>ERZ1643246.1865-NODE-1865-length-21629-cov-6.324743_pt1 | contig 21629 bp, 16 predicted proteins | sample MGYA00579265_ERZ1643246 | MGnify/ENA primary metagenome ERZ1643246 (study PRJEB29033, sample SAMEA4952261) | chicken gut metagenome | biome: Broiler Chicken; feature: Gastrointestinal Tract; material: Caecum | place: Ireland | collected 2018 | study: Broiler...
GCATATAGTTGGTTGTTCCGTTCAGGATCCCTGTGATCTCCTCGATCCTGTCAGCCGTCAGGCTGGAATTAAGGGCACGGATGATCGGGATACCGCCTCCGACACTGGCCTCAAAAAGGAAGTTCAGTTCTCTTTCCCTTGCAATGGAGAGCAGCTCAGCCCCGTGCTTCGCGACAAGAGCCTTGTTGGATGTGGCAACGCTTTTCCCCGCTTCCAGGCAGCGCTTTACAAAAGTATAGGCAGGCTCGATCCCTCCCATAACTTCCACTACGATCTTAATCTCCGGGTCATTGATGATCACATCGATGTCATGGACGATCTTCTCCTGGATCGGGTCTCCCGGGAAATCTCTGATGTCGAGCACATATTTGATATTGATCTCATCTCCTGCCCTCTGGTTGATGATATCACCGTTGGTTTTGATGACCTCGACCACTCCTGACCCTACTGTACCATATCCCATTACTGCTATATTTACCATTGCTCTCTTTTCCTTTCTGTACTTTCTTTATAGTAGCCGAAACAGGCTCCCGGGTCACTGCTCGGGCGCCTGCTGTGTATTTGCGCTCAGATATGCGTTGATGAACGGATCGATATTTCCATCCATCACTCCGTTCACATTGCTGACTTCCGCATTCGTCCTGTGGTCTTTCACCAGCGTGTACGGCTGCATCACATAGGAACGGATCTGGTTTCCAAAGTTGATATCCCGCACCTCACCGCGGATGTCGGACATTTTCTCCGCCTGCTCCTGCTGCTTCATAAGATACAGCTTGGATCTGAGCATCTGCATTGCCTTATCCTTGTTCATATGCTGGGAGCGCTCATTCTGGCACTGCACCACGATCCCCGTCGGGAGATGGGTGATGCGGACCGCGGATGAAGTCTTGTTGATATGCTGTCCGCCGGCGCCGCTGGAGCGGTACGTGTCGATCTTCAGATCGTCGTCATTGATCTCGATGTCGATATCCTCCTCGATATCCGGGATCACATCACAGGACGCAAACGATGTCTGGCGCTTGCCCGCCGCGTTGAACGGGGAGATACGCACAAGCCGGTGCACCCCTTTCTCCGAGCGGAGATACCCGTAGGCATTCTCCCCTTTCACTTCAAAGGTCACACCCTTGATCCCTGCCACATCCCCTTCCAGGTAGTCCAGGACTTCCACATCGTATCCTTTTTTCTCAGCCCAGCGGGTGTACATGCGGTACAGCATGCCCGCCCAGTCGCAGGATTCCGTGCCGCCCGCCCCTGCGTGGAGCGTCACGATCGCATTGTCGCGGTCATAGGGTCCCGTAAGGAGTGTACTGATCCGAAGCTCTTCGAATTTTTCTTCAAATCCGCTGAGTTCCTCTTCGATCTCCTGCACGGTTTCCTCGTCCGGCTCCTCCTCGCTCATCTCGATGAGCAGGAGCATATCCTCATAGTCTGAATACAGTTTCTCAATCTCTTTTACCGAGTCCTGAAGGCCTTTCAGTTCCTTCATGACCTGCTGGGAGACTTCCGGATCATCCCAGAACCCCGGCTCCTCCAGACGCTTCTGGAGCTCTTCTACTCTTAACTTCTTTGACGCCAGGTCAAAGTGAATCCCTCAGATCTTTCAGCGGTTCTTCATAGGCTGTCAGTCTTGACTTTAATTCATCTAATAAAACCACCTTATTCACCTCTTTCATATTTTTTCTGTCAATATGCCTTACCCCCTGCACGGGCAAGGCATGAACTGCTGCTTATGCCTTGCCTGCACCGAGGGGCTTGCGGCCGCAGCACTGTTTGTATTTCTTTCCGCTTCCGCACGGGCACGGATCGTTCGGATAGATCTTCTTTTCCTCGCGTTTCTTCGGAGCGCGCACAGACGTGTCGTCCTTGTTCGTTCCGGTCACCTTGGCGACTTCCTCTCTCTCTACCTTCTGCTCAACACGGATATTGAACAGGGTGCGGATCGTGGTCTCTGCGATCATGTTCGTCATCTCGCCGAACATATTATATCCTGTCATCTTATATTCTACAAGCGGATCTCTCTGTCCGTATGCCTGGAGACCGATGCCCTGGCGCAGCTGATCCATATCATCGATATGGTCCATCCATCTTGCGTCAATGACCTTCAAAAGAACGACACGCTCAATCTCACGGATCTGCTCTGCCTCCGGGAATTCTGCTTCCTTCGCCTCATACGCCTTCACAGCGCGCTCCTTTAAAAGATGCTTCAGCTCTTTCTGGCGCATTCCCTGGCATTCTTTTGCAGACGGAAGTTCCATCATGGGGATCACATTGTGGAGATTCACATCCAGACCTTTGATATCCCACTCTTCCGGATCCGCCTCCGGCGAAGCGAAACGGTCCGTGACATTTTCCACATACTCTGTGATCATATTGTAGATCGTATCGCGCATGCTCTCGCCGTCAAGCACACGGCGTCTCTCGCCGTAGATGATCTCTCTCTGCTCGTTCATGACCTGGTCATACTCAAGCAGATTCTTACGGATGCCGAAGTTGTTGATCTCCAGCTTCTTCTGCGCTGTCTCAATGGCATTGGAAAGCATTTTGTGCTCGATCTGCTCGCCGTCTTTTACGCCCAGGGCATTGAAAACTCCCATGAGGCGCTCGGAGCCGAACAGCCGGAGCAGGTCATCCTCCAGTGAGATGTAGAACCTGGACTCTCCGGGATCTCCCTGACGTCCGGAACGTCCTCTTAACTGGTTATCGATACGCCTTGACTCGTGGCGCTCTGTACCGATGATCTTCAGACCGCCTGCTGCCCTTGCATCGTCGTCCAGCTTGATATCCGTACCACGTCCTGCCATGTTGGTGGCAATGGTGACCGCGCCGTGGAGTCCGGCGTCAGCGACGATCGCAGCCTCCTGCTCGTGGTATTTGGCATTCAGCACGTTATGTTTGATACCTTCCTTTTTGAGCATGCTGCTGAGGAGCTCTGACACTTCGATCGTGATCGTGCCGACCAGGACAGGCTGTCCTGTGGCATGCGCCCTCTTTACTTCCTCGATGACTGCTTTGTATTTTTCTTTTTTCGTCTTGTAGACCGCGTCTTCCAGGTCCACTCTCTGTACCGGGACATTGGTCGGGATCTCGACAACGTCCATGCCGTAGATGTCGCGGAACTCTTTTTCCTCGGTAAGGGCAGTACCAGTCATACCGCTCTTCTTCTCAAATTTATTGAACAGGTTCTGGAATGTGATCGTTGCCAGTGTCTTGCTCTCCCTGCGCACCTGCACGTGCTCCTTCGCCTCGATCGCCTGATGCAGGCCGTCGGAATAACGGCGTCCCGGCATGATACGTCCTGTAAACTCATCGACGATCATGACCTCACCCTCAGGTGTGACCACATAGTCCTGATCTTTGAACATCAGGTTGTGTGCCCTCAGGGCAAGGATGATATTGTGCTGGATCTCCAGGTTCTCCGGGTCTGCGAGGTTATCGATATGGAAGAACTGCTCGACCTTTCTCACTCCGTCTTCCGTCAGGTTGATCGCCTTTTCCTTCTCATTTACAATGAAATCTCCTGTCTCCTCAATGTCCTCGCCCATGATGGCGTTCATCTTGGAGAATTCGCCGCTCGCCTCGCCTCTCTCAAGCTGGCGGGCAAGGATATCGCAGGCTTCATAGAGCATCGTAGATTTCCCGCTCTGCCCGGAAATGATCAGAGGCGTCCTCGCCTCATCGATCAATACAGAGTCCACCTCATCGATGATGGCAAAGTGAAGCCCTCTCTGCACGAGCTGTTCTTTGTAGATGACCATGTTGTCACGCAGATAGTCGAATCCCAGCTCATTGTTGGTCACATAAGTAATATCGCAGGCATAAGCCTCACGGCGCTCTTTATTGTCCATGCCGTTTAAGACCACGCCCACGGTCAGCCCGAGGAATTCATGCACCTTTCCCATCCACTCAGCGTCACGCTTCGCCAGATAATCATTGACAGTAACGATATTTACGCCCTTTCCTTCCAGTGCGTTCAGGTAAGCCGGGAGCGTAGACACGAGTGTCTTTCCTTCTCCAGTCTTCATCTCCGCGATACGCCCCTGGTGAAGGATGATACCGCCGATGATCTGTACTCTGTAATGACGCATGTCCAGGCTCCGGAATGCAGCCTCGCGCACGACAGCGTACGCTTCCGGGAGAATGTCATCCAGTGTCTCCCCCTCTGCCAGACGCTGCTTGAACTCTCTTGTCTTTCCTCTGAGTTCTTCATCTGACAGCGCTTTCATCTCCGGCTCCATCGCCTCGATCCTGTCAACGATCGGATAGATCCTCTTCAGTTCGTTCTGGCTGTGGGTCCCAAAAATCTTCTCTATAATGCCCATATTCCGCAATTAACTCCTTGTATAAATCTAGCGCCGGAGCGAAATGCCGGCGCCGCTCTGTTCTCCATTCTAACACTAACCGATGGGTAATTCAACCAATTCATAAATCGTTAACAAAATCAGCGTGATAGTTCAGCCATCAGACTGTGCAGTTTCCCGAATGATACAGCTGAACTGTCTGTTCCAGGTCAACAGGAACCATATCTTCTCACCATGTCATACGGGATATCCCCTCCGAACAGGTCCAGTGCGCTTCCGATGGTAAAATCCAGCCTGCCGCCGCTCATCTCCCGGAACCGTTCCAGATCTTCCGTCCTGCCGATCCCGCCTGCATAGGTCACAGGCACGCCGTCCCATTCCCCCAGCATATGTACGAGCTCTTCCTCCATCCCGGCACGCCTGCCTTCCACATCCACCCCGTGGATCAGGAACTCATCACAGTACCCCGACAGCTCTGTAAGGGTCTGGAAGTCAAGGCATTCTTCCGTAAATTTCTGCCAGCGGTCTGTCACGATATAATAAGCCCCGTCTCTTTTCCTGCAGCTTAAGTCAAGGACAATGTGCTCCCTGCCGGCCTCGGAGACGAGCTTTTCCATGTTTTCCCGGCAGAAGCTCCCGTCCCGGAAGACATAAGATGTAACGATCACATGGCTCGCGCCAGCCTCCAGGTATCCTGCCGCATTTTCCGCCGTGATCCCTCCGCCGATCTGCATCCCCCCGGGATAGGCTGCCAGCGCTGAGAGCGCCTGCTGCCTGGTGGCCTCATAATACCCGGACCCCGCATGGTTCAGCATGATGATATGTCCGCCTTTCAGCCCGTCTTTCCGGTACATCCGGGCATAATGGTCCGCTCCCAGCTCCGACGAAAAATTCGTGCTGGCACTGTCCCCCTCATCCCGCAGGCTTCCCCCGACGATCTGTTTTACTTTTCCGTTATGTATGTCAATACATGGCCTGAACCTCATGGTCCGCGATCTCCTTTTCTTTTTTCTATCCTGCGCATGTCCTTCCTGCTGCTCCGCTGTCCTGCGCATGCACTTCCTACTGTTTTGCTGTCCTGCGCATGCACTTCCTGCTGTTTTGCGCCTGCCGCCTTATCTGCACTGCACAACGGCTGCCCGGCGCCGCATCCCCTGACATGCCCGCTGCCGCTGGAACACGGGGACCCCCGCGCCGCGGCAGCTGCCTGTCCTCTTCCGGGACGTCTGCCGTTCCGGAAGGGCTTCCTGTTCTTTCCTTTATTTTTCTATTACCGCATATCCTGCATGTCTTCCCGGGCCCCATTGTCATCCGTCAGCTCGTCCGCCGCCTTGTCCACGCCGTCCGTAACGTCATCCGTCACATTATCCACGCCGTCTGTCACATCATGTACAGCGTCATCCAGGATACCGTCTCCCTCAGTAGCATCATTCATTGTCCGGTCATCTGTATCCGCATTGTCCCTGTTGTCATCATCCATGCCGCTGTCTGTCTTATCCTTATCTGCGGCAGTATCATCCGCTGCGGACTGGTCCGCCCCATTGTCAGCATCGTCCCTGCTGCTGCACGCAGCACTTCCGAGCAGCACAAAAGCACAGGTCATGAGCACAAGAAGTTTTTTCATTTTCTTCATAAGATTGTCTCCCTTTCCATAAATATTGTTGTAACTCTACTATCTGCACTTTTTCAATATTTATGCACAGGGAGATTTTTATTTTGCTTTTTTCCGCAGTTTTTCCATGGCGCGCGCCTCGATCTGGCGCACGCGCTCCCGGGTCACTCCCAGCATCTCGCCGATCTCTTCCAGGGTGTGTGTCCTGCTGTCTTCCAGCCCGTATCTCAGCCGGATCACCTGGCTCTCTCTGTCGCTGAGCGTCTCGAGCAGCTCCTTTACTTCTTCCTTGCGCACAAGGATATCCATCGCTTCCTCGGGCGTTGCCTCTGACCGGTCTTCCACCAGGTCTCCCAGGCTGTCCTCCCCGTCCTCGCCGACAGGGGTCTCCAGTGATACCGGGTTCTGCAGATAGGTCAGGATATTTTTTACATCCTCCTCTGTGCGGTCTCCCATCTTTTCCGCGATCTCTTTCGGAGTGGCGTCCCTTCCAAGCTCCTGCTGCAGCTCTTTGGATACCTTCTGCACTTTTTTCATATTTTCCGCCACATGGACCGGCACGCGGATTTCCCTGGACTGCTGGTCGATCGCGCGCTGCATTGCCTCTTTGATCCACCATGCCGCGTAAGTGGAGAACCGGTTTTCCTTTGTATGGTCATACTTCTCCGCTGCACGCATCAGCCCCATATTTCCTTCCTGGATCAGGTCCATGAGCTGGACGCCCCGACCGGTATAGTGCTTTGCAAGGGAGACGACGAGACGGAGATTCCCCTCCTCGAGCCTCCGGCGCGCCGACACATCGCCGGCTGCAATTCTTTTCCCAAGCTCTTTTTCTTCCTCTTCTGAGAGGAGCGGGATCTGCCCGATCTCCCGCAGATAGATCTTAAGCGGTTCTGATATAGTTTCTTCTGTTGATAACTGCTGTTCTTTTTCCATTTCTGCCTCGCTTTTCTATATCTTCTCTGTGATCTCGCCGTTTCTGTATGCCGCCAGGAGACGCTCCAGGTCCCGGATCTGTTCCTTCATCTCCCTTCCCGCATCGGTATCGCCCACCAGACATCGGTCTCTCACTCTGGTGACTACCATTGTCTCGGAGTGGATATCGATCTCTTTTTTGATCGCGGCTTCCGTAGATTCAAAAGGCTCCAGCGCTACCAGGCGGATCCCGTAGGAATTGTAGATGAGCGTATATCCTGCGATTCCTGTCTGTTTCTGATATGCCTTTGAAAATCCCCCGTCAATGACCAGCACTTTGCCGCCGCATTTGATCGGGCTCTCCCCATCCTTCCGCCTGACCGGCACGTGCCCGTTCACGATATGCGAGTTCCCGGGATCCAGGCCGAACTCCCGCATGATACGGTCAATGACCTCTTCATTCTCGATCAGGTCGTAATACGGGTTTTTCTTTTCAAAATGAGTTTCCGGCTCCGCGAGGAAATACCTCTCAAAAGTCGCCATCCTGTTCTTTCCGAACAGCGGGGAATCCGGGTGGAGCCAGATATACCACATGATGTCTTTCCCGTCCTGGCGCTCTTTCTCATCCAGGGCGAAAAAACCTTTTCTGACATAAGCGTCCAGAACGTCATACAGTTCTTTTCCCCTGTACTTCTTCCCGTACACTTCGACTTCTTTCAGCTCGCCGTCCTCTGTCAGGGGCACACACCCGTGGTACAGAAGATTGTCATTATATACCTTATATAACCCGCCTTTTGCCAGAAGGAACCTCATATGCTGCTGGAGCTTCCCGCAGTTCTCGAACGCCCGCTCCAGCCGGTCCATGATCTCTTCCTCTTCCGCGCTGAGCGCGTAGGGATCCGCAGGGTCAACCGTGGGGAAATTCGTGTCGAGCAGCTGATATTCTTTCCCGTTCAGGGTAATCGTCCCCTTCTCATAATCGATCCTGTGCAGGAGCGCCCTTTCCTCGAGATGGAAAGATTTCTGCCGGCGGATGATCTGCCCTTCCAGCTTAAACTGGATAATGGAGATCGCCTTGTGGATCCTCAGGTTCATCTGCATCTCTTCAGAATCCGGCCTGTCAGGCGCCTTCAGCCGAAAGCAGGTACACGGGTCGTCCTTATATACACGCATGGCAAATGCCGCCAGCGGGAGCAGATTGATCCCGTAACCGTCTTCCAGGATGTCCAGGTTCCCGTACCGCGCGCAGATGCGCACCACATTGGCGATACATCCTCTCTGCCCGGCAGCCGCGCCCATCCATGCCACATCATGATTCCCCCACTGGATATCTACAGAATGGTAATCCACCAGTTTATCCATGATGATATGCGGCCCCGGCCCGCGGTCATAGATATCGCCCACGATATGCAGGTGGTCTACCACAAGTCTCTGGATCAGCTCCGAGATCGCGCAGATAAACTCTTCCGCCCTGCCGATCCTGATGATCGTGGAAATGATCTCATTATAATAGGATTCTTTGTCGCTGACCTCTGCCTTCTCCGTGATCAGTTCCTCGATCACATAGGCAAAATCCTTCGGCAGCGCTTTTCTGACCTTTGACCTGGTATATTTGCTCGCCGCCCGCTTGCTCACCTCGATGAGCAGATACAGATGGACCCGGTACCAGTCCTCCATATTCGGCTCTTCCTGCCGGATCAGGTCCATCTTCGCCTTCGGATAATAGATCAGCGTGGCAAGGGACCGCTTGTCCCTGTCGCTCATGCGGTTCCCGAACACATCCTCGATCTTCCGCCGCACGGATCCTGAGCCATTCTTCAGCACATGGGAAAACGCCTCATACTCCCCATGGACGTCCGTGAGGAAATTCTCAGTCCCTTTCGGAAGGTTCAGGATGGACTGCAGGTTGATGATCTCCGTGGAAGCGGCCGCGATGGTCGGATACAGGTCTGACAGCCGTTCCAGGTATCTGGTCTCTAAATCTTTCATACTCTTCCTCCGATGCAGATCAGCCTTCTCTGTTTCATTCCAGCTTTTACAGGCCGATCACATCTCCCATATCATACATCCCGGCTTCTTTGCCCGCCAGGAATTTACCAGCCTCAACAGCTCCTTTCGCAAACACGCCTCTGGAATAAGCCGTGTGCTTAAACTCGATCACCTCGTCCGTTCCGGCAAAGATCACCTCATGCTCGCCCACGATCGTCCCGCCGCGCACGGCACTGATGCCGATCTCCTTCTTCTCTCTCTTCTGGCGCACCTGGCTCCTGTCATACACATAATGATACTCATTTCCAAGCGCTTCATTCACAGAATCCGCCAGCGCCAGAGCCGTGCCGCTGGGCGCGTCCAGCTTCTGGTTGTGGTGGCGCTCCACCAACTCGATGTCATACCCCGACGGCGCCAGCACCTTTGCCGCGTCTTTTAACAGTTTCAGGAGCAGGTTGATTCCAAGGGACATGTTGGCGGATTTCAGGACCGCGATCTTCTCTGACGCCTCAGCCACTTTCTCAAGCTGCTCCTCCGAAAGCCCCGTCGTGCAGAGTACAAGCGGAAGCCCCTTTTCCGTACAGTAGTCCAAAAGCCCGTCCACTGCCTTTGCCGTGGAAAAATCGATCACAACATCCACATCCACATCACATTTCTCAATGGAGTCAAATACCGGGTAATCATTCGGCACCTCTGTATATGTATCCACTCCGGCAGCGATCACCGCATTGTCGTCCCCTCTGACGATCTCCGTGATCATCCTTCCCATCTTACCGTTGCATCCATGCATCATCATCTTTATCATAGCATCCATCCTCCTGGTCTCTTGATCGTCATCCGGGCATCCGTCCGGCGCCCCGCGCGCCGTCCGCTGCCGCGGACCATATAAAAAGGATATCACATTTGAGACTCCATCTCAACATATGATATCCTTTTAACAAACACACTGATAACCGTTCAGCCGCGGTCAGCACATCAGCAAGGTCTTCTGAACTGTGCGGCCGAACTGTGACACCTGCTGCAGCCGCTCCTGCCATTCATTCATCCATACACTCCAGCTTGCTCACGGACACCTCATAGGCTGTCCGTGTCTCTGTCTCCGTCTCAGACAGCTTCTTCACATATTCCCGGCTCTGGATCCGCCCCAGGATGCGCACATGCTCGCCCACGTCGAACCCGGAAGCATATCTGGCATTCCGTCCCCAGCAGATGCACGGGATATAGTCGGACTTCCCATACGGCCGGTTCACCGCCAGCAGAAGATCCGCGATCTCGCGCCCCAGAGGGGTCTTTCGGTACACCGGGCGTTTGCACATGTACCCTTCCAGGAGGATGTGGTTCGTCCTCGCCCCGTCCGGCTCTTCGTCGATGAACTCGATCTCCCGGGCAAACACGGACAGCACCAGCCTGTTCTTCTGTTCCTCGTGCCGGTTGTACGACCGGAACTGGCCGGACACCATGATGCATTTTCCCCGGTAATCCTGTGTCACATCGATCAGCCGCTCCGACACCATCACGGGTATCCTGTCATTTGAACTGCTCAGTCTCCTTACCAGGATATCTACCATGTAGAATCCCTCTCCGAACACTTCGTGGCTGTATGTAAATTCCGACACCACCATCCCAATGACTGTTACCTGATTGTTCTCAATGATCTTATCTGACATAATCTGTAGCTCTCCCTTCCTCTTTTCGGTATTTTTGAGTCACTACTAAATGTATGCGGCAGTACATCCCGGCAGAACCTCTCCGCCCCGTGAATCGTACGACAAAATCTGCCCTCCCTTCGACATCAGATATTGTCACCCGGTCTGGCATCAGATATTGCCGCGCGGTCTTGTAAAATAAATTTTTTGTGATAGAATAAGGGAGTTGCAGTTATGAAAAATGACATATATTAAGGAAAGAGTGCGAAATATTATGAAGACAAAACGTGAAGATGTAAGAAATATCGCGATCATTGCCCATGTTGACCACGGCAAGACGACCCTGGTCGACGAGCTGTTAAAGCAGAGCGGCGTGTTCCGCGAGAACCAGGAAGTGGCGGAGCGTGTCATGGACTCCAACGATATCGAAAGAGAGCGCGGGATCACGATCCTCTCCAAGAACACTGCCGTCCACTATAAGGGCGTGAAGATCAATATCATCGACACCCCGGGCCATGCGGACTTCGGCGGAGAGGTTGAGCGTGTGCTTAAAATGGTAAACGGGGTCATCCTCGTGGTGGACGCTTTTGAGGGAGCCATGCCCCAGACGAAATTCGTCCTGAGGAAAGCGCTGGAATTAAGTCTCCCGGTCATTGTGTGCATCAACAAGATCGACCGCCCGGAAGCGCGGCCGGACGAAGTGATCGACGAAGTGCTGGAACTCTTCATCGACCTCGGGGCATCCGACGAACAGCTGGAATGCCCGTTCGTATACGCATCCGCAAAAGCAGGCGTAGCTGTGCTCGACCTCACGGATGAAGAGCGGGACATGAAGCCCCTCTTTGAGACGATCCTTGACTATATCCCCGCTCCTGAGGGCGACCCGGAAGCGCCCACACAGGTCCTCATCAGCACCATTGACTACAATGAGTACGTCGGACGCATCGGCATCGGGAAGGTGGACAACGGGACCATCGCTGTCAACCAGGACATGGTGCTCGTCAACCACCATGATCCGGACAAACAGGAAAAAGTAAAGATCAGCCGTCTCTATGAGTTTGACGGATTAAACAAAGTAGAGGTAAAAGAGGCGACCATCGGCTCCATCGTTGCCATCTCCGGGATCTCGGACATCTCCATCGGAGATACGCTCTGCTCCCCGGAAAATCCGGAAGCGATCCCCTTCCAGAAGATCTCTGAGCCGACGATCGCCATGCAGTTCATTGTCAATGACAGTCCATTTGCAGGCCAGGAAGGAAAATACGTGACCTCCCGCCACCTGCGCGACCGTCTGTTCCGCGAGCTGAACACAGACGTCAGTCTCCGTGTGGAAGAGATGGAGAATACGGACAGCTTCAAAGTATCCGGCAGAGGCGAGCTCCACCTGTCCGTACTCATCGAGAACATGCGCCGCGAGGGCTACGAGTTCGCGGTGAGCAAGGCTGAGGTACTCTACCACACCGATGAAAGCGGGAAGAAACTGGAGCCCATGGAAATCGCATACATTGATGTGCCGGACGAATTCACAGGCGTTGTGATCGAAAAGCTCGGCCAGAGAAAAGGCGAGCTCCGCAATATGGGCGTGTCAAACGGGGGGTACACCCGTCTGGAATTCTCCATCCCGTCCAGAGGTCTGATCGGCTACCGCGGAGAATTCCTCACTGATACAAAGGGAAACGGGATCCTGAACACCAGCTTCGACGGTTACGCGCCTTACAAGGGCGATATCCAGTACCGCAAACAGGGCTCCCTCATCGCATTTGAGACCGGCGAATCCGTAACTTACGGATTGTACAGCGCCCAGGAGCGTGGTACACTGTTCATAGGGCCCGGGGAAAAGGTATACGCGGGCATGGTCATCGGCCAGAACGGCAAGGCTGAGGATATCGAGCTCAATGTCTGCAAGACAAAGCATCTGACCAACACCCGCTCCTCCAGCGCGGACGAGGCGCTCCGCCTCACACCGCCCAGGATCTTAAGCCTTGAGCAGGCGTTGGACTTTATCGACACAGACGAGCTTCTGGAGGTCACTCCAAAGTCACTGCGCATCCGCAAAAAGATCCTTGACTCCAGGCTGCGCAAACGGAGTAATATGAAATAAAGATCCGGGATGCCGCACCCGCGCTCTCCTTCATTTTCAGGGAAACGCGGGGCGCCCTTATAAGGAGGACGCATATGCAGAAATACGCACATCTTTTTCTGAAATACCTTACAAAGATACTGGAGTTCGTGATCGCGGCCCTGCTCGCCTGCGGCATTATCATCATGACCATAAAGCTCGGCTTCTCCATGGGGGAACTGACAGACGCCAGCACTTACCCGAACTACGATGACCTGCTCACCGCATGCTTTAACCTGATCATCGGTGTGGAGCTGATCCGCATGCTCTATCTGCACACGCCGCTCACAGTGTTTGAGGTTTTGATGTTTGCCATCGCAAGGCAGATCATCATCGACCATTCTTCACCGATGAACAGCCTGCTGGGCGTGATCGCCATAGCCATCCTGTTCGCCACGAGGAAGTTCCTCTTCTCCTCTTTTGATGAGACGGACAAGACTGTGTTCCGCGCGACGCAGAAGGTCCGCCAGATCAACCGGCTGTTCCGGATGAATATCCCCTGCTCGGACGAGGATGACACACTCCTTGACGTACTCATGCACAGGATGGAGGAAGAAGGCACAGAGATCGGCACCGGAGCCTGCGTATATTTTGCAGACCTGGGACTGCGCATCGCCAAGATCAAAGATGGAAAAATTACCCGGATCGAAGTGATTCGTTCTATACATTGACGCTGTTCCGTGTTATAATATTTACATAATATAAACAAATATTTTTCATAAGTTTATGTTAAATATTGACAAAAAGGAGTTGAACAGCATGAATTTTATCATCAGCGGAAAGAACATTGAGGTAACCCAGGGACTCAAAGATGCAATTGAACAGAAATTAGGAAAACTTGAAAGGTACTTCACTCCTGAAACAGAAATCATCGTAACACTCAGCGTGGAGAAAGGACGTCAGAAGATCGAGGTGACGATCCCTGTCAAGGGCAATATCGTCCGCTCTGAGCAGACAAGCAATGATATGTACGTATCCATCGATCTCGTGGAGGAGGTCATTGAGCGCCAGCTCCGAAAATACAAGAACAAGCTGGTTGCAAAGAGCCAGGGACATCCCACAGGCGCTGCTCCTTCCGGAAGTATCCGGACCGAATTCATCGAGTCCGAAGAGGACTCTCCGGAAAACGACGAGATCCGCATCGTCCGCACAAAGAAATTCGGCGTCAAGCCGATGTTCCCGGAAGACGCGTGTCTCCAGATGGAACTGCTCGGCCACAGCTTCTTCGTCTTCTCCAATGCGGATACCGAGGAAGTCAATGTCGTATACAAGAGAAAAGACGGCTCCTTCGGGCTGATCGAGCCGGAATTTTCATAAGGTACTTACAAGATCAACTACTTGCAGGATCTCACGTAAGGCCATAAAACAGTAAAGTAATCAAAAGCCTTAAACCAATGACCCGCTCAGGCGGGATCCCGGTTTAAGGCTTTTATATTTTGTTTTGCCTCAGTACAGTTTTATCTCAGTCCAGCAGAAGCCCATCCGCTGTCTCCGCGAACCAGCAGCTTTCCAGCTCTTCCATCCTCGCCTGCCCGTTCGTGCCTTCCATGAGCGCTTTCCCCAGCGCCTCCTTTTCCCCGTCCGGGACGAGCACAGTGATCTCCACCCGGTCTGTGTATAAAGTGTCCAGCACCGCAAGCCCTCTCTGACCCAAAATATACTGGATCTTCCCCAGCCCGGTGTAGTCCGTGGTGACCTTCAGTTTAAAACCATGTATCCTGGTTATAATCTCAGTGTGCGCAAGCGCCTCAACGGCAGCCGAAGTGTATGCCCTTACAAGCCCTCCTGTCCCCAGCAGCGTCCCGCCGAAATATCTGGTGACCACGATAAAGATATCTGTCAGCTCCCTGCCGCGTATCACTTCCAGTATCGGTTTCCCGGCAGTCCCCGCCGGCTCCCCGTCGTCACTCATACGCTCCTTCCCGGGGTTCCTCCCGGTTACATATGCCCAGCAGTGGTGCCTTGCATCCCAGTACCGCTTTTTCACTTCCTCCAGATGCGCAAACGCCTCCTCCTCTCCTGTGACAGGATATGCCTCTGCGATAAACCGGGATTTCTTTTCCACGATCTCACCGGTACCTTCCTTATATATCGTACGGTAAAAATCCATTGCGACCTCCTCCGGCGGCGCGGCGCGCCCCTTCCAAACTGATACTACTATACCAGACTGACTGAAAATGCACAATATAAACCGCTGTCACCGACATTTTACAATTCTAAATATTCCTAAGAAAATATGAAGATTTTATTTTTTTCTTTATTTGAAACATGATATTTGATATAATCATAAGAGTTGAAAAGGAGGATGTGATTCGTGAATTATGGGAAAAGAAATCTTTCCAGGCGAAAGAAAAATATTTCTTCAAAAAAGAAGATGAAACAGAAACGTGTGGGCGTCCGTTTTTTTAAGGCCCTGATCATCTGTATTCTCCTTCTGGCAGTTATCGGTGTCATCGGAGGAGCGATCTTTGTCAAAAAGATCATTGATGATTCTCCGGCCGTTTCAGCGGACGATATCAAGCCCAAAGGATTTACGACCACCATTGTGGACCAGAACGGGACTGTGATCGATACGCTGAAGGATTCCGACTCCAACCGTGTGTACAAGACTTACGAGGAGATCACGGCAAATTCGGATTATCTTCCGCATGCATTTGTGGCGATCGAGGACGAGCGTTTCTACGAACATAACGGCATCGATATCCAGGGTATCATCCGCGCCGGCCTTGTGGGCATTGCCAATGGCTTTGATTTCACCGAGGGAGCCAGCACGATCACCCAGCAAGTGATCAAAAATAATATTTTTCCGGATTTTGTCAACGAAAACACGCTCTTTGACCGTGTCGAGCGCAAGCTCCAGGAACAGTATCTTGCGATTGCCTTTGAAAAAGAGATGAGCAAGGACGAGATCCTTGAAGCTTATATGAATACGATCAACTTAGGGCAGGGTTGTCTCGGCGTGCAGACGGCTTCCACAAGATATTTTAACAAAGACGTAGCTGACCTGACGCTCTCAGAGTGTGCTGTCATCGCGGCGATCACGCAGAACCCGACAAAGTATGATCCGGTGACGAACCCTGATGAGAATGCCAAAAGGCGGGAAGAGGTCCTCAACAAGATGCTGGAGCAGGACTACATTGACCAGACCGAGTATGACGAGGCAGCGGCAGACGCTGTTTACGACAGGATCCTGCAGACCGCGGCGATCACAGAAGATACGACACCGTATTCCTACTTTACTGACGCCATGATCGAGGATGTGATCAATGACCTTATGGTGGAAAAAGGATATACCGAAACTCAGGCCTACAACCAGCTTTACAGCAACGGCCTGACCATCAAGTCCACCCAGGATCTCGCCATCCAGCAGATCTGTGACGAGGTAGTCGCGGATGAGTCTCTCTATCCAATGACTGAATACGGCGTAGAGTATGCCCTGACGATCCACCGCGCGGACGGCACAGCGGAAAATTATTATACGGAAACTCTCGCTGCTTACATCAGCAATACTTATGGCGACTCCAACCCGCTCGTCTTCAGTTCTGAAGAAGAGGCGAGGGCCATGGTCGAAGAATACAAGAGCACACTTGGTATCAATACCGAAGCCGGGGATATCGTAGATGAAAACCTGACAGTGACTCTCCAGCCTCAGACTTCTGTCGTTGTCATGGATCAGTATACAGGACAGGTCAAAGCGATCGTAGGAGGGCGCGGTACAAAGACCACCAGCCTCTCGCTGAACAGGGCGACGGATTCTACAAGGCAGCCCGGTTCATGCTTCAAGATCCTCTCTACTTATGCGCCGGGTCTGAATGAATGCGGCATGACGCTTGCCACAACGATCAAAGATGAGCCATACCGTTATGCCAGCGGACAGCAGGTCAACAACTGGGACGGCAAATATATCGGCCAGGCGAGAGTGCGCTATGCGATCGAGCACTCCATGAATGTCTGCGCGGTGCGCACGCTGACAGAGACCGTAGGGCTTGAAAAAGGTTATCAGTATCTCCAGAAATTCGGCTTTACCACACTGGTAAACAACGATCCGGATTATCCGGGCATGTCAGACGTCGCACAGTCTACAGCCCTCGGCGGTATCACCCGGGGTGTTTACAATATCGAGATGACAGCCGCATATGCGGCGATCGCGAACGGCGGTGTGTACACGGAGCCGATCCTCTATACGGAGATCCTGGACCACGACGGGAATGTGCTGATCGACAACACGGAGCCTGAGACACACGAAGTGATCAAAGACTCCACCGCTTATCTGCTGACAAGCGCCATGGAAGATGTTATCACAAAAGGAACCGGTACAACTGCAAGACTGAGCAATATGCCTGTTGCAGGAAAGACCGGTACGACAGAGAACAGTACAGACCTCTGGCTCTCCGCATACACTCCGTACTACACTGCTTCTGTATGGGGCGGGTATGATGCGAACAAACACATGGAAAATATGAGCCAGTCATGGCATATGGTCATCTGGAGGAATATCATGCAGCGCATCCACGAAGGACTTGCATATAAGGATTTCACGATCCCGTCTTCTGTAGTCCAGAAAACGATCTGTACACAGACAGGAAAGCTTGCGGTAAGCGGGTGCCCATCACTCACGGAATACTTTGACAAAGATACCGTGGTAAAGGAAACCTGTCCGGGACACAAGACTGAAGAGCCGGAAGAACCGGAAGACAAGGAAGAAAATACTGACCGCAATGATGGGGACAGTGTGGATACTCCCGATACTCCGGACACCCCTTCCATTGATGGCGGCGGTTCCGATGAAGGCGGCTCCGGCGGCGGAAGCGGCGGAGAAGGCGGCGGCTCCGGCGAAGGCGGTTCTGGCGGTGGCGGTTCTGATGGCGGCGGCTCTGGTGGCGGCGGCTCTGGCGAGACCACCACGCCACCTTCCCCCTGATGCCTGATCTCCACGGCAAAGGTAAAAGAAAAAGCAGGAAACCATTTGGTTTCACTGCTTTTTCTTTTGCATCTCATTCCTGCACACTCTCTTATGCATCCAGTCTCTTATGCGTCCAGTACGAGCTTTGCCGCGCCGCAGATCCCTGCGTCATTGCCCAGCTCTGCGAGGACAAATTTCACTTTTTTATCCGCGAAAAACGCTCTCTCCATATATGGCTCCCTGATGTAGGGGATCAGCACCTCTCCTGCCTTTGATACTCCTCCGCCGATGACAAACACCGCCGGATCCGCCACTGCCGCGAGATTGGCAAGTCCATATCCCAGGTATCTTCCAAACGTCACTGCGATCTCTTTTGCAACTTCATCCCCTGCTTTTACGGCGTCAAATACATCCTTTGCTGTCACGTCCTCTTTGTTCAGGATGGTCGGCCTCATCTCCTGCCCCAGCTTCTGCTTTGCAAGACGTACGATCCCTGTGGCTGATGCATACTGCTCGAGACAGCCTCTGTTTCCGCATCCGCAGCGGTCCGTCTCCTCATAGTTCACACAGAGATGTCCGATCTCCCCGCCTGCGCCGTTCTGTCCCACGAGCATCTTCCCGTCAATGATCACGCCTCCGCCGACTCCTGTGCCCAGAGTCACCATGATCATATTTTTTTCTCCCGCGCCGCCGCCTTTCCACATCTCACCGAGTGCAGCGACATTGGCGTCATTTCCGATCTCAGCCTTAAGTCCGGTAAGCTCTTCCAGCTCCCGCTTGACCTCCTTATATTTCCATCCGAGATTCGCACTTCCATTGACAACTCCGTCCGCTGTCACCGGCGCGGGGACGCCGACTCCGACTCCCACGATATCTTCTTTGGCAAGCTGGTGCTCCTCGGTCTTTTTCGCTATGGAAGCAGCAATATTCGGAAGGATCGACTTTCCTTCCTCTGACGTATCTGTTGTGATCTCCCATTTGTCCACGATCGTCCCGTTTTCTTCGAAGAGTCCCATCTTCACTGTTGTTCCCCCGACATCTACTCCGAAACAATATTTCATAGCTTTTTTCTCTCCTTCCCGTGGCTTTTCCACTGCTTTTTTATTTCATCTTCTTCGCAAGATTCTCCTGTACTCTCTTGTAAAGCTCCTGTGCCGCATTGTACCCCATCTGTTTCTGCCTGTGGTTTACGGCCGCTGACTCTACGATGATCGCCAGGTTCCTTCCCGGGCGGATCGGGATGCTGTGGCATACGACCTTGTTCCCGAGGAATTCCGTATATTCTTCTTCCAGGCCCAGCCTGTCATACTCTTTATCCCTGCTCCAGTCCTCCAGGGTAATGACCAGATCGATGTTCTGCGTCTCCCTGACGCTCTGCACACCGAACATGGATTTCACATCCACGATGCCGATGCCGCGCAGCTCGATAAAATGCTTTGTGATATCCGGCGCGGAACCTACAAGCGTCTCATCGCTCACCTTCCGGATCTCTACCACATCGTCCGTCACAAGACGGTGCCCTCTCTTGATCAGCTCCAGGGCTGCCTCACTCTTTCCGATCCCGCTCTCTCCCATGATCAGGACGCCCACACCGTACACATCCACAAGCACGCCGTGGATCGAAATGCAGGGCGCCAGCCTGACGTTCATCCAGCGGATGATCTCCGCCGTAAAATCAGAGGTCTGCTTCGCGGTCTTGTAAACAGGAACCCCATGCTTCCTGGCCAGTTCGAGGAATTCCTCTTCCGGCTGCATATCCCTGCAGAATACGATACAGGGGATCGGATGCTGCAGAAGCCTGCCATAGATCTCTCTTCTGCGCTCATCCGTAAGGGTCTGCACATATGTGTATTCCACATTCCCTATGATCTGCACCCGGTTTGAATCAAAATGATCAAAGAATCCCGCCAACTGCAGGGCCGGGCGGTTTACATCAGGGATATGCACCTCTGTCTCGCTCGTATCCACCTCGGGAGTGAGATTCTTCAAATCCATCTTTTCCACAATTTCGCTTAATCTGATCCCGTGTCCCATAATCTTCTCCTTTATCTTTCATTTCCTGTCCGGGCACATTCCCTTGCAGTTCCTGCGCCCATCACCTTTTTCTATCATAACATATTAATGCAGAAACTTGTATACTGATTCAGCGGCTTTTTCATTCATGGAAGGAATTTTCGCCAGTTCTTCCACGCTCGCCTCCCTGACCGCGTCCAGGCTGAGATAACGGCGCATAAGCGCCTTCCTCCGCGCCGGTCCGATCCCCTCGATGTCGTCGAGGATCGAATGCACCTGGCCTTTGCTCCTGAGCTGCCTGTGATACTCGATGGCAAACCGGTGCGCTTCATCCTGTATCCTCGTGATCAGGCGGAACGCCTCCGAAGACCGGTCAATAGGGATCTCTTCATTCTGGTAGTACAGCCCTCTCGTACGGTGGTGGTCGTCCTTCACCATGCCGCACACCGGGATGTCCAGATGCAGTTCATCCAGCACCTGGAGAGCCACATTGACCTGCCCCTTTCCTCCATCCATGAGGATCAGGTCAGGAAAAACGGTAAATTTCCCCAGCTCCGCGTTCTCTTCCCGCTCCCTGAGCCCATGGGTAAACCGCCTGGTCAGCACTTCTCTCATGCTGCCGTAGTCGTCCGCTCCCTTGATCCCGCGGATCTTAAACTTGCGGTAATCATTGCGTTTTGGCTTTCCTCTCTCGTAGACGATCATAGAGCCCACTGACTCAAAGCCATTTGTATTTGAAATGTCATAAGCTTCCATGCGGGTGACCTCACCCAGATCCAGCAGGGCAGCAATCTCTTTCACCGCTCCGATCGTGCGCCCTTCTTCCCGCTTCAGCCGCTCTTTATCCTTGCTGAGCACCAGCCTGGCATTTTCAGCCGCCAGTTCCACCAGCTTCTCCTTTGTCCCTTTCTTGGGGATCCGGAGCGACACTTTCTGCCCCTTTTTTGAAGTAAGCCATGTCTCAAGGAGCTCCCGGTCTTCCACTTCCTCCTGGAGCATCAGTTCTCCCGGGATATAAGGAGTCCCCGCGTAATACTGCTTGATAAAGCTGTCAAGGATTTCCGAAGGAGTATCGCCTTTCGAGATCCGCAGATAGAAATGGTCGCGTCCGATCAGCCGGCCGCCCCGGATAAAGAACACCTGGACCACCGCGTCCTCCTCTCCCGACGCCACGGCGAGCACATCCCTGTCCTCTCCGCTGGAATCCGTGATCTTCTGCTTCTGCGCCACCTTCTTCACACTGTTCAGCAGCTCCCGGTACTCGATCGCCCGCTCAAATTCAAGCGCCTCGGACGCGGCGTTCATCTTCTCCTCCAGCTCATTTAAAATGCCGTCATAATTCCCGTTCAGGAACCGGATCACCTCGTCGATGGATTTCCTGTATTCCTCCTGGGAAATATACCCCTGGCACGGGGCGTCGCACTGCTTTATATGATAGTTAAGGCAGGGCCGCTCCTTCCCGATATCCCTGGGCAGGCTCCTGTTACAGCTTCTCACATGGTACAGCTTGTGGATCAGGTCGATGGTGTCCCGCACCGCCTGGGCGCTCGTATATGGCCCGAAATACCGTGCCTTGTCCTTCTTCATCTTCCTGGATAACATCACCCGGGGGAAGGGCTCATTGGTCGTCACCTTGATAAACGGATAGGTCTTGTCGTCCATGAGCATGGTATTGTATTTGGGGTGGTGCTCCTTGATCAGGTTGCACTCCAGCACCAGCGCCTCCAGCTCCGAATCCGTCACAATATACTCAAACCGCCGGATATGGGTCACCATCTGCTCGATCTTGACGCCCTTGTTCCGGCTGCTCTGAAAATACTGCCTCACACGGTTCTTCAGGCTGATCGCCTTGCCCACATAGATAATGTGGTCCTTCTCGTCATGCATAATGTATACCCCGGGTCTGGCCGGGAGTTTTTTCAATTCTTCCTGTATATCAAAATTTGTGTTTTCCATGCAGATAATTATACGGTTTTCAAATTCAAAAATCAATCGAGAAATCTGTATTTGTGGGGGAGCCGACCGATTGGTTAAACGTCCGAAAACCATCGGTATGATTCAAGACGTTTTCGCGGCGGACGGGGATATGGCTCAGGTTCCGGTTCCGTAATCTGGGAAAGACGTAAAAAGAATG
>ERZ1643246.1866-NODE-1866-length-21621-cov-6.594640_pt1 | contig 21621 bp, 14 predicted proteins | sample MGYA00579265_ERZ1643246 | MGnify/ENA primary metagenome ERZ1643246 (study PRJEB29033, sample SAMEA4952261) | chicken gut metagenome | biome: Broiler Chicken; feature: Gastrointestinal Tract; material: Caecum | place: Ireland | collected 2018 | study: Broiler...
ACGGAGCCCCGGAGCCGAAGCCACCCACACACCCGTGCTGAATACGTCTTCTATAGCCGCGCTTCGATGTTTTCGGACGTTTTACTCTGACAGAAGTTTCCCCACAAATACAGATTTAATAGTGTATGACCACCGGTGTCCCTGTTTCCAGCATACTGTACAGCTCTCCCGCCTTATCTACGGGCATGTTGACGCATCCGTGCGATCCGGAATAGGTGTAAACGTTCCCGCCGAACGCGCTCTGCCAGTCTGCATCGTGGAAACCGTGCCCCTGTCACCACATCGCTCTCAAACTGTACTGAACCGTCTTTTACATACCACATATACTGTGCCGTAAGGTCCACTTCCACATAGGTAACGCCCCAGTCCTGGGCAGACCGGGATGCTGCCCTCTGCCTGTAAGCAGGTTCCCTCGATACACTCTCTGCCTTTTTTATATTTTCTGTCAGGGCCGCAGTCTCTGCCGCCGTATCGATCACCCAGCCGTATGTGCCGCCAGAGACCTCTGCGGTCTTCCCGGAAGGGGAAGTGATACTCCTCGCCTTGCCCAGTGTATCAGACTGCTCTGCAAAACTGTTTACCCAGTCTCCCACTGCCTCCCCGTTCAGACTGACGTTCATGTCTCCATCGCAGGTCAGCCAGCCCGAAATAAGCTCCGCGTCCACTGTCACTTCCTGCCCCATCGTGTAGACGATCCTGGCCTTGCAGTATTGATTCATGGTTTCACATGCCTCTTCCACCTCAGGAGAATCTGAGGAAAAATCCGGGATCTGCAGGCATTGTTCTTCCATCAGGTCCAGTTCCGGCGTCAGGTCTGCGATGCACTGCCTGATCTTCTTTTCTGTTTTATCAGACAGCACTCCGTAAACCTCCGGCTGAATGACAAACGCTTTGCCGTCAAATACCGGATGTGCTGACACCGCTTCCGTTGAACCGGAAGGTATGAGATCCAGTTCCCTGATCCGCTGTTCCAGTTTCAGCTCATTGTAAGCAACGGAAAACACTGCTTCTTTTTCTGTCTCTCTGAAAAACGCGGACGGCCATACCAGTACATCCTGCTTCTCCAGTATACTCTGAGCCTGATCCTCAGAGGCAAGTTCCAGGTCGATCTCCCTTCCGCTTATGACACGGCTGTATCCTGCTTTTTCTCCGCCCTGCCCGCTTTCTGCCGACTCTGTTCTTCCCTCATTTCCCCCGCACACCTCAGGCTGTTCCAGCGCCCCGGGGGCAGTGACCGTCAGCGTATAATCTTCCACTGATTTTTCCAGTTCATGCTGGAATCCTTCGACTGTTTTCATTGAGCAGTCCATCCCATTTATCCTTGTCCCCGGAAAGAAATGAAAACAGAAATAGATTGCCATGCCAAAGTATGCTCCTGCCAGTATCCCTGCCGCCACTGCTGATCCCACGATCATCTTTTTCCGCCTGTCTGATTTTTTCTGAATGTTCTTCTGTTCCATATGGCATTTATCTCCGCTTAAAACAATCTGCGACGCAATCTGCCCGCACAGACCATTTTAAACGAAGCTCTCATATTTTCAGCATCAGAAACCCATCAAAACAGCATCAGAAACCCTCAGAACAGCATTATATATTCACTACATATTAAAAACGATCTGCCCGTTTTCCATAATCAGGAACCGGAAACCATAAGTGCTGTCTCCACCCTCTGAGACTGTAAAGATAAATTCATTTCCTGACAGCGTCTCCTGATATTGAAATCCCGTTTCTCCGGAAAGCGGGTAATACTCATCCAGGAACGCTTTCATACTTTCCACTGTCGCTTCCGGGTTTTCTCCCGGATGTCCCCGCCCGGGATAGACTGTAAATGACATCAGATACCCGCTCTCATCATCAAGGTAGAGTTCTATCTTGTAAGGATCTGTCTCCCGGGATCCCAGATACCACACACAGTCCCAGAACACTCTTGACGCTTCCCTGCCTTCGATATCGGACACCAGCACCGGCGTGATCAGCCACTGTCCCTGTCCCGGCTGTTCTGCCAGCCCGTACCGGGCCAGCATCCCCAGGATCTCTGCGGACTCTGTTTCCGCACTTTTTTCGTCCATAGCATCCCCGCTCCTGAGCGTCACGGATTCTTTCAGCTTTCCGGCAGCCCCTAAAATGTCAAAAACACTTTCCCCGCCTGCCAGAGGGATCTCTCTTTCCTCATCCCTGACCGCGACCGTCTCCTGTCCTGTTTTCATATCTGACAGGCTTGCTGTCATCACGGGGAGAAAAAATCCGGTCACTGTGAGGAACAGCACGACAGCCGGAAGGATCTTATCCCGGTTGTTCATTTCTCTCTCCTTTCAATACAGCCATCACCACTGTACCTTTTCCCAGCCTGCTCTTAAAACGGATACATCCCCCGTGGGCTTCTGCGATCTCCCGGCACAGAGAAAGCCCCAGCCCGGCTCCTCCTGCCCTGCGCGACCGCGATCTGTCCACCCGGTAAAACGCTTCCGTCAGGTGCGCCAGGGAATCTTCCGGGATGCCTCTCCCATTATCCCTTACGAAAACAAAACATTTTCCGTCCCGTATCCTCTCCGTGATACGGATATCTCCTCCGGTATCCGGCATCGCATTGGCAGCGTTTTCCACGAGATTCCGGAGCAGACAGTAGACCAGGTCCGGCTCCAGCAGGAGTTCCCCCTGCTCTGTCCTGACATCCAGGGCGATCCCCCTTTCCCCGTATGCGGGCGCTGTCTTTTCCGCCAGCCGCCTGACCAGTTCCGCCGGAGATGTCCTTACAAATACAGGCGGCCTGTTTTTTGCCATGATCATATCCAGCAGCTTCATCGACAGGATTTCCAGCCTTTTCCCTTCACTTACAATATAATCTCCTGCCTCTGCCGCTTCGCTCCCATCCAGCATTCCGCTTCGGATCAGATCCCCGTATCCGATGATCGATGTCATTGGCGTCTTCAGCTCATGGGAAAAATCTCCGATAAACCGTTCCTGCCTCTCCACCTCGTCGTTCAGGCCCCGGATCGTTTCCTCAAGGTGGTCTGCCATCCTGTTAAAATCCCTCCCAAGCTGCCCGAACTCATCTCCCGAACCTGTATCTGCCCTGCTGGACAGATCTCCATCTGCGATCTTTCTCACCGTGCCTGAAAGCTTTTCCAGATTTCCTGTCAGGAGTAGGGCCGTACTGTATGACATCAGCGCGCACAGGATCACCATCAGGATAAATACTCCCTGATAAATGCGGTGCCAGCCCTGACGCTCCTCATAAAGCTCTGTCACGTCCCTCGCCATATCAAGGCGCACTTTCCCCGCATCTGTCAGGAGTGCTCCGGACAAAAAAAGGAGCTCTCTTTCCCCCTGCGTCTGCCGACGGATGTCACAGGTCCCTTTCTCCGGCATCTGTCCGGATACAGTAAGGCTTGTGTCGCCGTCCTCATAGATCAGCCGCTCCCCGTCCTCCCTGAACCGGATCATTTCCCATAACCCCTCATCCTGTCCCGTGGTTTTAAATATTGTATCCGATATATCCTCACAGGTCAGGCTTCCATTGATCTCTCCTATCACCCGGAGCGTCCCCGAAACCATCTGGTAAACGCTGTATAATTCTTCCCTCTCCCTGTCAACCGCCCGGTCAAAGGAAACATTCAGAAGCAGGCTTCCCCCTATGCCGAACAGGACTGACATCAGGCCGATCATGCACAGCGTAAACTTTACCCGGAATTTCATCCTACACCTCCAGCCTGTACCCCACCTTATTCACAGCCTTTAAAATACCATCCCATCCTGTCTTCCTGCGGAGCCGCTGGACATGCAGGTCAACCGTTTTGCTCCCGAACTGGTATTCCCCGCCCCACACATGCTCATAGATCGTATCGCGGTATAGCGCTCTTCCCGGATTCTGCACAAAAAGGAGCAGAAGGTCATATTCCTTTTTCGTCAGCTTTATTTCTTTTCCGTCTTTTTTCACCTGCATGGAACATGTATCGATCACAAGCCCGCCTGCTTCAAACACAGCCTGATCCTTGTGATAACGGCGGAGCACTACCCGCGCCAGCAGTTCCGCGGTATCAAACGGCTTGACGATATAATCCTCTGCGCCCAGCCGCAGCCCCTTTACTTTATCTTCCACCCGGGCTTTTGCTGTAATGAAGATAACCGGGATCTCCGTCGGCCGGATGTACTCCATCAGCTCAAACCCGTCAATCTCCGGGAGCATGATATCCAGAAGGATCAGGTCAAATCTGCTGTGCTCCAGCAATTCAGCCGCCTCCGCCCCGTCATACGCACAAGTGCAGGAATACCCTGCTTTTTCCAGGCTCATCCGGATCAGATTGGAGATTGCCCTCTCATCCTCAACTGTAAGAATTCTGATCAACTTATTCCCCTCCTGTTTCATATACAGATCTCTGGTAAATACCCAGCTGCACATAGTATAGCATACATAACGGAAGCATCAAAACGGCATAATCTGGATTTGCAGGGGAGCCTTCCTTGTAAATATAAAGTCCGAAAACCGTCGATATAATTCAGGACGTTTTCGCGGCGGGCGGGGAGATGGGTGGTTGAGGCGACTTCGGAATGAGACCTGGAAAAAGTAGAAATCAGGGGACATGCGTTGGGATCAGAAGAGATGGGTGTCTGAGGCGAAGCCGAGTTCCTCTCTTCTGATCCCTGATTTTAGCATGTTCCCTGATTTCGTAGTTTTTCCAGATCTCATTCTTGCTTCATTGAGATCCGTCCTTCTTTTTCTCCGGTTTTTTCTGTTTCGTTTTCTTCCGGCTCGGGTATTCCTTTTACCTCGCGGAATATCTTCATAAATTCCTTGCCTGTGATCGTCTCTTTTTCGATCAGGAAGGCTGCGATCTTATCCAGGGCTTCTCTGTATTCTCCGAGCAGTCTCTTAGCCTCTGCGTAAGCGGCTTTCAGCATCTTCATGACCTCTTCGTCGATCTCTCCTGCTGTTGCCTCGCCGCAGTTTAATACTGCCCTTCCGTCCAGGTATTTATTCTGGATGGACTCAAGCCCCATCAGGCCGAAACGGTCTGACATCCCGTACTGGGTGATCATAGCGCGGGCAATCTTTGTGGCCTGCTCGATATCATTTGCAGCGCCCGTGGTCACCGTGTCGAACACGAGCTCTTCCGCCGCGCGTCCTCCCAGGGCGACTACGATCATTGCCTCCAGCTCTTTCTTCGTATTTAAGAACTTCTCTTCCTCCGGAGTCTGCATCACATACCCCAGAGCGCCCATTGTCCTCGGCACGATCGTGATCTTCTGGACTGGTTCTGTATTTTTCTGGAGCGCCGTCACAAGGGCGTGTCCGACCTCGTGATAGGAGACGATCCTTCTCTCCTCTTTGCTCATGATACGGTCTTTTTTCTCTTTTCCCACAAGGACGACTTCCACTGCCTCGAAGAGATCTTTCTGGCTGACCACCTGGCGTCCGTGTTTTACCGCGTTGATGGCAGCCTCATTGATCATATTTGCCAGATCCGATCCAACCGCTCCGGATGTGGCGAGTGCAATTGCTTCCAGGTCCACGCTTTCATCCATGCGTACATCCTTTGCATGTACTTTCAGGATGTCGATACGCCCCTTCAGATCCGGCTTATCCACGATGATCCGACGGTCAAACCGCCCCGGTCTCAGAAGGGCCGGGTCCAGGATCTCCGGACGGTTCGTCGCCGCCAGGATGAGAAGCCCTTTGTTTGTATCAAATCCGTCCATCTCGGCAAGGAGCTGGTTCAGAGTCTGTTCCCTCTCGTCATTGCCGCCCATTGCCGTGTCACGGGTCTTTCCGATGGCATCGATCTCATCGATGAATACGATGCACGGCGCCATCTGCTGCGCCTGCTTGAACAGGTCTCTCACACGGGAAGCGCCCACACCCACATACATTTCCACAAACGCGGAACCGGACAGAGAGAAGAACGGTACCTTCGCCTCACCTGCCACCGCCTTTGCGAGCAGCGTCTTTCCGGTTCCCGGCGGTCCCACGAGGAGCGCCCCCTTGGGCAGCTTTGCACCGATGCCGCTGTATTTGCCCGGATTGTGCAGGAAATCGACCACTTCCTGCAGGGATTCCTTTGCCTCGTCCTCCCCGGCCACATCCTGGAAGGTCACGCCGGTCTCCTTCTCCATATACATCTTGGCATTGCTCTTTCCGATGCCCATCATGCCGCTTCCCTTTGTCATCCGCTTCATGACATAAAACAGCAGGAGCGCTGTCAGCCCCAGCGGCAGAAGAATCGTCACGAACAGCTCGAAGAACACCTGCCCCATCGTATCCGGGACCTCGCCCTTAAATTCCACGCCGGCGTCGTCAAGTTTCTGCGCCAGCGTATAGTCATCGACATATCCCGTATAATAATCCGGAGATTTCTCTGTATCATCATCCTCGTCTTCCCGGCTCTGGCTCTGCTCCTGGTTCTGGAACTGGCTGAGGAACTGATCCTGGAACTGACCCATCATCCCCTGGATCCCGCCGTTCTGCTGCTGTTTCTCCGCCCGTTCCTTCGCCTCCTCGATCCTTGCCTCATCGGTAAGGACGATGTAGATACGGCTGCTGCCCAGCCTGACTTCTTCTACCTTTTTATCGTCGACCAGCTCCAGGAATTTATCATAACTGATCTCCTCAGGACCTGTGCCGCGCATCAGAGAATAAAATCCCAATACCATAAAAGTGACCAGCAGGGTTGTAATGAGGATGACTCCCCAGCCCTGCCGGTTATTTTTAGGATTATTCTTATTATTCTGGTTATCCATTCTTTTCCTCCTAAAATCAGCTATTACCATTATAAGTACAGGTTTTGCATAAATCAATAAAAACATTATGAAAATATTGTAAAACCATGACTTTTTATAGTATACTGGGTACGAAATATGTCCTCCCGGCGGTCTGCTGTGCGGTGAGCATACCTTGCCATCCGGCGGGTCCGCCCCGAGGTCTGTCATATATACCAAACAGAGAAACTAGATAAGTGGGGAATGGAAAATGAGAATCGGTTTTGACAATGAAAAGTACCTGAAAATGCAGTCCGAGCACATCCGCAGCCGGATCAACAAATTCGACAACAAACTTTACCTCGAATTCGGCGGCAAACTGTTCGACGACTATCACGCGTCCCGTGTGCTCCCGGGCTTTGCACCGGACAGCAAGCTGCGCCTTTTAAAAGAGCTGAGCGCCCAGGCGGAGATCGTGATCGTGATCAGCGCGAAAGATATCGAGAAGAATAAGATCCGCGGAGATCTTGGTATCACTTATGACACAGACGTGCTCCGCCTGATCGACACCTACCGGGAGCAGGGGCTCTATGTGGGAAGCGTGACGATCACCCAGTTTTCCGGCCAGGAAAGCGCGCTCCTGTTCAAAAACAGGCTGGAGAAGCTGGATATCCCGGTGTATCTGCACTATGTGATCCCCGGGTATCCTTCAAATGTCCCTCTCATCATCAGCGATGAGGGATACGGGAAAAATGACTATATCCGCACGACCCGTCCGCTTGTGATCGTGACTGCACCGGGCCCGGGAAGCGGAAAGATGGCGACCTGCCTCTCACAGCTCTACCACGAGCACAAAAGAGGGATCCACGCGGGCTATGCGAAATTTGAGACATTCCCCATCTGGAACCTCCCGCTCAAGCACCCGGTCAACCTTGCCTATGAAGCGGCGACAGCGGATCTGAATGACGTAAATATGATCGACCCCTTCCATCTGGAAGCATACGGTGAGACAACGGTCAACTACAACAGGGACGTTGAGATCTTCCCTGTCCTCAATACGATCTTTGAGAAGATCTACGGCGAGAGCCCGTACAAATCCCCGACGGACATGGGCGTGAACATGGCCGGGAACTGTATCTGTGACGATGAGGCATGCCGGGAAGCTTCAAAACAGGAGATCATCCGCCGTTATTACGCGGCTCTGAATTCTCTCGTTAAAGGAGACGCATCTGACAAGGAAGCGCAGAAGATCGAACTGCTCATGAACATGGCAGGGATCACGGTCGCTGACCGCGCCGTGGCTGTCAAAGCACTTGAGCGCGCCAGAGAGACCGGCGGTCCTGCCGCTGCCCTGGAGCTTGAAGACGGAAGGATCATCACCGGCAAGACAACAAACCTGCTCGGCGCTTCCGCTGCTCTTCTCCTCAATGTATTAAAGGAGCTGGCCGGACTGGATCATGGTCTCCACATCATTTCACCGGAGTCCATCGAGCCGATCCAGAAGCTGAAAGTCGATTACTTAAAGAGCAAAAACCCGCGCCTGCACACGGACGAAGTGCTGATCGCGCTCTCTGCCAGCGCGGCTGCAAACCCGGACGCAAGGCTCGCCCTCTCCCAGCTCCCGAAGCTGGACGGCTGCCAGGCGCACACTTCGGTCATGCTCTCGGATGTTGATATCAAGATCTTCAAGAAGCTGGGCGTACAGCTCACATGCGAGGCAGTGTACGAGCACACGATCTTTTAAAAAAGATTGTATTTTCCTGTTTTCAGGTGTATACTAATAAAGTATTTTTTTAAGTCATATTACAGTCTGACTATCATGGGACACGGGACCGCAACGGAGCGGCTTCCTTCCCATAGTCAGGCTGTACTCTTTTTTAAGGGAAAGTTTCAATAATATCACACAGGAGGCATGTACAATGGCAGTAAAATATGTATTTGTAACAGGCGGCGTTGTATCCGGACTGGGGAAAGGGATCACAGCCGCTTCCCTGGGACGTCTTTTGAAGGCAAGGGGATACACAGTGACCATGCAGAAGTTCGACCCTTACATCAATATCGACCCCGGCACAATGAACCCGGTCCAACACGGGGAAGTGTTCGTCACAGACGACGGGGCTGAGACAGACCTGGACCTGGGACACTATGAGCGTTTCATCGACGAGAGCCTGACAAAGAATTCCAACGTCACGACCGGGAAGATCTACTGGTCTGTGCTCCAGAAAGAACGGCGCGGAGACTTTGGCGGGGGCACGGTCCAGGTCATCCCACACATTACCAATGAGATCAAAAGCCGCTTCTACCGCAATCCCGCCGCGGAGGATACGGAGATCGCCATCATCGAGGTGGGCGGCACTGTCGGAGATATCGAAAGCCAGCCTTTCCTTGAATCCATCCGCCAGTTCCAGCACGAAAAAGGGCGGGAAAATGTCATCCTCATCCACGTGACGCTCATCCCCTATCTCCGCGCATCACAGGAGATGAAGACGAAACCGACCCAGGCAAGCGTACAAGAACTCCAGAGCATGGGCATCCAGCCGGATATCATCGTATGCCGCTCCGAGTATCCGCTGACCTCTGACATGAAGGACAAGATTTCCCTGTTCTGCAACCTTCCCGCAAGCCATGTGCTCCAGAACCTCGATGTGGAATACCTGTACGAAGCTCCTCTCGCAATGGAAAAGGAACGTCTGGCGCAGGTTGTCTGCGAGTGCCTCCATCTGGACTGCCCGGAACCGGACCTGAAAGACTGGACTGAGATGGTGGACAAGCTGAAACATCCGACGCAGGAAGTGACGGTCGCCCTTGTAGGGAAATACATCCAGCTCCACGATGCCTATATCAGTGTCGTGGAAGCGCTGAAACACGGTGGGATCTATTCCCACACAACGGTAAACATCAAATGGGTGGATTCTGAAAAAGTAACTGCGGAAAACGCAGATGAGATCTTCTCCGATGTAAGCGGCATCCTCGTCCCCGGTGGGTTCGGCCACCGCGGGATCGACGGCAAGATCGAAGCGATCCGCTATGCCCGCATCCACGGCGTCCCCTTCCTCGGCCTATGCCTCGGGATGCAGCTTGCGATCGTAGAATTCGCACAGGATGTGATCGGCTACAATGACGCGCACAGCATGGAGTTAAAGCCTGACACGACCCACCCGGTCATCCACATCATGGAGGATCAGATCGGCGTGGAAGATATCGGAGGCACGCTCCGCCTCGGCGCCTATCCGTGTGTATTAAAGGACGGATCCCTGGCTGCCCGCCTGTACGGGAAAAAGGAGATCAGCGAACGCCACCGCCACAGATATGAGGTAAACAACGACTACCGCGAGGATCTGGAAAGCCACGGCATGTCACTGTGCGGCCTCTCTCCTGACAACCGCATTGTCGAGATGATCGAGATCCCGTCCCACCCGTGGTTTATCGCCACCCAGGCGCATCCTGAACTGAAATCCAGACCGAACCGGCCGCACCCGCTGTTCAAAGGGTTTGTGGAAGCTGCCCTGAAAAGACAGCAGGAGCAGCAGAAAGAGCAGGCATAGAAAAAATCAGCAGGAAGTCAGCATAGCACAGCCTGCCCTTTCGGCAGAAATACTTTCAGCCATGAGGTTTCCCTCATGGCTGAACTTCTGTCTCTGAAAATAATTCATCTATGATCTGTTCATACACAGCACATTTCTCTGCTTTTTTGATCTTCTTCGCATATTTTTTCGAATCAGTGAACAATGGGGCAAGGTACGTCCACAGCTCTTTCATCTTATACAGGATCGTCCTGTCCCCTGACATTTCCTCACAGTATCCTGCATACAGAAGATCATGGAACCGGCGCAGCTCCGCCTTGTCCGCTCCTCTCCCGCCCCGGAGCCTTCTCCCAAGGGCCGGGTCCTTCAGGACGCCCCGTCCCGTCATGACCCGGTCTGTCTCCGGGAAACGCTTTTTCAACCGCTCATAGTCATCCACGGAGAAAATATCGCCGTTATAACATACCGGATTCCTGCTGATGTCCGCTGCTGCGGCAAATGCCCCAAGATCCGGTGTATTTTTATAGAAATCCTTCTGTACTCTCGGATGGATGATCAGCTCTTCCGCCGGATACTTGTTATAGATCTCCATCAGAGCAGCAAACTCAGACGCATCTTCCATGCCAAGCCTTGTCTTGAGCGAGATCCTGATGGGGCATCTGTCAAAGATCTCTCCCAGGAACCGGTCCAGGCTCTCAGGATCAGCGAGAAATCCGGCGCCCCGCCCCTTTGTCACCACAGTCTTTGACGGACACCCCAGGTTCAGGTTGACCTCCTCATACCCGAAGTCTTTCAGCTTCTCAGCCGTGCGGAGAAAGTCATCCGCCCTGTTGGTAAGGATCTGAGGCACTGTCCTCATCCCCTTATTATGCTCCGGGAGGATATCCTTCTTCTCCCTGGCGCTGAAATGTCCCATCTGGTTCGGCCTGATAAAGGGCACGAAATATTTGTCAAAATCTCCGAAGCACTCATGGACCGCGCTGCGGAATATCCACCCTGTGATCCCCTCCAGTGGGGCAAGATAAATCTTCATATGTTCTCTCCCGTTCTTCTCCCCTGTTTGCATCAGTCCCTACCTTATTACACACCCGGCATTCTTGTCAAGCAGAAAATCCTGTGCTAATATTGTTGTTGTCATTAAGAAAGGAGAGTTTTCATGCACACACTCAGAAAATTTATCAGCTATTACGCGCCGTATAAGACGGTCTTTTTTATTGACCTGATCTGCGCCGCTTTTATCAGTTTAGTGGATCTGGCTTATCCTCAGATCCTGCGCACCATGACAAACACGCTTTTCACAAAGGACAGCGCTGCCATCCTGAGCGCTCTGCCCCTCCTCGCGGCAGGACTTCTGATCATGTACGTTATCCAGAGCCTGTGCAAATACTATGTGAGCTACCAGGGACACATGATGGGCGCCCACATGGAGAGGGATATGCGCCAGCAGCTGTTTGACCACTATGAAAAGCTGTCTTTCTCCTATTACAGCCGGAACAATTCCGGCCAGATGATGAGCAAGCTCGTGTCCGACCTGTTTGACATCGCTGAGTTCGCGCACCACGGCCCGGAAAACCTGTTCATCTCTGTGGTGAAGATCGCCGGCTCCTTTGTCTTCCTCTTCCTGATCAACTGGAGGCTTGCCCTTCCACTCGTCGCACTGGTGCTCTGTATGTTCGTCTTCTCCTTCCGCCAGAACCAGCGGATGCAGGAGACATTTATGGAAAACCGCCGTAAGATCGGGGATGTAAATTCCAGTCTCCAGGATACGCTGGCAGGCATCCGCGTAGTCCAGTCTTTTGCCAACGAGGAGATCGAGAGGGAAAAATTCAAAAAGAGCAACCATGCATTCCTGATCTCAAAGAAAAACAACTACAACTGCATGGGCAGTTTTATGGGATGGAACCTTTTCTTCCAGGGCATGATGTATCTTGTCACACTGGTATTCGGCGGGTACCTGATCGCCAGAGGTCTCATGAATGCAGGGGATCTCGCCATGTACGCCCTTTATATCGGCATCTTCATCAGCCCGATCCAGATCCTCGTAGAGCTCATTGAAATGATGCAGAAAGGCCTTGCCGGATTCCGCCGCTTCCTGGACGTCATGGAGACAGAGCCGGAAATCGAGGATGCCCCTGACGCCCGGCCTCTGGAAAATGTAAAAGGAAGGGTCTGCTATGAAGACGTATCCTTCCATTACAGCGACGACGACACCCCGGTCCTGTCCCATGTATCCATCGAGATCCCTGCCGGGAAATCCATCGCCCTGGTAGGCCCGTCCGGAAGCGGGAAGACAACGATCTGCTCTCTTCTTCCCCGGTTCTACGATGTGACCGGCGGAAAGATCACCATCGACGGAAAAGATGTGCGCACCCTGACGCTGAAAAGCCTCCGAAGCCAGATCGGCATGGTCCAGCAGGATGTGTATCTCTTTGCGGGTACGATCCGGGACAACATCGCCTACGGAAAACCCGGCGCTTCCATGGACGAGATCATCGAGGCGGCAAAACGCGCCAATATCCACGATTTTATCCGGGAACTCCCGGACGGATATGACACCTATGTGGGAGAACGCGGCGCACGCCTCTCAGGGGGACAGAAGCAGCGCATCTCCATTGCCCGCGTCTTCCTGAAAAACCCGCCCATCCTGATCCTGGATGAGGCGACAAGCGCTCTTGACAACGAGAGTGAGCGCTGGATCCAGCAGAGCCTGGAAGAGCTCTCCAAAGACCGGACGACCATCACCATTGCCCACAGGCTTTCCACGATCCGGGGCGCTGACGAGATCATCGTCATCACCGAGGACGGGATCGCGGAGAGAGGGACACACGAAAGCCTCCTCGCAAAAGACGGGTTATATGCCCATTACTATAATATGTAAATCTGGATTTGTCGGGGAGACGGCCGGTAAATAAAACGTCCGAAAACCGTGGTTTATTTTAAGACGTATTCGTGGCGGGCGGGGATGTGGCTCAGGTTCCGGCTCCACGATTTGGGAAAGACGTAAAAGGAATGGGATACAGCTAAAAACAATTTCAAAGCGGACGATTCGCCTGCGCTCAGGCATCCGCTTTGAAATTAACGCTGTATCCCATTCCTTTAAGTCTTTCCGACAAATCGTTCCGAGTCACCGTCGCCACATCCCCGCCCGCCACGAAAGGTACTTGAAATAGGGCTGCGGTTTTCTGCTTTCATCCGACCGGTAGTCCCCCGCGAACAAATCTAGGATTCTAAAAGCGGGTCCAACGGGAACGCTTTCGACAAAACAAAACTTTTATCCAGCCGGAACCCCATCGGATTTGTTCGAATCTATCGTATTCTATAACCCTTTATTCACAGAACTTCCGCCAGAAACAAAATATCTGTTTCTTCAATACCGCTCCCCTTTCGCTCCGTTTTTGAAATCCTGCATTTGTCGTGAGACCTCCCGACTGGTATAGCATTCGAAAACAGCGAAGCGTCTTTTCGAAAGCCTTTCGCAGAGGGCGGGTGTGTGGATTCGGTGACTTTGGAGTAATCTGTTGGAAAGTCTTAAAGGCAGGGAGTGCGGCGTTAATTGAACAGTGGATGCCTGAGGCGGAGCCGAATCGTCCACTGTTCAATTGTTTTTAGCCGTGCTTCCTGCCTTTGTAGACTTTCCCAGATTACGGATCAGGAACCGAAGCCACACACCCGCCCTCTGCGAATACGTCTTGAAAAACCCCCGCTGTTTCCGGATGATTTACTCTAGCAAAGGTTCCCCGGCAAATCCAGATTTCTACTCATAGCGCACCATCTCTCTTTTGAGTCTCCGCATGATTTTTTTCTCAAGCCGTGAGATATAGGACTGTGATATTCCCAGCAGATCTGCCACTTCTTTCTGAGTCTTTTCGTGTCCTTCCGGGTTATCGAGCCCGAAGCGCATCCGCACGATCATTTTTTCCCGGCTGCTCAGCTTATTCAGGGCCCGGACTAGAAGTTTACGCTCTGCCTCATTCTCAAGATCTCTGTAGATCGTGTCTTCATCTGTCCCGAGAATATCTGAAAGGAGCAGTTCATTTCCATCCCAGTCCACATTGAGTGGCTCATCAATGGATACTTCCAGTTTTGTCTTACTGTTTCTTCTCAGATACATCAGGATCTCATTTTCTATACACCGTGACGCGTAGGTGGCAAGCTTGATCTTCTTGGTAGGATTAAAAGTGTTGATCGCCTTGATCAGTCCGATTGTTCCGATGGAGATCAGATCTTCCACTCCCACACCCGTGTTATCGAATTTTTTTGCAATGTATACTACTAGGCGGAGATTATGCTCAATCAGGGTCTTTTTCGCCTCTTCGGCACGTTCCGTCCCCAGCTCCTGTATCACCTCTTTCTCATGTGCTCCTTCGAGCGGCGGAGGAAGAACCTCTGTGCCCCCTATGTAATGGATCTCTCTCCCACTTCCGAATATCAGACTTTTGATATCCGGCATTACCCGCAGTTTAAACTGCTGCGGAACAGCTACTTTTACGAACATTTTATCTCCTCCTCTATTTGTTGATTTACGCAAAACAGCAGTCCTTCGGGCAGCTGCTTATCTGACAGACCGGTGCATGTTTATAAGATATCGTGCTTACGATGAGAATATCTCCGGATTCAAAATGATCTCATATTCTTTCTTACCGGAAAGGATCTCCTCCCCTATCCCGAGCAGCGGATTTTGTATCCATCTTTCTTCTCCTGCCCTGCCTGTGTGCACACACATTTTCTCGATCCGGAACACTTTCATGACCTGATCGCCGCTGACGCAGTGATAGGGGATCATATGGAATCCTCTCTCCGCCTCCGGCAGCTCTGTAATCTCATGAAGGAATTCAGGATCCAGGACATTCACCGGATCCCCTGTAACGAAATCTCGCAATTGATTCCCCGTATCCCAGAGTGCATTTGCTGTCTTCTCGCCCTTTTCCGTGTACAATGTCACCCGAAAGATATCTTTCTTCCGCCTCAAAATATGTGCCATAAGCTTCCACAGCTTCAGAAACAAAAGATATGCCCCAAAAGCAATGCAGTAGAACATGCTGATAAAACGCATATAAGGCCTGAATATCAGCATGATGCCTCCCATGAAAGCTGACACGGCATATAGAAGGATGAATGCCTTCGCGAACTGTGAAGCGCTCCTGATCTTAAGGCCCGTGAGTATCATAACGCTATTTATTACGACATGAAAAAGAACGAGTTTTACCGGTCCCGGCAAGGGAGCGGCCACCGCTGCACAAGTCAGCAGGCTTCCGAGTGCCCCGCATAGAAAAAGGCGCCCGCGCGCTCTGCCGCATTTCAGAATATGGTCAAGTGCCAGGAGAAGCAGGCTGTCCATCATGAGATTCTCCAGGAAAAAAACATCTATGTACAGCTCATGATACATATCCCACCTTCTTTCCCTGAAAACCGATCCGGGTATCATTATATCGCTCTTGTAAGTTGAAATTTGTCAGATGGTGACAGATGTGAAAAAATATGTTTCGACATATATTTATGAAAAAGAGGAACCGTTAGTGCAATGCCTAATTTAATTATACGGCATAATTCGGATTTCATTACTACAAACGGTTCCTGCAGAAATGCTGGACTAAGTCAACAGCGCCAGAGCAACTAATAATTTGATAGAAGATTCATTCGGTACGGCATTATCTGACGCTGACTGAATCTAGATACTTCTTCATTTCATCTACCGATGAAATATCCTTCCCATCGGAATCTTTGTATGGTTCTCCTGAAGCATTTACAAAGCACCTTTTTTTATACTCCACGTGGTATTGACCTATCTTAAGATATGAACGGCGATCTTCACTATTATAAGGATTGCCGCCATTGCGCAGTTCGTCACACTTCAGTAAAAGACTCAAAACCTTTACATTTACTTCGACATATGTATTCCGTTTTGAATTCTTCATCAGCACATACCGGTCATACTCCTCTTCCACTTCAGATTTCTTGTCATGCCATATATAATAATAGTTTCGGCAGTACTCAAACAATTCTTCGTGTTGAACTAAGCTGTAGAGCAATTCTTCCCATTCATTTTTCCGTGAAGACTCTGAATTACAATATTCAGATATCATTTTTTTAGCAATGTCCTCCATATCCTTAGTTTCGTTCTCTTTAATATCCTCAATTTTGATTCTTTCAAGAAAGCTTTTAAAAATTTTAAGTCTTTCCATCCATTTTTCCCATTCTTCTTTTGCTTCTTTTTCAACGGGGCGTAAAAATCCACGCCAATCATAATTGTGATGTTTTTCCTTATATCGAAAGAACGTAACTACTCCATTATCACCCATCCAGCCAGGCGCTTTTTTAGAATAATCTCCACATGTCAGCAATGCCCTGTGAAACAAATTATCGTGTTCATTTGCAAACTCCATTGTTGTTTCAATTTTTTCCCATAGTTCCTCATAAGCTTTCAACTTCTCTGTTCCCGCATCTTCTACCGAATATATATCTCCCAAATAAAATGAAAACCGAATTTCCCCCTGAAAATAATCATTTTTCTCCGCCTTATAAATAATTTTTTTCCACTCAGGTCTATAGTTTATGATTTTCTGCTTGAACTTTTCTTCCTTTATTTGCCGCTTAGCAAAACCATCTAAGGACTCAATTGAAGAAATATCAGAACCAATTGCCGCAGGTAATTTAAATTCGCCTATACTCTTGCAAATCCTGCAAAATGTAATTGCATCATCAATTTCCGTGTTATTTGTCAGATTCCTAATAATTCTGAACCAATTAAAAAATGACTCTTCACTAAACTCACATTCCTGCACTTTTTGACCAAATCTTGTAATGGCAAAAAGGATAATCCGTGATTTGTATTCAGATATTACGGACTGATATATTCTTTTGTCTTCCTTATACATGAGTACCTCATTCTTAATAGTATCGAACACTTTGTATGATCGAATCTTGTTCAGTACATCAAATGTATAAAAAATATCTTTGACACAAGCAATAATGTTATTTTTATCACAAGCAATATCCAGATAATTCTTCAGAACAATATCCGCAATCGACTTTCCGCTTGGTGTTATCCACTCCTTATCCTCATCTTTTATTCTACTTTCAGAACATAAGCGGTTCACAAAAATCCAATGTATCACTTCACGATAAAACACATCCGAATACTTTTCTGCCGTGTCATTATTCCCTGGAAGCTGCCAGATAAGATCCTGCCAGTCTCCATCCAAATAATTACTGATCTTACCTTTCCATTCTTTAAGCTCCTTATTATCACTTTCATCAGCATACTCATAGAGTGAGGCTTTAAAATTCTCAAAATCAGTCAATTGTTTGCCCCGGGAATTCATTCTGATATATAGCTGATTAGGCTTCCCCAGTTGATCTCTTCCCAATTCAAGCAGCATAAACTTTATGGGACAGTCGCCGTTTTTTCCTTGCAAAGTATCAGAATACTTTCCCCAATCATGATTACCTTCCTCCTTTTCAAATGCTTTCTGGATTTCTCTAAGCATAATAACAGAAGATTCTATTGAAGGATCATAATTCCAGCTAAATGCATACCAAGAAGAATCAAGAATTGCATCCCGGATATTTGCGGAATTACATATATCACTGTGCTCATAAAGCGCTCTAAAGAACCGGTCAGTTGTATATCTGGTTTCATAGGAAAAATTAAGACGGTCACAACGGATTCGCAAATCTTCTCGGCCTGCTTTCGAAAACACATAGAAATGCAGAAGAAACAATGTCGTTAGCCTCTGCTGTCCATCAATAGGCACAAAACGTTCGTCTTCATAATATCCGTAAATAAAATTAAGCATCATCGTTTTTCCTTTTCCTGTCAAAGCAGAAACCAGTTCCTCAACAAAATTGACTCTGTTTGTCTCTACACGCACGCTATTTCTGCCTTGAACATAATCGCGCTGAATCTGCGGAATTCTTATCCCCGCTTTTGAGTACAGGTCCCAAAATGAGCATTCCCTTCCAAAATTCATTCTTTCCACCCCTTTACAGCATCTAACATTATTTCGAGAATTTTACGGTAGCCTTCTTTATCTTCATCAGTCCATTGTGTGGGATTAACCATGCTGTCGGAATAATATTTCATGAAAACATTTTTTGTTACAATCGGAATGAACACGCCTTTTTGATCTTGTGCAATTATTTTCTTTCTTTTCTTGTTGAAAAAAGCATTCCCATAGCTTCGATTTATTGAAGCATTGAGCAGCACAAGGTTTTCAATTCCATGATCCGGCGTCTGGTTAAGTTTCTCAGCATAATCAGCCCATTTGCTGCAGCATTCATTGTATCCATCGGCTGATTTATAATTTTCTTCACTCAAATCTTGTGATAAGTAGTCATCAATCGTCCGCACAATCTCCTCATCATCAGTATCGTCCTTTAAAGCTGATAAATTACTCTTAAAATCCTCAAAGTTCTTAGATCCCTTCTCCAAATTCTTTTCAACTGTTCTCGGTCTTATGTGTTCTATATCCCATTCTGTTTGATTATAAATGCTAAATGGAAACCGTGTCTTTGATATAGCTGCCTCATCATATTTCTCTTCTTCGTCAGAATTGTCTTTTAAAAATACCATCGTAAAAATGTTACTAAACAATAATATTTTCCGCAAAACGTTCCTTTTAACGATCTCTTCGCCATCCAGCGGATATTCGTAAAGTATATCGTCGAGCAAAATTTCACTCTTTCCATTCTCTTTCTTGGATACTGCTATTTGTTCATAAATTCTTTTTTTTACATACTTTTTGATACCCTCTTTTCCCAATGTATTTGTCTCTGCATATAATTCAGCCACCTCTTCTGACACAACCGATTTCAAACCACGGTTTGATTCTTCTGCAGCAACTAAAAATCCTATCGTATGGTATAATTCTTCATCTTTGTACCAAGAATACAATTTGTCATAGACTTTAACAATGTTTTCCCATATTCCCTTAATAGTTTCATAATAGGATGTTTTATTCTCTTTATTTAAATATTCTTGTATTGCAAGAAACGAAAAACGATCCTTATGCGGATCAAATCCCAAATTTTCACTTTTATTCAACTCACGTGCATAAATTTCAACAACATAATCAATCCGCGTCCTGGAACTTGACTTTTCCACATCATTCTGTGAAATAAAATACCAAAAATCATCATCTCTCAATCCACTTTCCAATTTATCCCACTCAAACGCAATCTCTTTCTGTTCTTTCGCAATGCGCTCTTTAGAGTCGGAGCCTTCAGCGTTGTCTGGGTTCAAGAGTAATGCTTTAAAGAGCTCTGCATTCGTAAGCTCTATCTTCCCCTCATTGATACTCTTAAAAATCTTTTCCGCCGGACTTTCTTCGTCTTTCACCTCATACCAAATAAAAAAAAGGGTTTTGAGTTTGCTGTAAAATTTTTGTTTTTCTGCTGCGTTCCATTTAAATTCACTTTTTTTCTTCGCATTTTCTTGAAAATTCTGATTGTATTTTGATTGACCAAACCACTTTTCGATCGTTTTTTTAGCCTTTTCTATAAAATATTCATCCACTCCACGGATCAACTCATAATAAACGGAATACTCTATAGGTTCTTCTTTATCTGCTTCTATATCCAGCCACGCCAAAATCAGCCAGATTGTTGTGATTCTTTGCTGCCCGTCTAACAACTCATATGTCCCGGATGGCAATGATTTCTCCTTCGGAAACTCACCGCTGTCACCCAACTTTTTCCTGACTGTATGCTTAGACGCATCTGCATTATCATCTTTCTGCTCAGGCAGCTTCTTTAGCACAAGCGGCTGCATACAGTAAACTTCTCCCCCCTCTTCATCCACATCAATTTGCTCAATATCCGAAAGCAGCGAAATAATTTCTGTCTCCGACCATCTATATCCTCTTTGATAATCCTTGATATAAAAATTCAGACCAGTTAATTCAGTAATCCGTTTTCCCAATAATTCTGCACGAGCGGGCGAAGGACACACCTCTCTAATAGTTTCAATCTGCGCATACGATAACGGATATTCTTTTTCATCTACATACAATTTATATTCCATGCTAATTCCCCATACCCTTCCCTTAGAGCGTACCTTTTTATTTCTAAAATATACTTTATTATGGCATATACTTATCTTAATTACCACAGAATAATAAGTAATGCAAACCTGTCACTTAAAAGAAAAAGCCAGAAAGAACAATACTGTTCCTCCTGACTTTTTTATCATGTTAAAACTTGTCCCTCTATTTCTTAAAGAAATCCGGGATCTTGATGGACTGTTCTTTTACCGTGCTGGACGGAGTCCTCGGCTGCAGTGTAGGCATTGTGCCTCCCTGTGTCCTGGACGCTGTCCTGCTCTCGCTGTCGAGACGGCTCCTTACCGGGGAATCCCCTGACGGAAGGATCGATCCGACCTTCTGCTGCCCTTCCAGCCTTGCTTTCAGCTTGGAAGCACTGCCGCCTACATTATGTAAGCCTGTAGCGATAACAGTGATCGTACATTCGTCTGACTTCGTGTCATCGTACATTGCACCGAAGATAATGCTTGCGCTCTCTCCTGCCAGCTCCTGTACGTAATCAGCTGCGTCAGATGCATCCATAAGTGTGATATCACCGGATACATTGACAATGACATTGGATGCGCCCTGGATCGTTGTCTCGAGCAGCGGACTTGCGACAGCCTCTTTGACCGCCTCAAGAGCTTTGTCATCGCCGCGTCCGGAACCGATACCGATGTGAGCGATACCCTTGTCCTTCATAACCGTCTGGATATCAGCGAAGTCGAGGTTGATCAGGGACGGAACATTGATCAGGTCTGTGATACCCTGGATACCCTGCTGGAGTACCTCGTCTGCCTTCTTGAGAGCCTCCGGCATCGTTGTGCGTCTGTCTACGACTTCAAGAAGCTTATCATTCGGGATCACGATGATCGTATCAACATTTTCTTTTAATTTATCGATTCCTGTCAAAGCGTTCTGCATCCTCGTCTTGGACTCGAAACGGAACGGCTTTGTCACAACTCCGACTGTCAGGGCACCCTGCTCTTTCGCGATACGTGCGATGACCGGAGCTGCTCCTGTACCTGTACCGCCGCCCATGCCGCAGGTAACGAACACCATGTCCGCTCCCTTGAGCGCTGCTGAGATCTCTTCTGAACTTTCCTCTGCCGCTTTCTCTCCTACTTCCGGCTGCGCTCCTGCGCCAAGACCTTTGGTAAGCTTCTCGCCGATCTGCATCAGTGTCGGCGCCTTGCAAAGCTGCAGTGCCTGCTTATCTGTATTCACTGCGATAAATTCCACGCCTGCGATCTGTTCATCGATCATGCGGTTCACAGCGTTATTACCGCCGCCGCCGACTCCGACAACAATAATTCTTGCAGCCGCTTCTGATTCGTTGGTTTTAATTTCTAACAAGAGTATTTCCTCCTTTGTCGTCTTATTAA
>ERZ1643246.1867-NODE-1867-length-21620-cov-6.477719_pt1 | contig 21620 bp, 20 predicted proteins | sample MGYA00579265_ERZ1643246 | MGnify/ENA primary metagenome ERZ1643246 (study PRJEB29033, sample SAMEA4952261) | chicken gut metagenome | biome: Broiler Chicken; feature: Gastrointestinal Tract; material: Caecum | place: Ireland | collected 2018 | study: Broiler...
GTCGGATATCAATCCCCACAGGGACAGCGGCGGATGGGCCTGCATCCGCTACGGAATCGGTGAGACCCTCTTTCGCTACTCCGATTCCATGGAGATCGAACCGTGGCTGGCCACAGGTTATGAGCGGACAGATGAGACAACCTGGAACATCACGCTCAGGGAAGGGGTCTATTTTACCAGCGGCAGGCTGATGGACGGGGAGGCAGTAAAAGAATGTCTGGAACATCTGATTCAGGTCCACGACCGGGCCAGGGGAGATTTAGACATTGTCTCCATTACCGCCGACGGACAGAACCTGACCATCCAGACCCGTAAGCCCAATCCCACGTTTCTGAATAAGCTGTGCGACCCCTACGGCTGCATCATTGATATGGAAGCCGGAATCCGAGATGACGGCATTGTATCCGCCACCGGCCCCTACCAGGTCCGGTCCCTGATTTCCGGCGAGAAGCTGGATCTGGTTCAAAATGAAGATTACTGGAACGGCACCCCCGGCTTTGAGCGGATCCAGGTTCTGACCATATCCGACGGCGATACGCTGACAATGGCTCTGCAGGCCGGAGAGATTGACGCCGCCTATGGGATGCCCTATGCCAGTTATCCGCTGTTTCAAAATGAAAATTACACCTTTTCCAGCTGTCCTACCAGCCGGACGTTTTTCCTGCACATGAATTTTGAAAGCGAGATCACCAGGGACCCTGCTGTCCGCAGGGCCATCGCCATGGGGATTGACAAAGAAGGCTTTGTAAACCGGCTTTTAGATGGAAACGGCTACCCTGCTGCAGGTCCCTTCCCCTCTACCTTCTCCTTCGGCGGCCAGGCGGTCCAGGCGCGTGACTATGACCCCGATGGCGCCAGGAAACTTTTGGAGGAAGCAGGATGGACCGACACGGACCAGGACGGCATTCGGGAGAAGAACGGAAAGAAGCTAACCATTAAATGGCTCACCTATCCCAGCCGTCAGGAGCTGCCTCTCCTTGCAGAATTCGCCCAGGCAGCTTTAAAGGAAATCGGCATAGAGGTCAGCATTAACAATACGGCGGACCACAACCGCCTCCGGGAAGATTCCGGCGCCTGGGACGTCTATGCCAGCGCTATGGTGACCGCTCCCACGGGGGACCCGGAATATTTCTTTGCCACCCACTGCCTGGACAGTTCCACTGTGAACAACGGCCATTACCACAACAGCCGTCTGGAATCCCTTGCCTCAGAATTAGCCCGCACCTTTGACCCCGACAGCCGTTCTCAGCTGGCAGTCCAAATGCAGCAGGTGATCTTAGAGGACGATGCCTTTGTCTTCTGCTCTCATCTGCAGATGAGCATGATTTCCAGGTCCTCCGTTACCGGTCTGATGGCTCACCCCTGCGATTACTACGAAATCACCGCCGGGCTCGCCCCTGCTTCTTCCCGGCGATCAGAATAAAAAAGGAGAACGGTCTATGGAAGAGCTTCTGAGCTATCAGTCAGTCGAAATCTGCTTTAACGGAGAAACCATCATCCAGGATGTCAGCTTTGCTCTGCATCCGGGAGAAATTCTCTGCATCGCCGGGGAATCCGGCAGCGGAAAAAGCTCCCTTTTGAAAGCAGCTCTGGGACTTTTGGGCAATGAGGGCCTGGTGACCAAAGGTGACATCTGGTTTCAGGGCCTGGACCTGCCGGATTTGAAAGAACGGGAGTTTCGGAACATACGCGGAGCAAAAATCGGTATGATTTTTCAAGACCCGGCGGCCTCCTTCTACCCGGTCCGTACCATCGGAAGCCAGATTTACGAAAGTCTGAGAGCCCATCAAAACATCCGTCCTCCTGAAGCAAAACAGAAAGCCCTGGAGCTTTTTCACAGTCTGGGACTTCCCGATGGGGAGCGGATCTGGAGGAGCTACCCCTTTGAACTTTCCGGCGGCATGAACCAGAGAGTGGCCATCGCCTCCGCCATGCTGATGAAGCCTCTGGTGCTGCTGGCGGACGAGCCGACCAGCGCCCTGGATGCCGGGGTGCAGAAGCAGGTGATAATGGAGCTTATGAGCCTTCGGGCTCTGTTTGGAACTGCCATCCTCCTGGTGACCCATGACATGGGCGTTGTCTCTGCCGTAGCAGATACACTGCTGGTATTAAAGGATGGCCGGATGATGGAATATGGAAATGCAAAACAGCTTCTGCAGCAGCCCCAGAGTCCCTACACCAGGGAACTTCTGGCCGCAGTGCCGAGGCTTCGGAGGACATAGATGGAACCGATTTTGGAAGTTCGTGATCTGACAAAAATATTTTCAGAACAGGAGCAGGATTTCGCCGCTCTGAGAGGCGTCAGCTTCTGCCTTTATCCGGGGGAGACCCTGGGAATCGTGGGGGAATCCGGCTCCGGAAAAAGCACGCTGGCCAAGGTAATCTGCCGCCTGACGGAGGCTTCCGGCGGTCAGGTGCTGCTGGAGGGAAAAGACCTCCTAAAGACCAAAGGAAGAGAGCTCCGGGAGGCATACCAAAAGCTTCAGATGGTCTTTCAGTCTCCTGCCGGCTCCTTTGACCCCCGCAGGACCATCGGCTTCAGTGTCGGCGAGGGCCTTCTCAACCAGGGGTTTTCCCGGTCCCAGGCGCAAGAAAGAGCCGCCCTCCTGCTAAAACAGTGCGGCCTTTCCCCGGAAATCAGCAGACAGTACCCCCACCAGCTCAGCGGCGGTCAGTGCCAGAGAGCCGCCATCGCCAGGGCACTTGCCCTCTCCCCCCGCATCGTCATATGTGACGAAGCCACCAGCGCCCTGGATGTTACCGTGCAGAAACAGATTATTGAGCTGCTGAAAGAGCTGAAAACGTCCCATTCCCTCTCCTACCTCTTTATCAGCCACAATCTGGCCCTGGTCCAGTCCTTCTGCGACCGGATTCTGGTCATGCATGAGGGAAAAATCGCAGAAGAAGGGGAAACGGACCAGGTAATCCGTTTCCCCAGATCGGAATATACAAAATATCTGATCGACTCTGTTCTGTAGGCCTATCGCCGCAGCACCAGGTGCTGGGGAAGTCCGTTGACCATAAAGGGCTGATAATCTCCCTGGATCAGCGGCTCTACATAGTTGATAAAATCCTGTGTCACATAGTTTCCTTCCCTGTTGACCCAGTTTCTGGGTACCAGCTTCTCGTTGTTGGCAATCTTGTGTACATCGTAGATGCCCGCTGCACTCATATAGGGGTCGTCGGATACCCGGTCGATCACCACCATCTTGCCCGTATCCCCCTCATCGGCCGCTTTCACCGCAGCGCCTCCTACCATAAAGGCTTCGTTGATATCCACCCGGGAAGCCATGTGGGAAGCGCTTCTCTGGAGAGTAGACAGTTCCACCGCCCTGGTCTTATGCCCCGTCTGGCTGGCCAGGTAAGCCGCCAGATAGGATGCCGTACCGGCCAGCTGCGTGTGCCCGAAGGCGTCCACATAGTCGCTTCCTCCGGCCAGCTGGCAGACATAAGTGCCATCCGGCGTCTTGATGCCCTCGGAGACCGCCACCACAATGGAAGGCTTCTTCTTCAAAAGGTCCGTGCATTTCTTTAAAAACTTTTCAAGGTCAAAGGGGACCTCCGGCAGATAAATCAGATCCGGTCCGCAGCACTCCTCGGTTTTCGCCAGGGCCGTGGCACCTGTCAGCCATCCCGCGTTTCGTCCCATAATCTCCATAATGGTGATCATCTTCCGCTTGTAGGAAAGGCCCATGGCATCCCGGATCACCTCCTTGGTGGAGGTAGCAATATACTTGGCCGCGCTGCCAAATCCGGGAGTATGGTCTGTTAAAGCCAAATCATTGTCGATGGTCTTGGGAACCCCTAAAAATTTCTGAGCATGTCCCTTCACAATGGCATAATCGGACAGTTTCTTGATGGTGTCCATGGAGTCATTCCCGCCGATGTAGATAAAGGCTTCAATCTGCAGCTTATCCAGGATAGAAAAAATCTTCTCATAAATCTCCGGATTCTCGTGGATATCCGGCAGTTTATAGCGGCAGGAACCAAGGAAAGCGGACGGCGTCCTCTTTAACAGCTCAATATCCATATCCGAATGGATCTGGGTGGACAGATCCACATACATCTCATCCAGGAATCCCTCGATGCCGTGGAGCATCCCATAGACCTTGTGAAATCCCCTCTCCTTCGCGGTCTTGTAAACTCCCGCCAGACTGGAATTGATAACCGACGTTGGTCCTCCCGACTGTCCTACAATGATATTCCGCTTTTTTGCCATAGGTGTACCCCTTTCTTTTTTGAAAAATTTCAAAAAATCTGCCGCAAAAGGCTCTTTTGTCTATCATTGTACTATAAAATCCTGTATTTTTCCACAAAAATTCATGAAAAAATCCGTTTTTTTATGACAGTTTTGCTTCACGCTCCGGCTGCCCCACATCCGCTCATCTCTATTCACCTACGGAACCGATATAATTGACTCCATCCTGGTCCACTACTCTCTGTCCATAGAAAGCATCCGCCTCCCCGTCGTATACATACTCCGTCACCTGATACCTGGCGCTCCGAACGTCGCGGATGGCGATACGGAGCCGGTTTTCCAGGTCCATCCAGACGTCGCCTGCGGGGACTCCCAGCTGCACGGTGTCCTCAAACAGGGTGTAGGCGCTGTCTCCCCTCTCCGCCCGAATCATAAATCCGCATCGGTCGTCCATGGCCAGGCTGCCGTCAATCACCATATCGGCCTGTACGTAGAGGCAGAGCTGCCACTCCTCATTGTCAAAGGAAAAGGGGCAGGAACTGTAAAGGGTCATATTCTCCGGCGGCACATTCTCCTCCCGCCGGACGGCAAGCTCCGGAATCTCCTGGACCTCCTGGGAAGTCTCATCGGATTCCGCCGCCGTGAGGCTGGTTTCCTGCTCAGGAGCGGCTTCCCGGGAAGCAGAGATTTCCTGCACCGCAGAAGTTTCCTGCTCCACAGAGATTGTCCGCTCTCCTTCCCCGCAGCCTCCAAGAGACAGCACAAACATCAGACCAAGCGCTATAGCCGCATACTTTCTCATTCTCACTCCTCCAATCCTGAAAAAAGTCTGTTCCTGATACTTAGAGTATATCACGGACGGCATTTCAAGACCTTACATAACCATTAGGATTTCATGAAAAGATTCCCCCTTTTTGCCGGGCATGGTATAATATGAGCACTTGGCGAGGTTTCTCACGAGCCTAGTGCAAGTCATACCTCCCGCTAAAAATAAAACGCCACAGGAGAATCCACATGAACTCACTGGAACGCCACCCCATGGTCCTCATTGTCATCGGAATCATGGGCATCTCATTGTCCTCTATTTTGGTAAAATACGCTCAGTCCCCATCGGTCGTCACGGCAGCCTACCGTTTGCTGTGGACGGCTTTTCTCATGACCCCCGCCGTCATCTGCTCAAAAAAATACCGCCGGGAGCTTTCACAGACCAGCCGGAAGCTGGTCCTTCTGTGCATCCTCAGCGGCATTTTTCTTGCTCTGCATTTCACCCTCTGGTTTGAATCCTTAAACCACACCTCCGTGGCCAGCTCCACCACCATCGTGTGTACCGAGGTCATCTGGGTGGCCCTGGGCTGGCGGCTGTTCCTCAAGGGACGGCTGTCCGGGAAGGCATGCGCGGCCATTGCCGTCACTCTGGCCGGAAGCATACTCATCGCCTTTTCCGATTCCTCCGGCCAGGGAAGCCATCTCTACGGAGATTTCCTTGCCCTTCTGGCTGCCATAGCGGTGGCGGTCTACACTTTGATTGGAAGGCTAGCCCGCGCCACGGCTTCCACCGCCGTCTATACCTACCTGGTATACGGAGCCTGCGCCGTCACGCTCGTTTTCATGACCCTGGCTCAGGGCCTGTCCCTCACCGGATACGGCCCAAGCGGAATCCTGGTGGGATTCCTTCTGGCGGTCTTTTCCACCATCCTGGGCCACAGCATCTTCAGCTGGTGCCTGAAATTTTTATCCCCCGCCTTTGTTTCCGCATCCAAGCTGTGCGAGCCGGCGGTGGCCGCCGTTTTCGCCGCTTTCCTGTTCCATGAGATTCCAAAGCCCCTGCAGATTTTGGGCGGCCTGGTGATTATCGCCGGAGTCATCGCTTATTCGCGGGTGGAGCAGGGGCGAGAGGGAGCATAACAGCAAAAGAATAAAAGGAGGAATTTTTTATGATAAACACAATCCCCATCTCTCAACTGTCCGATTTCCGCATCGGACACGCCCAGGATACGGTTCACGCCACAGGCTGCACGGCCATCCTCTGTCCCAAGGGCGCCTGGGCCGGTGTGGACGTCCGGGGCGGCAGCCCCGCATCCCGGGAAACAGAGCTGCTGCGTCCGGAAAATACCGTTCAGCAGATTCACTGCGTCATGCTTTCCGGAGGCAGCGCCTACGGCCTGGAAGCCGGCGACGGGGCTATGGCTTTTCTGGAAGAGCAGGGAATCGGCTTTGACGTGGGAATCGGGAAAGTGCCCATTGTCTGCGGCGCTTCTCTGTTTGACTTAGAGCTGGTCAGCGCCAGACACCGTCCGGACAAACAGATGGGATACGAAGCCTGCAAAAATGCCTGGAGCGGTAAAGAACCTTCCGAAGGGAATGTGGGCGCCGGAACAGGAGCCGCCGTTGGGAAATTTTATCAGACGGAGCGCATGATGAAATGCGGAATCGGTATCTGGGCAGGACAGATTGGAGAGGTCCAATGCGGAGCCATTGTGGCAGTCAACGCCCTGGGAGACGTCATCGACTATGATTCGGGGAAAATCCTGGCCGGACTGCTGACTCCCGACCACAGCGGCTTTGCTGATACCAGACGCTGCATGTACGAGGAACTTCAGAACAGCCGTGACCTCTGGAGCGGCAACACCACCATCGGCTGCGTCATCACCAACGCCCGGCTGGATAAAAACCAGTGCCGCAAAGCGGCCGTCATCGCTCACGACGGGTATGCTCAGACCATCCGGCCCGCTCACTGCAGCGTAGACGGAGATACCCTTTTTGTCATGGCCTCCGGGCAGGTGGAAGTGGCGCCGGATTCCTTTTACGCGATGGCTTCCGAGGCAGTGGCCCGAGCGGTCAACCGGGCGGCTCTGTGCGCGGCTCCCGCTTATGGGCTGAAAGCGGCGGCGGATTTTCTGTAATCCGCCGCATTTTCTGCATCATTCATCATCCATTTCCATATTATAATGCGGTTGTTTCATATCAAAAAAAAGGCTTCCTCCCATAATCACCTCCGCCGCCCCCTCCGGACTGAGCCGCGAAACGTCAATCTTCACCGTATCCAGCCTTTCATACCGTTCCAGCCGCTCCAGACTCCGCTCCAGAACATCCGGCTGACGGATTCCCTTTTCTATATCCTGTTCCAGCCGTTCTTCCAGCGCCTGCCGGCTGCAGACCAGGGAAATGTTTGTTACATCACATCCGGACAGGTCCAGTTCTGAGAGAATCCTGGAGATTGTCTCCTGCTGGTCCATTACCCAGCAGAAAATGATATTTTCGTAGGCGGAGCAATGGAGAAAGCCATTTAACAGAAAGCAGATATTCTTTAGTACCATCTCCTTCGTCTCCTCCGTCACCACAAAGGGGTCCCCGTCCCAGCACCAGTCCCCGTCCAGAAGGACCGCCCTGTCCAGCCTCTTTTTCAGGATTTGGCTGACGGTAGTCTTTCCAATGCCCATGGCGCCGCCGATGAGATAGAGTCTTTTCCTGAGGCCCGCCTTTTCTCCTGGAGCTGCTCCTCTCCTATCCGCGTATCTTTTATCCATTTTTCTTTTATCTGCCCGGATAAAAGGCGGTTCCACTTTAAGTTCTGTCAAGGGGCCATATTTTTCCGGATGCCGGTAGGCGTTCCCATGGACCTCCTGTTCCCGGTAGGCCCTAAGCTGGTCTAAATCCAGAGCGGCCATATAAATCCCTTCCTCTTCACCCGCCTGGAGGATACAGGTATCACGTGAGCCCTCCATCTGCGGAAGGTATGCCACGCCGTCAAAAACGCTGGAGCCACCATTGCAGTCCGGCACGGTGCCCGGGTAATTGCAGGTGGCAATGGCTGTCATATTTTCAAAGGCTCTGGCCCGAAGCTGGGACAGGCGGTTGATCTCCATAGGGCAGGCATTGGGCGTCAGGATCAGCTCCGCCCCCTTTAACATCAGGATTCTGGCGCTTTCTGGAAATTCCCTGTCATAACAGATCATTGCCCCGACCTTTACCGGGCCCTTAGCCGTATCCAGGACTGCCGTCTCAAACCCCTCCCCCGGCGTCAGATACCGCTCCTCTCCGAAATCGCAGGTGTGGACCTTGGCGTAGGCCAGCCTTTTCTCCCCCAAGCGGTCAAAAAGCACCAGACTGTTTCTCGGTCCGCCCTCCCAGGCCTCCAGGAATGTGACGCAGATTGCCAGTTCCAGTTCCTTCGCCAGCTTTCCGAAGGCGAGGATAAACCCATCATCTGCCGAAATGGCTTCGGCTCTCCATTGTTCCGGGGGACGGTCATAAATCCGGTATCCATTGCTCCACATTTCGGGAAACAGGGCAATGTCCGCCCCCTGCTCCTTCGCCTCCCGGCAGGCCCGGATTCCTTTTGCCAGGTTTTCTTCCAGGCTGCCGTCCGGGGCAATCTGAAGAAGGGCAATCTTAAGATTCATTGACTTCTGCCACCTCCGCCTTGATTCCTATATTGGATAAAAAGCTTTGAAGTTCCTCCGCTGAATCCTGCGGAAGCCCCTCCAGCAGCACAAACATGCCGGCAGCTTCTACCGTGTCGTCCTCGCCGGCAATAAAGACCACCGCCGCCGGAGCGGCGTCCTCAAAGGTATACAGATAGATAACGTCTGCGGAAGCAGCGCTGTTTTGAAAGGTCTTTCCGGCCGTACAGGCATTTGCCGCCGCAAGGCTCTCTACCCCGCTCATGCCGTTGAGCTGGGATGGAACGGCGCCGACGACCCGCTTATTTAAAAATGTCCGCAGCTCCTCAGACAGCTCCTCCTGACTGCCGATACCGGCTGCGGAGAGAATCGAATCGCCGTCCGGCCGTATCTGGTACACCATTTTGGGAGCGGTATAGTCTCCCTGCCCCATCTTCAAAATCTTGTCCTGTAGTTCGGGACTTCCGCTTATAAAACCGGCATATTCCTCCGACTGGCTCATCTCCTGCATCAGCTGGATAACGTCCATCCCTTGGGCATACAGGGAAACTTCTTCCGCATTTCCCCCTTCGCCGGCACAGCCCCACACGCAGCCTGCCAGAGCAGCTGACAGAATGACCGCTATTCCTTTTCTCATCTTCTTTCCTCCTCCCGATTGATTATGTGAATTCCTACTGAAGAAGCAGGTAGAGTCTTGCCAGAATCCGGCAGGGAATGATCTTCCCGGACCGGGACATATACATTTTCGCGCTCATTTCTCCGGTGCCGTGGTTCATACCGGGCAGACGGACCTCATTTATCTCATTAAAATCGATCAGCATTTTTCTGCCTCCTCATTCCGTTATCCTCTCACTGCCGGGGCGTGCGGTCCAGAAAATCCGGTTCATTTCCAAGGGAAATGGACAGGGGTTCTTTCCGGTTTAAAAGAGCGCCAAGCTCCAGGCACTGCACCCGCCAGTTCTCATAGGTCGTCCAGTAAGCTTTCAGGGATTCCGCACAGTAAATAGACGTGTACACCGTATAGTCAAAGGGCACCACGGTCCGGTCCAATTCTGTCACATGGCTCTGGTGGCTCACCTTCACCAGCCCCAGGGGAAAAGCCGCGCTCCTAAACAGGTGGAGCATCCGGCTGACCCCCTCCTCCTCATTGCTCCCTTTGGAGGCATACTTTTTCAGAAAAGCCAGACGCACAAAGCGGGAGGGCGAACTCCAGTCTCCCGGCAGTCCCTGAAAGCCGCTTCCGGAAAAGCACTGGTCCAGTGTCTCTCCATCCAGTTCCACCGTAGGATAATCTCCATCCCTGAGACCCGCATAATTTAACAGATTCAGCCGATGCCAGGAATAGCCGGGACTGTTGGTCATAACGCCCAGGGTATTCCGGTAAATGTGAAGGCCGTCCCGGTCCGGTTCCACCACAATGGTCTCCCCGGAGGCGTCATGGAAGGACCAGTGCAGCGGCGGCACAGTTCCAAAGAACGGAATGTCCGCCAGCCTGATTTTCGTCTGAAGCCAGAGGACCGCTTCTTCTACGCTGGCGCACTGGGCCAGAAGGTGATAGACCAGAAAGGGCGGCTGGAGGGAATGTTCAGCCGGGCCGAAAACCTTCTCATAGCTGGCAAATCCGCGGTAATACAGCTGTCCTCCCATCAGCCCCTTCTCGTTCATCCCTTCATAGAGGACCGGGGTGGGCTCCATCAGAATCCCAACTCCCGCGCAGGCGTATGCTGCGGTGTGCGGGGCCGGCATTTTCTCATCCGAAACGACTCCCTGATACTTGAGTCCCCGGGGCAGGAACGTCATCCCTGTTCCCTCGGCCAACCGGTCAAAATCATAATTGCGCCCCCAGAGATGCTTTTTGTCTAAGGTTGTCCAGGAAACCGCGCTGCAGGCGGCCTCCAGCCCCAGAGTTCTGTTCTGCATCATAAAAATCTCTCCTTCCATACTTGTTTGAGGCGTTAAAGGTCTTTCAAAATCTCTTTGCGTTTTGACTCATACTCCTCTTTCGTAATGATACCCTCTTCATAAAGTTTCTTTGCGGCTTTTAGGCGATTTTCTATATCTTCCTGGTCATTTTCATCTACAATAATCTCATGCGTGCTGATTCCCTTTTGGGAAAACGCATTCACAGCATTCGTTACCGTGATAATCACTGCCATCAGCGTCCAAAATATCCCAAATAACCCAAAGGAAGGAATAACAACGAACAGGCCAATGAGGCAGAACAAAACGCCAACGCATAATCCAGCCATGGACTGCCCTTTCCCCGGTTTCACCCTTATCTTTCTGGACATATCTTCTCCTCCGATCATTAAATCTATCTCTGTCGTGTATCTGTGGCAAAGCTTATTCTTCCCTTAAATTGTATCATATTCCGCTTCTGGCCGGTACTACTTATGTCTTACATTTCTTTTAATATATAGTTCTCAACTCAGCGGACAAATGATATAATAGATTTCATTGAATTGATCAGGGCACAGTCCCTGAAAATCATCTCCAGGAGGGAACAAAATGGACAATAAAAACAAACTGCTTCGGATTGCCTCAATCCTGATGATCGTGTGCGCTGCCGCCGCCATTTTGATCGCTGCGGTCAATACCGGCCTGTCGCTGAATTCCGTTGCAAACATGAGCGCAGAAGAACGGGCCGCCGTGGAAGCACAGCTAAGCGAAGGCGGCCTCACCATGGACCAGGCTATGACGGCTATGTCAGGAATTGCGTATGTAAGTCTGGGAATGAACGTCATCTTTAACGCAGTGAAAATCATTGTAGGCATTCTGGGAATCCGAAAGGCGGACAATGCCACAACCTTCTTCTTAGTATGGGGAATCATCCTGCTGGTTTTCGGCGTACTTAGTCTCTCAGGAGGCATCAGCCTGCTGGGCATCTGCAATTTTCTGGGAGGGATTGTGGCTCCCGTACTGTTTATTGTAGGGGGCAATCAGAATAAAAGGAGAGGAATGACAAAATGAACAAAAAGACAATCCTTGCACTTGCCTTATCCCTGTGCATACCGTTTTCCATGACGGTTTCCGCTCAGACTGCCGGAAACGCTGCAGACGGGTCCGCACAGGAGATCGTCATCTACCACACCAACGACACCCACGGTTATCTCAGCGGAGACGACGAAAGCATCGTGGGGATCGATGTGGCGGCCGGGCTGAAGGAAAGCTGACCCTGACCGCCAGCGGCGGCGGAGTATCTGCTTCGGAGGAGCTGTTGGGCCCTGCTGATCTAGCGGATGTTCCTTCCACTGCCACTGTTGCGGAGCAGCTTGCCCAGGTTGAAGCCTCCCAGACAGAACTTTTAGAGGAGACAGTCGGCAGCACCCCTACTACCCTCTGGGCAGGGCAGGTAGGCGTTGTCGCAGTGACCCGCCTGGTCGAGACAAACTACGGCGACTTTACGGCAGACGCCTTCCGAAGCGCTGCCGAGACTTACCTGCAGACCCTGGGAACCGATGCTGAGTTTCCAGTAATCGCGGTGGAAAATGGAGGCGGCATCCGTGCCATGGCCCCCAACGGGGACATTACCATGGGAGACCTGATTTCCGCCTTCCCATTCTCCAATACCATTTACCTGAAAAAGGTCACGCCGTCTGTGCTCTATGAGGTAATGGAAGTTTCTGGTTCAGCTTTAGATGGCCAGGACAAGGAAACCGGCATGCTGCTTCAGCAGACCAACTCCGGCGGATTCCTCCAGATTTCCGGATTTACCGTTGTCTTTGATCCCGATGGGGAGGCCGGAAGCCGGGTAACTTCCATCACCCTGGACGGCCAGACCGAGCCTTTAAACCGTGAGGATACCACCACGGAAATCATGATGGCCGGCAACAACTATATTATGAGCGGCGGCAGCGATTACACCATGCTGGGTGAGCTTCCCAAATACGGTGAAGCCGGCGGAGAACTGGAAACTGTTCAGACTTATCTGGAAAGCTGCTTAAAGGACGGGATATTGGAAGGATATGCCGGAACCGGAAACCGGATCCAGATGAGAGGGGAAGGCTACGAGCCAAAGGATTACACTGCTTCTGTCTTGATCGCAGATGAGTCCGGTGAACCTCTTAGCGATCAGGAACTGTCCTACCGGGTAGACGGAGGAGAACGTCAGAATGGGGTCACCGACGAAAACGGGATGCTGCAGATCACGCTTTCCGATGGCGCTCACGGTATTCGCCTGGCGGATACGCAGCAGGAAATCTACGTTGACAACTATTCCGGATTTGGGATCACCGTGGATGAGTACCGGGAACAGCCCGTCCTGACCTTCCTGGCAGACGGAAGCTGTGCCCCGGTTGAGGAAGAGCAGACCGGGGAGAACGAAAGCTTTCCGGTAGTCCCGGCAGCCGTTATCGTTATCATCGCGGCGGCAGCAGCCGTTGTATGGAAGAAACGCCAGAACCAGAAATAAAATCAGGATAAGGCAGAAGAAAGTCCCGCCGGTCAACAAACCAGCGGGACACTTTTTACTTTTACCAAATCTTCGGCATATTTTCCTGGTACATCCCGTCCCCTTCTTCAACTCCATAGAGTTCACGAAACTCTGGCTGGGCCGAAAGGACTGCGTTGACCCGGATTTTTGCCGGAGAATGCACATCGATCGCGATCAGCATGGCGGAATACTCCTCCCGTTCCTTCGAAGCCCAGATATTTGCATAGGATTCGTAAACCTTTTTCAGGTCATAACCTTCTGCGGCCGCGATTTCCGTCACGCAGGAGACGCCGCCTAAATCCGCTATATTTTCTGTGACCGTCTGCTCCCCGTTCACGGCTCTCCCATTCACTTCCATGTCGTCGTAGTAGGAAATGACCTCCTGGGCCAGGGACCGGAACTTCTCCTTGTCCTCAGCAGTCCACCAGTCCCGCAGATTTCCATCTTCATCAAAAAGGGCTCCGCTTGTATCAAAGGCGTGGGTAATCTCATGCCCGATTACCGTGCCGATCCCGCCCAGATTTACCTCCGGGGAGGCATCCGGCTGATAGATGGGCTCCTGCAGAATACCTGCCAGTATATTGATGCTGTTACTCTGCGGGTCATAATATGCGTTTACCGTCTGAGGAGTATCCGGCCACAAGGTCCGGTCCACCGGCTCATCCCTGGTGGCGAAGCTATAATCCGAACCGGCCCTGGCGGCCTTCATATAATTTTCAATATAAAGTCCCCCTTCCTCCGGGGCATCCAGGACCAGTTCGTACCGGTCCTGAGGCCAGATGTCCGGATGGCCGACCCGCACCTCCATCTTTGCAAGCTTGTTCTTCGCTTCCTCTTTTGTGGCCTCGCTCATCCAGTCCAGTCCATCGATGCGCCCCCGGAAGGTATCAATCACCTGGCTGATGATTTGCGTCACCTCTTCTGTAGTTTCCTCCGGATAATCATTCTGACAGTACATCCGCCCGCATTGGAATCCCAGCAGGCCCTGTATCTCCTCCATGAGCAGTTCCTCAAAAGGCCTGCTCTCCTCCGTTCCGGACACAGCCATGCTGTAATCGGTCACCGCCTGATACGTGTCCATATCCATGTAGGAGCTTAAATCCTTGTGGGCGCAGAGCTTCACATAGCTTTTCAGCGTGGGGAGATGGTCCTCCGTCAAAAAAGCTCCCATCTGCTCCACTTTTTCCACCTCTGACACGATAACCGGGTCCTCACCCTGAACACCGTAGACCTCTTCCACCATTTCTGAAGAAATATTCCCCGAAAAAAGCGCTTCCAGATCTGAGACCTGGTAGACATGGTACGTTTTTTCCGGGTCATAGAGCTCCGACTGGGACAGGGAATTTTCCGCAAGGGACCGCATGAGATTTACCGTATCCTCCGCGGCTTTCCGGGCATCCTCCTGGGAATAGCCCTCAATCTCTCCGAATTTTCTCAGCAGCGCCTCATATTCCGAAACCATCTTCTGGTTGGATTCATCCTCCGAAAACCAGATTTCCTTATTCAGCCCCGTATCTCCTGCGTCCACGCCCAGGATCTTGACCGAGGAATCTTCATAGTCGGCGCCCACATACATTCCAAAGATAGAGTAAAGCCCATAGTTCCGGTTGAACTTCATGCAGGCGCGGACAAGTTCCTCAACGCTGTCCGCCCCATCTACCCGGGCGAAAAATGCCGAAACCGTTTCTCCAAATCCTCCTTCATTCCGGCTGTCCTTGTCCATACCGGTCAGGTATAAGGCCCTGACATTGCTCTCATCGCTGCCCTTTGGCAGCCCTTCCTCCTCTGCCGCCGCCCGAATCAGCTCCGCGATGCGCTCATCCACACGGTCCTGGAGGATGGAAAACCAGTTTTTCACGCTTTCATCCGGTTCGATCTCCCAGCTTTCAAGGAGTTCTCCGTTGACCGCCTGGTAGTAATTGCTGCGCTCTTCGCTGTAGTCATCCTGCCGAACGGGATCAGCCTTTGGCTGGCAGCCTGCAAGAGCAGCCGCAAGCAGGCATATAGTCAAAGCAAAAGCTGCTGCCATTTTATGAATCTTAATACGTTGTTTCCTTCGATTGTCCATCTCCGTTGTCCTCCATACATGAAATGACTGTTAGTCCGTCCGCGTCTGCTCCACATTCTCCTCACACCAGCGCCCTCTCTCATTGACCTGGTATCCGTCCGGAGTGGTAAGGCTTACCGCCATAGCCCCCATGGGGCCTCCTGCATCCGGTTTGAAATAATAGCAATGTTCCTGGCCGGAATCATCCGGAATCCACTGCCATCCGGTAAGCATTTGTCCCAGGCTTCCGTCTGATCTGGGATTCAGATAATAGACGTATCCATCTTCCGCCTGATACCACCCGGTCCGCATATTTCCCTGGGCATCAAAGCAGAACCAGCCAGCTCCCCCGGCTCCTCCATTGGCATAGGGGTTGTAAAGATAGCCCCATCCATTGCGGTATGCGGCTCCTCCGGAAGAGAAGGTCCACATACCGTTCTCCGTCAGAGTCCAGGTTCCATGTACCGCTGAGTCGGAACCGGTCCATTCTATATTTTTGGAGTCCCCGTCTGAGCTGCCCCCAAAGCTGCGGACGATCACCCTGCACACGGCCTCTTTTCCTCCGGCCCGCACACGAATCAAGGTTGTTCCTTTGCGGATCCCGATCACATTTCCCTCATCATCCACCGAAGCGATTCCGGGATGATCGGAGGAAAATACGGGGATTACTTCTGAAACATCGGGGCCTTCCATTGAAACCTTTAGTATCCCCTTTTCGCCGGGCTTCAGAATCATAACTTCCGGTGACAGAGAAATGCTGTCCACCTGGTTTTTCTCAACCAGCAGCACCTGACAGGAAGCCGTCTTTGTGGGGTCCTCTGCGGAGCTTACCTTGACGGTGATGCTGCCGCTCTTTACAGGGGTAAAAAGCAGAACTTCCTTCCCATTTTCCGTCATTCTCAGGCCGTCTGTTTCCTCGTCCAGAGCCGAAAGGTCCACCGCGGAAAGGTCTCCGGAAAATTCCCACTTTAACATCCCATCTTCATCCTCCGTCGGCCCGTCGTCCCAGGAAAGACGTTCCGCAAGAAAGACTGCCTCATCCAGGGCATCTCCGTCATTTTTGTCAAAATAATAGACGACGGTCCCATCCTCCATAACCGGAAGTTCGGTATCCAGGCGGATAGCGGAAGAATAATTAAAGTCATAGAGATTTCTTCCATTCAGCAGATAGCTTGTTTCTACCGCCGCAGTTGAGCCGAACGCCCAGCAGGTATTGGTCGCTTCCTGATTTCGGACCGGAGGCACAACGCCCACCTGACGCAGGTCAAAGGCATCGGGGAGTTCCATATCCAGCTCATCTGTCAAAAATGGCTCGATGGGGGAATCCCCTGTCCGCGTCTGCAAAATATGTCCGTCCAGAACCTGTTCTGTTTCCTGCTCTTCGGATTCCCGCTCTCCTGTTTCCTGATCCCCGTCTATCCCTCCTTCCTTCAGGGAAAAATACTTGTCCGGTTTTATATCCAAAACGGAAATCCGTTTTGTTTCCCCTTCTTCCAGGGAGGGGTCCTGGCACAGCGCCTTCATGGAAAAATAGCAATAATAGTTACTTGAGCCGTTATCCGCCTCAAATCCGGTTCCCATATCAATCCACGATTCCCCTTCTGCCGGGTCATAAAGAAAACTTACCCCCTCTTTACTCGGTATGTTGGCGATCAGCCTGTTGTTCATGACCATAGGGATTTTCAGTTCCTCGCTTTCGTCATTTTCCAGACGCAGGATGATCTCAAACGGTTCTCCCGGTTCAAGCAGAATCGTCTTGTCCAGGCGTGCGGTATAATATCCCGCGTACATCTTATCTCCCGAAGCATAAACATTCTCTTCCAGCCATGCCGTCTTTCTCGCATTGCTCGTGCTTGCCGTATCAGGAACTCTGAGGATTACATCATCTCCTATGGCGTAGCGGAAATTCTCCCTGGAATAATTGTCATCCCAGCCCACGATCACCACCTCGTGGTTCTGCTGCGGATTAAAGCCCCAATCAAATTCATTTGCCAAAATGACAGCGGAAGGGTCATTTTTAGAACCGACAAATAAATTCCACCCGCTGTAATAATAATTCTCCGGATCTTCGCAGCTCAAATTTGACCACAGGATTCCGGTGGTTACCCCTCCGTAGGTCATGACCGCATTTTTCAGATGTTCCTCCCAGCCTGGATTTTCCTCATCCATTCCATAGCGGTCAATATAGAGATAACGCGGCGGAAGGGCAATTCCGTTCTGCACATGAAGCAGAGGCGCATGCTCTCCCTTGTAGACAATCCCCTCATCCTGGAGATATTGATCATACTCTTCAAATGTTTCATTCTCTTTCAGCGGCCGGATATCCTCCATAGACAGGACATCTTCTTCCACCGGTCCCAGCCAGGAGGCATAGTAGCTTTGGGGCATCGGATAAACTCCCCCTTCGCTGACACCTTTGCCCGAATTGCTGGGGGTGGCCAGCTTTTCCCAATAGATTGGAGTGACGCCGTCTCCTTCGCCGTAAGAGTATGTATAGTCAGGGCTGGTGCCGTTCAGCTGATACGGCGAGTCCGTCCCCTGAAGGGCAGCCACCATATGGAGCTCCGAAAAATCCGTTGCTCTTACGGCTGATTTGGACAGATCCATTTTCTGAATGGAGATCGTAAAGGGCTGCGGTTCCCTCTCATCCTTCATGGCGTATACTCTGAGAAAATACGTTCCTGTCGGAACCTGCTTTTCCACTATTCTCTGTCCGGCTCTCCTGTGGGAGCTGCCAAGCCTTGACATGGAGCTGTCCAAAAGCTCCGCGCCGTAGGGATTGGAGCTGTCCTCATATGTCACCGATATGGACAGGTCCACCCTGTTTTCGATCGAAAAAATATAATAGACCTCGTCATAGCCCTCCGGCATCCAATCCTGAAAACGGGCCGGGAAACTGACAAAGGACGTATTTTCAGCGGAAAGTACCGGTCTGGCTTCCTCGTAGGTTGCAGCCCCTGCCGCGCAGATTCCATTGGAGAAGGCCAGCAGCCCCGCAAGAATGACTAATCCAACTTTTTTTATTGTTTGAGTAAAATGATAATGCCGCATAAGATGAAGGGCCTCCTTTATTTTTTTCATTCGCCAAATGGGATGAATGTTCAGCTTTGGGAACAAAACTCGCAAAAGTAATATATCATAGAGCAGCACAAATTACAGCAAAAATGTTTGATGTCAACACTTTTTCGCCAGTTCTTCCTGAAATATATTCATGCCGGCCGTAGGGCTTACTGTCCTCATAAGGCTCCATGTCAATAGTTTTTGACATTTCTGTAAAGACAAAAGGGCTGCCGCCGAGTTCATCCCGGCACAGCCCTTCTATTTAGCAAATATCCTGTTTTTCATGGCCTCCGGCCAGGTCAGCGGCTGCTATCCAAGCGCAACCATACTGAATACCAGCACGAACAGCGCGATTGTCTCGCAGAGACCTACAACGGTGATGTACTGGGCAAAGCCCTTTCCCGTTTCAGCCATGGCGTCCGCGCCTGCCGCTCCGGCCTTTCCCTGGATAACAGCGGAACACGCGATTGCCACACCGGCGCCGAGACCCAGGAACAGCTTCAGCGTCGGGTCCGCGCTTGAGCCCTGCATGGTCTGCATCAGTAGGAAACCATAGATCGTCTGTGTCAGAGGTGCGCCTGCAAATGAGGTAAGGATGAAGGGAGCCGACTTGTTGCTCATATAGCACTTCTTCCATGCTCCGATACAGGTGGTTCCCGCGATCACGACGCCAATACAAGAACCGATTGCCGCAATACTCATACATAATCCTGTTCCGATTAATCCGATATCCATAATAAAAATCTCCTTTTCATTTTTATCCGGTTCAGGCCATCCTGAACGGTTACGTTTTACTCTTCAAATGGTTCATATTTATGGCCGCTCCACGACAGGCCGATATGGTTGGAAAATTCCAGGGTGTTCAGCCTTATGCCGTGGACGATGACAGACAGTACATTCAAAATCATATTAAGCCCATGGCCGAATACCAGCACGATAACGGCAAATATGATAAAGATAAAATGTCCAAGCAGCGGGCTGACCATCTCGTTGATGGTCGCGGAGATTGCCGCTCCGGCCAATCCCACCGCCCAAAGGCGGATATAGGAAACGATGTCAGAAAATACATTGACCACTCCTAACAGCATGGAAACAATATCCTTTACGCTGTCCAGGACTGACTGCAAGATACTTTTCTCATAATTTCCGAAGATAAAATTCACCACAAATCCGATGAGGACAAATGCAACGGCAATGGTACCTACCGGAATCCCTGACACCACAAGGTCCAGGCCAAACACCGCGCTGTTCACCACCAGTGAAAGGACCACATAATACATTCCCACCAGCTCCAGCATGGAGCCAATATCGCCAAGGATTTTTAAGGAGCCCCGGTTCCTCACCGCCCCGCTCCCATGTGCGATCAGCAGGTGTGCCAGCGCAATGGTAAACATGAGAATCTGTACGTTCTGGCTGGTGGTAAGCCCTGCTTCCCCGCCTGTCCAGGACGGGTACCAGATTTTATCCGAATACACATTGGAAATCACCGGCACGGACAGCTTTTTAAGCCATCCCGGCAGGGCCTGTGCATCCAGACCGAACCAGGCGCAGGTAACGGTTCCCCATATGATGGTCATCCCGCCAAACAGCAGGAGCAGCCATGCAATCGGGGCAATGGGCTTTTTCTCTTTGCGGCTCTTGATCATCAAGGCCAAGGATATGCCGCAGATAAGCAGGCCGTAACCGCCGTCTCCAAAAATAATCCCGACAAATATTGTGATAAATACCAGGAACCAGCCGGAAATATCCGGTTCAAAATATCCCGGCATGCTTCCAAGGAAATCCGTCACGGGATATACCAGGCTGACAAATTTATTGTTCTGCAGCTTGGTGGGCGCATCGTCTTCTTCCGTCGGGTCTTCCGCCAAAAGCCCCCACGCGTTTTCCCTGGCCATCTCCTGAAGCTTGCTCAAATCTTCTGCCGGAAGGAATCCGATGAGATAGGCCACGGAAACATTTCCGGAAGAGTCCTCCGAGAGATTTTCCTCTCCCATTCCGCTGGAATAGGTCTCAAACTCCACTTCCTTTTTCAGTGCCGCGATGGCCCTCTCCAGGCTGGACTTGTAGGCTGCCAGAGCTTCCAGCTCTTCCTTTATGCCCTGCAGCCGCTGATCGGCGTCTTCCAGTCTCTTTCTGATTTCTCCTGTGGATACGCTGGGAAGCTTAAACCGGCTGCGCTCCAGGGCGGTTTTATCTTCTTCCTCAAGAGTTCCGTCGTTCAAAAGGAGAAAACGCACCACATTCTTTGTACGCTCCACCACGATCGTTCTGGCAGAATCGCCCAGTTTGTCATACACGGAGGGACTCATTTCATGGAACGAGAGGACAATTCCCTGTTCAGCCAGAGATGCAATCTCCGCCGGATCAATCTCTCCCCAGGCCTTGACTCGTTCCAGCTCCGCCCCGTATGCAGAGAGGTCTGCATAACATTTCTTCTGCTCTTCCTGGAGGGAATCAATCCGCTCGGCTATGGAAAGAGCCTCCTGTGTGTCCGCTTCTTTCTGGGTCACACCCTTGGCCTTGTCTGCTACTGCAAACAATCCCTTTTCCAGAAAAGCGATCTGCTCCTTCAGTTCCAAAAGGCGCGGTCCTTTTCCCTCTTTGATTTCAATGTGCAAAAGCCCAAGCTTACGCAGTTTTTTCAATGCATTGTTTTTCTCACCGTCCAGGACGATCAGAGAAACTTTTTTCATCGGCACAATCATGGGACCGCAACCTCCCTTCCGGCAGCAGCTTCATTCGCCTGCGCGATTTTCTTTTTTGAAATTTTAGAGCGGACTACTGCGCTGACCTGCTGGTCTGCCATATAGATCGAAATCTTTTTAATATTTTCCTGGGTCTCAGGAATTTTCACCTTTTCAAACAGGTTCACTCTCTGTGATGTGGTGAGCAGTTCTTTTTGCAAAAGCCGCACCTGTTCCTCCAGCACTTCTGCTTCCAGGTCGAGTTCCATCGCCTTTTCCATATGATTGGCGGCCAGATCGACCCACAGAGGCGTTTCATACAAATCATAGTCCCCTCTGGAAAAATCCGCTCCTTCATAAGTCGGAATCGTAACCCCTGCAATATTGCCGGTTCCTTTCCGGATATTGGCAACGGTAATGATTCCTTCCGGGAAGGCCTCCGCTTCGCTGAAGACAGCGATCCACTGCTCAAACTCCTTTTCAAGCTCTGTTTTCTGCTGTCTTACGGCTTTCGCATTTGCCTCGATGGCACGGATCTCGGACTGCAGCTGCTGTTTTTTGAGAGTCAGGGTAGGCAAATATCTCTGGTACATTTTTAATGCATCTTTCTGTACCTTTAACTCATTTTTTGTCAATTTAATTTTTGCCAAGGTTCCTGCCCCTCCTTATTGTTCAGGCCAGAATTCTTCAATCAGCTCTGACTTCATGCCGGTTTCATCCTTCTCAAAACAATCCGCCAGGATCTGCCACCCCAAATCCAGGGCATCTTCCAGGGAAAGGTTTACGGAAAGGCTCA
>ERZ1643246.1869-NODE-1869-length-21611-cov-5.648914_pt1 | contig 21611 bp, 20 predicted proteins | sample MGYA00579265_ERZ1643246 | MGnify/ENA primary metagenome ERZ1643246 (study PRJEB29033, sample SAMEA4952261) | chicken gut metagenome | biome: Broiler Chicken; feature: Gastrointestinal Tract; material: Caecum | place: Ireland | collected 2018 | study: Broiler...
TCTATGAGAACGCCGGGCGGATCGTCACCACCGGCATCCTGTGCGAGACCATCTGCGGGGAGTTCTGGCAGGGCTACGAAAGCACCCTCTCGACCCACATCCGCCATTTGCGGGAGAAGATCGAGGCCAACCCCTCCAAGCCGGTCTCCCTGGTGACGGCCAAGGGGCTGGGATACCGGCTCAATCTGAAGGGGGCGAAGTCGTGAACCCGGTGCAGCGTTTTTTCCGGCGCTACATTTTCTCTACCATTGGCATTTTGGCGCTGTTCTTCGTGGTCAACATCGCTCTGGTTCTGAGTGTTATGATCGCCGGATACATGAGCGGGACAGACAACGGATTATCCGTCCGGTCGGTCTCCAGCCATGTGACGGAGCAGGGCGGCGTCTGGACGGCGGACGACACGGCGCTGGCTCTGCTACGGGAGCATGATGCGTGGGCCATGCTCCTGGACGAGAGCGGCACGGTGGTCTGGGAACAGGGGCTTCCCGAGGAGCTGCCCCGGTCCTACACCAGCGCCGAAGTTGCGTCCTTCAGCCGCTGGTACCTCCAGGACTATCCGGTGAAGGTGTGGAGCCGGGAGGACAGTGCCCTGATGGTGGTGGGATTTGAGGCGGGTACCCTGGTGAAGTACTATTTCTCCATGGAAACTCCCTCGCTGATGATGTTTCTTATGGGGGGCATCGCGGTCTTTGTGTTCAACCTGCTGTTGATGATTTTCCTGATGCTACGGAACACCCGCCAGGTAGAAAAGGCCATGTCCCCTATCCTGCGGGGCATTCAGGACTTGAGCAGGGGCAATTATCAGCCTTTGGACGAGGGCGGGGAGCTGGCGGAGATCAATGCGGGGCTGAACCGGGCCGGGGATTACCTGATGCAGAAGGACAACACCCGGGCGGAGTGGATTCGAGGGGTGTCCCACGACATCCGCACGCCCCTCTCCATGGTGCTGGGCTACGCCAGTGAGTTGGAGGACGATGCCGCCCTCCCGCCCGAGGCCCGGCAGCAGGCCGGGATGATCCGGCGGCAGGGGGAGCGTCTGAGATCTTTGGTGGAGGATCTGAACCTGACCACCAAGCTGGAGTACGCCCTCCAGCCCATCCGCCGGGAGTCGGTGGACCTGGTGGAGATTGGCCGGCAGGCGGTGAGCGAGGTGCTCAACAGCGGCCTGCCGGAACAGTATGAACTGGAATTTTCCGAGGAGCATCCAGGCAGCACGGCCCGGATGCAGGGAGACGCCGCCCTTCTCCGGCGGATGCTGGACAATCTGATTCGCAACTGCATGGTCCACAATCCCCGGGGATGCCACATCTCTGTTACCGTAGGGGCGGAGGCTGGGCGATGCACCTGCACGGTAGAGGATGACGGTGTGGGGATGGACGCCGCCCGGCTGGATGCGCTGAACCGGGAGGCGGATGTCGCCAGCACCCAGGGCGGCGAGCACGGCCTGGGCCTCAAACTGGTGCGGCAGATCGTGAAGGCCCACGGCGGGACGGTGCAGTTCCGGCAGGCTGTGCCGCAGGGGCTGGAGGTTTTCGTCTTCTTCTCCGAAAACTCAAACGTCAAACACGCTTAAGTTTGTTCTTCGTTTTGGTGCGACGGGCAGAGCCTTTCTTATTGTTTACTACCCCTTAAATTTTGAGTTGGGTGCAAGGTCAAGATAGCGTTCCTGTTCCTCTTGAGTGGTGTTCCATGCAAGGAGCAGAGGCAGAAAATATCTCCCGTCCTTTGCCGATGAGCTGTCATCGGTAAAGGACGGGAGAATTTTTTGACCACATTTTCAGCCACAGAGCGGTGTGGAGCACTCGGAAACAATGCGGCAAAAGGGTGGTAAAAAATATGTGGATTAGAGCGAAAAGCGCAAAAAAAGAATAGAAATTATGCAAAAAAGTTTTCTTCAACTTCTTGTTTTCAGTACCGCAATTTCTGAGGGGGAGCCCCTGCCGGAACCGCGTGGCAAAGCAGCAGAAAGCTGTACGTATCCCCGGCATGACCCCTACTTTTTCTCTGTGTTTCTAGATTCTCCGGGAAGGTGACCCCAAAGCTGATCCCAGCCCCATGTTTTTGACCCCACTTTTGATACGCTGGAAATTCCCCGCAACTGGCCGGAGGCGCCACCGGCGCCCCCGGTCTTTATCCTGCTATATTTTCAACAGGTAGGGTCACCCTCGATTTGGGGGTAGAAGCGTACTCCGGCAGCAGTTGCGGACTTCCACACACGGGCCCGACAAGGGCTACAAACTTGCTTCGGTGGGCACACGGATGCCACCCCGCCCCTCTCCGCCCGACACAGCGGCTCATAAGGGCAAACGAGGGCGGAATTGTTGGGGGCTCAATGACAGAGAAAAAATGGCTTCATGACTTCTTTGTCAACGCTATCGCAATTCCGGCGACAGGCAAAGCCACGGTTCTTCTCTCTGCCCTTCGGCCCTCGGGCCGCAAAAAGTGGGTGTGGGCGCCAGCCCGCAAAATGCGTTCGGCTGCCTGCGGCAAGCCAAACGCTCTGCTTGCCCTGCCGAAAGGCAACTGTGCATCCCCCAAGGCCCCACTCTCAACACCTCTTATTCTCGTCGAAGCTGCTGTTTCATGACATCAATGAACAGCTGGGAAAGGCGCGTCAGGTAGGTGTCCTTCCGATACACGGCCGCTAAATCCCATACCAGATCCGGGGAATCCACTGCAAAATAGGTCACTGCGCCAGGGTGCTGGCAGACTTTCGCCCCCTCTTCCGGCACAAAAGCGCAGGCAATGCCCTGAGCGGTCAAATTGATAGCTGTGGTCAGATTGCCTGTCTCCATAAGGAGATCTGGCTCAATATGACTCTTCCCAAGAGCATGTTTGACTTCGTGGGTCAAATTCTGTCCGGGCTTCGTCAGGATCAGGGGAATATGGGTTACCAGCTCCAGCGAGGCGACAGGATAGCCTCCAAGGGTCGGGCAGTCTGCAAGTAAGTTCTGCACATAAGGGTGTTGTGTGGGGGCGGCGATTAGAATCCGTTCTTCGCAAACGACCTCTGATACCAGTTTGCTGTAATCCAGTGTGCGGGGTAGATTCATCACTGCAAGGTCGATTTTATCGTTCATCAATGCGCTTTCCAGCTGGACGGAACGGCCCTCAGTCAGCTCGATGTGAATGTCCGGATACTGCCGGTGAAAGCTGGGGAATACATCCGGCAGCAGGCAAGCGCCCCGCCACAGCGCCACTCCTAATCGGAGGCGTCCGCTGGTTTGGTTTTTGATGTCCTGAAATTCCCGGCGGACATTTTCATCCAGCTTCATCATCTGCAGGACGTATTGATAATAGCGCTCACCGGTATAGGTCAGCCTGAGCGGCGAGGCGCTGCGATCAAACAGCTCTACGCCCAGATTCGCCTCCAGCCTTTTCAGATACTGACTGAGCGAAGGCTGGGAGACATACAGGTGCTCAGCTGCTTTCGTCAGGCTCCCCGCCTCTACAATGGCTACGAAATACTCATAGTTATGCAAGACCATATATGATCTGATCCCCTCAGCTAATATAATGTTAACGTTATAATCTTTATATTACCTTTTGTCTTTGACGAAAGCAAGTATAGACGTTAAAATAATGGCAGAAAATCAAAAAATGCGCATATTTTGCTATAATCTTATCTATGTCAAAAAAATTTAGGATCGAGGGTCCAATAAGAAAAATCAATATGGATTTTGCACTTTCGCAAAATCACCTTACCTGAATGGAGAAAAGAAAGGAGAACTCCTATGAGCCCTGCAGTGATTACGCTATTGGTCCTGCTGGTTATGGTCGTATTTTTTGTGACGGAGAAGCTCCCCGCGGCCCTGGTGGCCATGTTGGGCGGCAGTGTTTTGGTGTTGTGCGGGATCATTGACCCGGCGGAATTGTTCAGCGCCTTTTCCGGCAGCACCATCGTCCTGGTGGCGGCAATGATGGTGGTTGGTTCCGCCCTCTTTCACACAGGCATCGCCGCCAAGATGGCGGATGTTCTGGTCAAATTCACAGGTACATCGGAAAACGGAATTATGATCGCCTTTATGCTGGTGGCTACAATCATCTCCGCGGTGTGCAGCGGCGTAGCCGTAGTCGCCATGCTGCTTCCCATCGTCATCAGCGTCAGCCAGCGGGCAGGTGTCTCTGTCTCCCGGCAGTTGATTCCCATGTCCTTCGCCGCAAGCTTTGGCTGCAACCTGACACTGATGGGCGCGGCCAGCAATGTAGTGGTCAACGGAGCCCTGGAGGATCTGGGCGCTCCCACTATGACCTTCTTCGAACTGGGCAAGGTGGGCATTCCGGTCTCCATCGCCGGCATAGTGTTCTTCCTGACCATCGGAAAGCGGTTCCTGACCCCTGGTGACACCTCTGACAGAGAATATCTGGCGGAATATACCGGCAGCAATAAAGCTGTGGAATTCAACGCCGTAAAGGCCGGGCTGTGCCTGGTGATCCTGGCCGTGCTCCTGGTGGCCATGGCCATCGACAGCGATTCCTTCCCCATGTATCTGGTGGCGGCCTTCGCGGCCTTTGTTCTGGTGCTGACCGGCTGTATCAGCCAGTCCGATGCCTATAAATCCATCGATCTATCCACTCTATTTATCGTGGCTGGCATGAGCGCTGTCTCCACAGGCATGAGCAAAAGCGGTGCCGGCGCCCTGATCGCCGATACAGCGGTAAACCTGCTGGGCGAACATCCCAACAAGCTGCTGGTGCTGTTCATCATTCTGGTGACCCTGCTGACCAATGCCATGATGAACACCTCCTGTGCCATGCTGGTCACCCCGTTGTTCATTCCCATCGTGCAGGCATTTGGCATGAACACCACCGCCGTGGCCATCGCCATCTGTGTGGCGGCGTCCTCTCCGTTCCTGACCCCCGTGGGCAGCGGCACCAACACCCTGATCGTCCGTCCGGGCAACCTGAAGTTCATGGACTTCTTCCGTCCCGGCCTGGGGCTGACGGTAGTCATTCTCATCGTATCCATGATCTTCATTCCCATTTTCTGGCCGCTGTAAGCGCCTTTTGAAGGAGGCAAATTTATGAGAGCAATCGTCGTTGACAAAGATTACGGCAGCGTCACGCCCCAGGAACTGGACCGTGTGGCGGCAGCCTATCAGGCGGCCGGGATCCGGATGGAGCTGCTGGAATACCAGGTGGAAGCGGCTCGGCAGAAGGAGCCCACGGAAGAGGAGATCATCGCGGGCTGCCAAGGAGCTCAGGTGCTCCTGGCCACCGGCAACCCGCCCATCACCCGCAAGGTGATGGAGGCCCTGCCGGAGGTGAAGTTTGTCCAGCGGTTTGGCGCCGGCGTCAACAGCATCGACCTGGCGGCCGCCGCGGAGCTGGGCGTGATCGTTCTGAACCTACCCGGCTTCTGCGCCAAGGAGCTGGCTGACGTGGCCACCGCCATGATCATGGGGCTGATCCGCAACACCGCCTACTATGACCGGGAGGTGCGCAAGGGTAACTGGCCCAAATGTCAGTACCTGCTGCCCCCTGATGTGCGGGAGTTGACTCTGGGTCTCTACGGCTTCGGCTTGGCCGGCCGCCATCTCCACGATATCTTCCACAATGGGTTCGGCACTAAGGTCATCAGCTGCGATCCGTACATCAGCGATGCCGTCAAAGCTCAGTACCCGGATGTAGAGTTCGTGTCCTTTGAGGAGCTGATCACCCGCAGCGACATCATCTCCATCCATGTGGTGCTGACCCCGGAAACCACCCACGTGTTCAACAAAGAAGTCTTTAAAAAGATGAAGAACACCGCCATGATCATCAACACCAGCCGAGGCCCTGTCATCGACAACGACGATCTGGTCTGGGCCCTGCAAAATGGCGAGATCCTGTACGCCGGCCTGGACACCGTGGAGCGGGAGCCCCTGCCGGAAAATGACCCGCTGAAAACGCTGGACAACGTCATCATCAACCCCCACTGCGGCAGCTATGGCGTGGGCAGCAAGAAGACCCAGATCCAGATGGTCTGCGATCTGGTCCCCACCGCCGTGACCACCGGCAAGGTGACCGCCCGCTGCGTGGCTGATCGGGACGTACTGAGCAAAGAGACTGGCTTCACATTTGTTTGAGATCGGAGGAATGAGATCATGTCTATCGGATGCAAGATCGTAAAGGATTTCCAGCGGCCCGCCCCGGAGCTGGTGGCCCGGTTCAAAGATATGCCGGTGGCCAACATCGACGACAACATGGGCCGCATCGCCGCAGTGGACGCGGCCATCGAGCCCATTGGATACAAGGGACAGCTGCTGGGCACGGCCTTCACCGTCCGGGTGCCTCAGGGTGACAACCTGATGTTCCACGCTGCCATGGATCTGGCAAAGCCCGGCGATGTCATCGTTATTGATGCCGGCGGCTTCACGGACCGGGCCATTTTCGGCGAGCTGATGGCCACCTACTGCAAGTCCCGCGGGATCAAGGGCATCGTCTGCGACGGTGCCATCCGGGACCGGGGCGGTCTGGCGGCTATGGAGGACTTCCATGTCTACGCCCGGTCCGCCACCCCCAACGGCCCCTATAAGAACGGCCCCGGTGAGATCAACGTCCCCGTGGTGATCGGCGGAAAACTCGTCCGTCCCGGCGACATCGTAGTGGGAGACGACGACGGCGTGCTGTTCATCGATCCCGCCATCGCCGCAGAGCTGGCGGACGCCACCGAGGCGGTTGAGAAGAAAGAAGCTGACATCATGGCCCATATTCTGGGGGACGGCACCTACATCCGTCCCTGGGTAGACGAAAAGCTGAAGGAAATCGGCTGCGAGATCCTGTAAGCGCGGTACCGCATTCCAAATTTGCTGCCATCGGACACACAATCCCTTTTTCGTGCAGGGTCCGGCCCCAGGGCCGGGCCCTGCGCTCCATTTCGGATATAAATGGTATGGCCTATCGGAATATATTGTGGTATTTTTATTGAAACAAGCTTTACGGAGAAGAGGGAGCGAGATGGATTTTTTCTGGGAGATGTTATCCCTGCAGGAGACGCTGTTTCTGCTGATCCTGTTGGGTGTGCTGGTGAAAAAATTGAAGATCGTCCGCGAAAACGGGCGGAAAACCCTTTCAGATCTTCTGATTTATGCGATCCTCCCCTGTAATATCGTAGCGTCCTTTATGGGTGGGATCACACTGCCCGATGGCTTCGTGCACAACTGCATTCTGGCTGTCTGTATCTCCATCGGGATTCAGGTGCTGTCGATTTACGGAAGCAAGCTGCTGTTCCGCCGGTATCCGGCAAACCAGAAAAGCGTACTGTCCTACGGCATGATCTGTTCCAATTCCAGCTTTGTAGGGCTGCCGATTGCCCATCTGATGTTCGGGGATCTGGGTGTCATCTATACTTCTGTATTTCAAATTCCTCTTCGCTTTACCATGTGGACAGCGGGTCTTTCCCTATTTACGGATGTCAGCAAAAAAGATGCCTTCCGGAAATTGGTGCGGCATCCCTGCATCATCGCGGTATTTGTGGGCCTGATTTTGATGGTAGCTCCGATCTCGCTTCCAAATTTCTTAGAAGAAGCCATTGACATAACCAGCGGCTGCACAGTGCCTCTTTCCATGATCGTGATCGGCACGATTCTCGCGGATGCACCGATCCGATCTCTATTCTCCAAATCCGTGCTGTGGTACACCTGTTTACGGCTGGTGTTCTTTCCCCTGCTGATCTGGCTGGTACTAAAGCCGTTTCCGCTGGATTCGACACTGGTCAATGTCTGCATTCTGATGACAGGGATGCCCGCAGGCAGCACGACTTCCATTTTGGCAGACAAATACGACGGGGACGCCATATTTGCATCGCAGATCATCTTTGCCTCCACGCTCTGCTCGATTCTGACGATCCCTCTGCTGACCCTCCTGATGGGGGTGTGACAGTGGGAATGTGCTTGGCCAGGCACGATTCTTGTACAGGAAGCATTCATACAGGTGTCACCTGTTTCGCTGCGAAGCAGTAACCCAAACTCAGGAGGTCTGAAAGTCTTCCAAAAAGTATTGCTGTCTGACCCAAGCCGTGACCCAGACGGGGCATAAACTGTACCCAAGAAAAGTGAATCTCTGGAAGCGGATTTTGTCCTGGAGATGGTGGAGCGGCTGGTGTAAAACCATGGCACCTCGCTGAACAAAGGGACTGTGATCCATAGCGACCAGGGGACCCACTACACCAGCTTGAAGTTTATCCAGTTGGTGAAGAGCCGGGAGCTGCGCCGGTCCATGTCCCGCAGGGGCAACTGCTGGGACAACGCTCCTCAGGAGAGCTTCTTCGGACACATGAAGAACGAGCTGGCTGGTGAGATTCCAAGTTGGACATCCTTTGCAGACGCGAATGCCTCTATTGACCGCTGGATGGATTATTACAACAAGGACCGCTGCCAGTGGGACTTGGCAAAGCTGTCTCCCAATAAATTTTACGATTACATCACCACATATGGGTACCCCGCCGGTATGTTGCCGCAGTGGGCCAAATGAAACTGTCCTTGACTTGGGGTGCACTTTAGAAACGAAACAATGGACACAAGAGTACCGGGCAGGAGGTTTGCACCTTCTGCCCGGTTTTTACGCTCTGCTCTTACAGCATCTGCTCCATAAAGCCCCCCATTGTGGCTGCAACTTCGTCCTGCTTTTGCCGGGTGGCGTGGGTATATGTCCGCAGGGTAAATCCGGCATCAAAGTGGCCCAACATACTGGATACCGTCTTGATGTCCACGCTGTTCTGAAGGGCCAGCATAGCGAACGTGTGCCTAAGCTCGTGGAAGCGAAAAATGGACGCAGTTCATGAAATCGACAAATGAGAATAGGGCATATTAACGGCAAAAAGACTGTGGAAATTTCTCCGCAGTCTTTTTTATATCTCAATCCGATTCTTATTGCAGTTAACTCATCGACACGATATTCTATATTTTAAGGAGGTTATTATGGCATGCAAAAGTCGTAAACAAATTCAAGTGGTCGGTCACTTTCCAATAGAGTCACCCATGGCAGTAGGGTATGCACACCTGTCAGTCAATGACCGCTTAGAGAATCATAGAATCAGCTTGTGGATAGAAAGTGTTGAAAATGACACAGAATCCAATGAACAAGAGCAAATTATAAAACGCATTGAAAATAGAATCCAAGAAATTGACGAAATTCTCGATGAAGATTCCGTTGAGGATCGCAAGCAATCCGCCCTTTCTCGTATACAGCAAAATATGACTAAATGGGCCAAAGAACTGGAGCTTGAACACTGTGATAGTCCATATCGGCTTGACCACAACAAGGTAACTGTCGTTGTAGACAATCCGGACAGACCTGTACCGCTTAAGCAATTAGGTAGTGGTTCAAACTGGCTTGGCGTTCATCTAATTGCTTATTTTGCTTTGCAGTATTACTTCATAAGTGCAAATCGACCGGTTCCAAGCTTTCTGTTTTTTAATCAATCCTCGCAGGTTTATTTTCCATCCGAGTTGGACGAAAAAAATATACCACAGAAAGGAAAAATAGCCAGGGGACACGGCGTCTATTATCAGAAAAGCAACAATTTGTCTGCCTGATTGGAAGCCTTGTCCTGTTTTCAGCACTGCAATTCTTTTGATGTGGGTATTCGTGCCACAATAGCTCAGGAACGCCTCGACAACTCTTTGCGGTTCTAAGGAGACCGCCAAATTTGCCGAGAAACGCGCTATTGTCTCAGTTTCGGAGCCAGAACACCTCCCCTTCCAATCCCCTAACCGCCCGCACTGCGGGCAGTTGTGATCACCCTGGCGCCAGAAAGGCACCAGGGTTTTCTACTACTATACTTTCAGCCGGCGGGTTTACCTTCATTCTGGAAAAACCAGGCTTCAACAGTTGTCATCGCCTTCCGCCATACGGCGCTGACAAGGGCTGCAAACTTGCTTCAGTGATTACGGATACTCCCCTGCACCTGTCCGCCCGACACAGCGGAGCACACAGCCAAACAGGGGGTGATTTTCTCTGTCCTCCGAGAGGCCGTGTTCTCATTGTTAACAGCGTCGTAATCCCGCCAAGCAAAAGCGTACTTCAACTCTTTGTCCTCTGGCCCTCAGGCCGTCCAAAGTGGGCCCGGGCTTCTGCCCGGAACTGTGGCCGGCGTACAGCCGGACGCGATGCTTGCCCCTGCTCTCCCCTGCTCTGTCCAAAAAAACTCTTTATTTACCCATTCACATTACAGCGGCTGATTTTTATTTCATCAGGTTTTTCATTCCTCACCCTTCATAGAAGCGGTCCCATATTTCTGCCGCAGCCGTTCCCAATGACGAAGGAATGTAGTGGGCGGGAGTTTCAGCCGCTCTGCGGCCTTGCGGATACTTCCATACCGCTCGTAGAATGTCTGAAGATACCGCAGTTCCATGCGCTCCAGCATCTCATTCAGTCCCGCCTCTGCCGGAACCTCCTGGACAGGCTCCGAACCCGCCACATTCATCGGCAGGCTCTCCGGCTGAATCAGGTCCGTATCCGTGATGATGGTCGCCTGCTCAATAGTGTTTTTCAGCTGGCGGACGTTCCCCTCCCACCGGTAGTTCAGCAGTGCAAAGCAGGTTGCCGGGGACAGTTTCCGGTGGAAGTCATACTTTTGATTGTAATAGTCCAGGAAATGCTGGGCCAGTGGGATGATATCATTTTTCCGCTCCCGCAGCGGCGGAATATGGATCGGTATGACATTCAAACGATAATACAAGTCCTCCCGAAAGCGTTTCTGCTGGACCATCTCTTTCAGGTCGCAGTTGGTAGCGGCAATTACTCGGATGTCAACTTGTACTGGCTCGTTGCCACCCACGCGGATAAACGAGCGGTTTTGCAGAACATGAAGCAGTTTCGTCTGCATATTCAGAGACAACTCGCCCACTTCGTCCAGAAACAGCGTCCCATGATCCGCCGCCTCCAGAAGCCCCGGCTTCGCTTTACTGCCGGCGCCGGTGAAGGCGTGTCCCTCATGTCCGAAGAGCTCGCTCTCAAAGAGGGATTCCGTGATGGCGCCGCAGTTGATGGGAACAAACCGCCGGTCGGACCGCCCGCTGTTCTGATGGATGAATCTGGCGATCTCGTCCTTGCCCACGCCGGTCTCGCCCAGCAGCAGCGCCGTGGAGTCCACCTTGGCCACCCGGGCGGCCAAGGCCAGCACCTTCAGCATCTCCTTGTCGGCCACGATCAATTTGTTTCGATCTCCCATCTGGGCCTTGATGCTTTCCAGTTCCTGGAGATACTGATCATTCAGCCCCCGGATCTTGTCGAGTTCCTGCTGCAGGGAACTGATCTCGTTCAAATCCCGGTCATTGCAGATATAGAACTCAATCTCACCACAGCTGTCAAACACCGGCGTGCAGGACACATGGGCACTGCGTCCCGTGCGGTAAAAGGTCTGCACGATCGTGTGCGGCTTTTTGGTCTCTGCCACGATGGCACCGCAGGATTCGGAGATCAGGTGGTTTTTCACCAGCTCCTTCACAGGCACCCCCACCAGCTCATCTCTTCGAATCCCGGTGAGAACTTCATAGGCCCGGTTGATCCGCAGCGTCACCAGGTTCCGGTCCGAGATCTGGATGGCGTCCGTGGAATTTTCAATAAAGGCATCCAGGACGCGGTTCTGTTCCTCCAGGTCCAGGATCCGTCTGCGCAGCTCTCCTGCGGTTTCGCGGGAACTCCCTGTCTCCAGCTGTTTTTGCTCCAAAAGCGGAACGCCTCCTTCCAGTTTTCGTCCTTTTACGCAATTTGAAATTTAAAGCCGCACTTTTTTGTAGTCAAACTTCACATCATTTTTGTTTTTCTTTTAACAAAAATGACTATACCACAATTTTCCCCGTTTCACAAGTTTCAATTTTGGAACATCCTGTTCAAATTCCGTTCCGATTTTGGAGCAGAGAATTGCAAATTTTTTCACAAAAGTCGCAGATCCACTCTGTCATTCCAAATATCTGCGCTCTCCCCGGCTTTTTCCAAGGCGGCGGCCGCTTACAGCCGCAAGGCCTCTCGGCTTTGAGGCAAGCTGTTTTTTTTGAATTGGCAAGATTTTTGCTATAATAGCCTGTCGAATTCCCACGAAATGTGCTGGCGCGCCGGAAATCCGCAGCCAGACAGATCACAGATGGAATATACGAGATTTCAAGGAGGTACACAAGATGGAAGACTGGAAGGCGCTCTATGCTTCCAAGCTGACGACCGCTGATGAGGCTGTCCGCCAGATCCCCAACGGCTCCCGGGTCTTTTTCGGCCATGCGGCCAATGAGCCCCCCGTCCTGGTGGACGCGCTGGTGCGAAACTATGAACAGTACAAAGACGTGGAGATCGTCCACTGGGTCCCCATGGGAAAGGGAGAGTACTGTGATCCCAAAATGAAGGGGCACCTCCACCATAATGCCATGTTCGTAGGCGGGCCCACCCGCAAGGCTGTGCAGGAGGGGCGGGCGGACTACACCCCCTTCTTCTTCCACCAATCCACCCGGTTCTTCTCTGACGGTACTTTCCCCATCGACGTTGCGATGGTTTCCGTCACCCCGCCGGACAAGCACGGCTATGTGTCCCTGGGCGTCTCCGTGGGCGGCACCAAGCCCGCCTGTCTGAACGCTAAGATGGTCATTGCCCAGGTCAATGACCAGATGCCCCGCACCATGGGGGAGTCCTTCCTCCACGTCTCCCAGCTGACCTATTGTGTGGAGGCGTCCACACCTCTGCCGGAACTGGGCGGCGGAGCCATCGGCGAGGTGGAGGAGGCCATCGGCCGGAACGTGGCCTCCCTGGTGGAGGACGGCTCCACCCTGCAGCTGGGCATCGGCACCATCCCGGACGCAGTCTTGAAATTCCTGGGGGACAAGAAGGACCTAGGCATCCACTCCGAGATGTTCTCCGACGGGGTGGTGGACCTGTACCAGAAGGGCGTCATCACCGGCGCCAACAAGCGCCTGGACAAGGGCAAGATGGTGGCCGCCTTCCTGATGGGCTCCAAAAAGCTCTATGACTTCGTGGACGACAACCCGGACGTGCTAATGCGGACCGTGGACTATGTGAACAACCCCGCCGTGATCTGCCAGAATCCCAAAGTCGTGTCCATCAACTCCTGCCTGCAGGTGGATTTCAACGGCCAGGTAAACTCTGAGTCCATGGGCACCAAGCAGTTCTCCGGCATCGGCGGTCAGTTGGACTATGTCCGGGGCGCGGCCATGTGTCCAGACGGCAAGGCCATTCTGGCTATGCCCTCCACCGCCAAGCACGGTGAGGTTTCCCGGATCGTCCCAGTGTTTGAGCCCGGCACCACAGTCACCACCACCCGCACAGATGTCCACTACATCGTCACGGAATACGGCATCGCCAACCTGCGGGCCAAGAGCCTGCGGGAGCGGGCCAGGCTCCTGATCAACATCGCCCACCCCAAGTTCCGGGATCAGCTGTGGGAAGCTTACTATGAACGCTATGGCAAGGAGGATCAGTAAGATGTCTGCCAAACAGATCGAAACCGTCAACGGCCACACCCTGCAGAAGGTGTTTCTGTCCGTGGAGGATCACATCGCCGTCATGACGCTCCACAACCCGCCGGTGAACGCGGCGGACGGCGTGGTGCAGGAAGAGATCCTGCTGCTGTGTGACTATATCAACCACGAGGACGACATCTGGGTGTGTGTCATGCACTCCGACATCAAGACGTTCTGCGTGGGCGTGGATGTCAAGCGTTTCTATCAGAGCATCCTGGACAAGGATGTCACCAACACCCAGGAGATCTATTACGACGGCGCGCAGGCGCTCTATGAGCTGCGGGTACCCCTGATCTGCGCGGTCCATGGGCACTGCCTGGGCGGCGGCCTCTGCTATCCCGCCGGAGCAGACATCTCCATCGCCGTGAAGGGGACGCTCTTCGGGGCGCCGGAGGCAAAGCTCAGCGTGGTGGGCGGCAGCGCCCATCTGGCCCGCATCCTGCCGCCGCAGATTCAGCGGGACATGAGCTACTGCGGGACCTTTATTACTGCGGAAGAACTCCACGACAAGTACGGCGGCGTCACCATGGTGGTGGATACCCTGGAGGAGCTGATGCCCGCGGCCATGGACAAGGCCCGGGAGCTGTGCAAGCGCGGTCCGCTGGTGCTGCGGTACCTGAAGGCCTGCATGAACGAGCAGGAGGACTTCCAGATCCATCGCAAGGATGAGCTGGAGGTGACCTATACCCGCTATATGGCCCGCCATGCGGACTTCAAGGAGGGCGTCTCCGCCTTCCTTGAAAAGCGGGAGCCCCAGTATACCGGCCAGTGAGGCCATCCCCCCACACCAAATTTTAGGAGGAAGGATCATGAGAAAGAATGCAAAAAAACTGTTTGCGCTGCTTCTGACGCTGTGTATGTCGCTGTCTCTGCTGACTGCCTGCGGCAGCGATACCCCCGCCAACAGCACAGGCGGGGAAGGGGGCGCCTCCAGCGGCGAGACCATCACCTGGCGCCTGCAGAGCAGCTACTCCCTGAACTCCCTGCAGGGCGATATGGCCACCAATCTGAAAAACGCTCTGGAAACCGCCACCAACGGCCGTCTCCAGGTGGAACTGTATGAGCCGGGCGCCCTGTGCCAGACCTCAGACATCCTGACCTATCTCTCGCAGAACGCCTTTGACTGCGCCGTCATCTTCGGCTCCACCTTCTCCGGCCTGATTCCCGAGGCAGATCTGGCCTGCGGCATCCCCTTTGCCTGGGAGAGTTCCGCTGAAATCTACGACGTGATGGAGAACTACGGCCTGTTGGACGTCATTCAGGAGGCCTATGGCGAACTGAATCTCAAATATTACTGGAACGCCCACGAGCCCAACTACAACGTCCTGGCCAACTTCCAGGTGGAGAGCCTGGATGACTTCCACGGCAAAAAGATCCGGGCCCTGGGCGTGTGGGGCGACTATCTGGCCGCTCTGGGCGCCGCTCCCACCAACATTGCCGGCACAGAGGTCTACCAGGCTCTGCAGCTGGGCACCATCGACGGCGCCCTGTACGGCTGGTCCTCCCTGAGCGATTCCAACAACATCCGTGAGGTGGCGCAGTATGCCCTCAGCCCCTCCATGTGCTTCTGCCAGATGGCCACCGTGGTGAATCAGGACAGCCTGAACGCTCTGCCTGAAGACCTGCGGAGCATCGTGGACGAGACCATCCGGTTGGCCAACATCGGCGTCATCGGTCAGGCCCATGTGGTGGGCACGGAGAAGAGCGTCCGTGATGCTATCCAGGGCGGCTACACCGAACTGTCCCCGCTGCCTGACGACGTCCTGGCCGAGATGCGCGAGATCGCCGTCACCCAGACCTGGGAAGAGCTGGCCTCCAAGAGCGAGCGTATGGCCCGCGGTATCGAGATCATCAAGCAGCAGAACCGTGACTATGGCCGCCAGGTGGACTATTGAGTCCGCGCTTTCCTCACAGGAAAATGGAATTCAAGAGAAGGGAAAGTGAGACATGAACGCACTGTTGAAATTATCCGGCGGCATAGATGTCATCAATCGGACCATCGGCAGGATCTTCGCCTGGATTCTTCTGCCCATGATCTGCCTAACCGCCTTTGAGGTGTTCTCACGCTATATCCTCAAATCTCCCACCGTCTGGGCGTGGGAGCTGATCATCCAGATCTGGGGCCTGATGCTGATGGCCTGCGGCGGATACTGCTACTGGAAAGGCGGCCTGGTTCGGGTGGACCTGCTCTACAACAAGTTCCCCGTCAAAGTCCGCTACGGCATCAATATTGCCACCGCCATCCTGGTCCTGATCTGCATGGGACTGGTATTTATCTACGGCATGAACATCTTCCTGCTGTCCTTCCGGCTCAACGAGCGGATCTCCTCTGTGTGGGGCTCTCCCATGTGGACCATCCGGTTCTGGGTGCCTCTTGGCGCCGCGCTGATGTTCATTCAGGCCATCAGCGAGCTCATCAAGAATGTGGCTGCCATGGCGGGCAAGTTCGAACTCACCAACAACTCTGATGAAGTCGCGGAGGCGATCGAGATTGTCAAATCCACCGAGCATCTGCCCGATGAAACCGGAAAGGAGGACACACAGTGAGTCCTGATATTATCATTCTGCTGCTGGGCCTGGTGGCCCTGATGGCCCTGGGCATCCCCATCTGCTTTGCCATGATGAGTGTGGCCTCGGTCATCCTGCTGGTGTTCTATGGTTCCGGCCTGCTGAACGTTCTGAACGCAGCCTTTGTCTACCAGATGCAGTCGGAGTCTCTTCTGGCCATCCCCATGTTTGCTCTGATGGCAGCATTCCTACAGACCTCCGGCATCGGCGGGGACATCTACGAATTCTTCCACAAGTGGATGGGCGGCGTCAACGGCGGTTTGGCCATGGCCACCGTGGCCACCACAGCGGTCATCGCCGCCATGAGCGGCGTGGCGGCCACCGCCACCATCATGATGGGCCTCATTGCCCTGCCCGCAATGCTGGACCGCGGCTATGACAAGGCGCTGGCCACCGGCCCTGTGCTGGCGGGCGGCTGCCTGGGCCCCATCATTCCCCCCTCCACCATTATGATCATCATGTCCTCCTATACCGGCGTGTCCGCAGGCTGGCTGTTTGCCGGCGGCGTGCTGCCCGGTGTGGGCCTGGCGATTCTGTTCATCATCTACATCGGCATCCGCTGCGCTATCAATCCCAAGCTGGGCCCCGGCATTCCCAAGTCCGAGCGCCCCTCCTGGGGTGAGAAGATGCGGGTGTTCAAGAAAGTCATCGCTCCCATCGCCATCATCGTTCTGGTGCTGGGTTGCATCTATGCCGGCATCGCCACCCCCACCGAGGCCGCCGGCGTGGGCGCCTTCGCCTCCATGGTGTATGCACTCATCACCCGGAAGCTAAACGTGAAGAATCTGCGGGCCTCTCTGATCCAGACCATGGAGGTCTCCGCCATGCTCATGTGGATCCTCATGGGCGGCGCGGCTTACAACTCTTTGGTGAACATCACCCGCCTGTCCGACGTGGTGGCTGCCGCCTTTGCAAGTTCCAATCTGGACGGTCTGCCTCTGATGCTGCTGATCTTCGCGCTGTTCTTCGTGATGGGGATGTTCCTGGACACCACGCCCATCATCATGATCGCGATCCCCATTCTGCTGCCGGTGATCCAGGCCTCTTCCCTGGACACCAGCGCCACCATCCTGATCCTGTGCATCACCCTGTGCCTGGGCATGATCACCCCGCCCTTCGGCATCAATATGTTCTACCTGCAGGGTGTGGCGCCTCCGGGCATCGACACCAAGGTCATGTACAAAGCAGTCATCCCTTACGTGATCATCTTCCTAATTGCTTGTTTCTTAATGATGCTCTTCCCGGATCTGCTGGTTCTCTTCCCCAATTCCGCAATGGGCTACTGATTCAAAGCCCCTCCTAGATGGCCGAATGGCGTTCCTATCAGCGAACAGAAGTTCGCAGCCGAAAAATCACCGCTTTCCAGCTGGAAAGCGGTGATTTTCTCTGTCCCTCCGCAGCGGGCCCGAGCCGGTCCCAGGTGATCAATAAAATATCGCGTGTCCTGCCGAAAGTGATCAGCGGGTCTTTTACCAAGGTGCTGCCCACCCACGTGATTGCCACGACAATCCTAGTTCAATTTATTCCCGGCATTATTGCCACGTTCGTCATGGTCACCCCCCATGGCCACCGGCATTGTGCCCGTGGTCATGACCATATTCCCTATCTGAGTACGGGCTTCCGGGACTCCAAGAGATTTCCCAGATTCCGGCCCAAGCAAATCGAAAGGCGCCTCCAGCTTGGCCGGAGGCGCCTCTTTGCGGTTTTGGGCTCCCGCCCTGTGGATGTCCGGCAGGGCGGGGCCAGTCAGTTGCTCGGAGCGGCGAGAGCCTGCTCATACAGGTAGATGGCGCAGGCGATGTCCTCCACTGCCATACCCACCGCTTTGAAGATGGAGATCTCCTGGCGGCTCCCACGCCCCGGGCAGCTGCCCAGCAGCACATCTCCCACAGTGCCCAGCAGGTGCTCTTTGCCGTAGCGCCCCTCCTGCAGGGGGATCAGGAAGTCCCCGCTCTCATGCAGGATGGACTCGATATTGTCGCAAAACACCCGGCTTCGGGCCATCAGGTCGGAGTCCAGCTCCCGGGCCGTGGGGGCACAGGCGCCGATGGCGTTGATGTGGGCGCCGTCCTTCACCCAGCCGCTGCGGAGGATCGGCTCCTTGGAGGGCGTGAGCGTGCAGATCACGTCGGCGCCCTGGACCGCCTCTTGGGCAGTGGCGCAGGCCACACCCCGCAGCCCCTTTTCCTGGGCGGCCGCGGCCAGCTTCTCCCCACAGGGGGCATAGGCGTCCCAGCAGCGGACCTCTGTCAAATCCAGGGCCTGGGCCATGGCGTTCAGGTGGGAGTGGCCCTGGGCACCGCATCCGAGGATAGCCAGGACCTTGGCGTCCGGATTGGCCAGAGCCCGGGTGGCCACTGCGCTGACGGCGCCGGTGCGGATCTTGGTCACCGACATGGCGTCCACCACGGCCAGGACCTCGCCATGCTCCTTGCCGAACAGCAGGATCTCCCCCTGGTGAGAGGGATAACCCGTGCCGCCGTTGGTGTGGTAGACGCTGATGACCTTGGCCCCGAAATAGCCCCGGTCATAGTAGGCGGGCATCAGGCCCAGGACGTTGGTGTTGGGCAGGTCGATGGCCGTGCGCAGATACTGCACACAGTCTCCCCTCCGCTCCTCCTTCAGAGTCTGCTCCATAATGCGCAGGCAGTCCGGAACCGTCAGATGGGCCTCCACATAGGCTTGATCGAAAATCTTCATGTGTCTCACGCTTTCATAGATTTATCAGGATGAGATCCGGGATCAGGGACACCAGCAGAACCCCCGCCCCCACCGCCAGGGTGGTATAGGGCCGCGGCACGGTACGGAACAGGTGCAGGGGGCTGGGAGGCTGGAAGTCCTGACGGGCCTTCCGCTTCAGCCGGAGGCGGAACGCCTCCTCCGGCAGGTTGCCGCCCTTGAGCAGCAGCAGTGCCGCGAAGAGCAGCGTCACGCCGCCAATCAGCAGCACTGCCGAGCGGGCGGCGGACACCCCCGACAGGAAACTCCCGCCGATCAGCCCGCCCAGCAGGCCGAACAGCAGGCAGGCCGCCAGCCCGATGACCAAGCCGATGGCCAGGGCCAGCAGCAGATCCCGGAGAATCGCTTTCAGCCTGGACATATCTTTACACCAGGTGGCAGGCCACGAAATGGCCCGGCTCCACCTCCCGCAGGGCGGGGCTCTCCTGGCGGCAGCGGTCGCAGGCCCTGGAGCAGCGGCCAGCGAACCGGCAGCCCGGCGGTGGGTCGATGGGGCTGGGAATGTCCCCCTCCAGCTCGATACGCCGGCGCTTGCGTTCCACCTCCGGGTCCGGAATGGGGATTGCGGACAGCAGGGCCTGGGTGTACGGGTGCAGCGGCTTCTCGTAGAGCCGGGCGGACTCCGTCAGCTCCACAATGGTGCCCAGATACATGACCGCGATGCGGTCGGAGATGTGCTTCACCATGGCCAGATCGTGGGCGATGAAGAGATAGGTCATCCCCATCTCCCGCTGGAGCTTTACCAGCAGGTTCACGATCTGGGCCTGGATGGAGACGTCCAGCGCGGAGATGGGCTCATCGCACATGATGAACTCCGGCCGGACTGCAAAGGCCCGGGCGATACCGATGCGCTGTCGCTGGCCGCCGGAGAACTCATGGGCAAAGCGGTTGGCGTGCTCCTTGTTGAGGCCCACCATCTCCAGCAGCTCATACACCCGCTCCGTCCGCTCGGTGCGGTCCTTGGCAAGGCCGTGTATGTCGATACCCTCGGCGATGATGTCCGCCACGGTCATACGAGGATTCAGAGAGGCATAGGGGTCCTGGAAGATGATCTGGGCCCGGCGGGCAAAGCGCATCTTGTCCGCGCCGCGGAGCCGATGGACATCGATGCCGTCAAACAGCACCTGCCCGTCCGTCTTGGGGTAGAGGCCCATGGCGGTGCGGCCGCAGGTGGTCTTTCCGCAGCCGGACTCGCCCACCATACCCAACGTCTCGCCCTTGTAGATGGTGAAGGACACATCGTCCACCGCCTTGACCACACCGCCGCCGGAGGCGTTGAAATACTTCTTGAGATGGCTGACCTCCAACAGAGGCTGCTTGCTGCCGTTCATGCTCTCCCCTCCTTCTCGTCATACAGGGGCGCGTCCACCTTGGGCGCTCTGGGGTCGTGGAGCCAGCAGCTGGCCTGGTGGCCGCCGCCGAAATCCGTGGTTGCCGGCATCTCCTCCTGGCAGATGGGCATACAGTACTTGCACCGGGTGCAGAAGGGGCAGCCTGCCGGGGGCTTCAGCAGATCCGGAGGCGTCCCCTCAATGGTGGCCAGCTGCTGCTTGTTCTCCAGATCCATCCGGGGCACGGCGGACAGCAGGGCCAACGTGTAGGGATGGCGGGGGCGGTAGAAGATGTCCTCCGCGCTGCCCCGCTCCACGATCTTGCCAGAGTACATGACGCAGATCCGCCTGGCGATGTCCGCCACCACGCCCAGATCGTGGGTAATGAGCAGGATGGCGGCATTCAGCTCCTGCTGCATCTGCTTCATCAGGTCGATGATCTGGGCCTGAATCGTCACATCCAGGGCGGTAGTGGGCTCGTCGGCAATCAGGAGTTTGGGGCCGCAGGCCAGGGCTATGGCGATCATGGCCCGCTGCCGCATACCGCCGGAGAATTGGTGGGGATACTCCCGGGCTCTCCGCTCCGGATTGGGGATGCCCACCTGCCGCAGCAGTTCTATTGCCTTGGCGGCAGCCTCCTTCTTGGAGGCCTTTCCGTGGATGGTCAGGACCTCTGCGATCTGTTTGCCCACCCGCATGGTGGGGTCCAGGCTGGTGAGGGCGTCCTGAAAGATCATGGCGCAGTCGTCGCCCCGGTAGCTGCGCAGCTCCTTGCCGCTCATTGCCAGCACGTCCCGGCCATCCAGAGTGATGGAGGAGCCCTCTTTGATCTTTCCGGGATTGGCGATCAGCCGCATGATGGACTTGGCCGTCACGCTCTTGCCGCAGCCGGACTCACCCACGATGGCCACGGTCTCTCCCTTTTCCACATCAAAGGAGATGCCTCGTACGGACTGCACCTCGCCGGCATAAGTATAGTAAGACACCCGCAGGTCCTTGACTTCAAGCAATTTTTCTCCCATGGTCCGCCTCACTTTCTCAGCTTGGGATCCAGGGCGTCCCGCAGTCCGTCTCCCAGCAGGTTGAAGGACAGCACGATCAGCACCAGGATGGCCGCCGGGAACAGCAGCTGCAGGGGATAGAACTCCATGACGGACTGTCCCAGGGAAATGATGACGCCCAGGGAGGTGTCCGGCGGCTGCAGGCCGATGCCCAGAAAGCTCAGGGTGGACTCCTGAAAGATGTAGTTGGGAATGGAGGTGGCGGTGTTCAGGATCAGGATGCCCATGGTGTTGGGCAGCAGATGCCGGATGATGATCCGCTGGGGAGAGGCACCCAGGGTCTGGGCCGCCATGACGTACTCGGAGCTCTTCAGCTGCAGGATCACGCCCCGGACCGCCCGGGCCGTGTTGCACCAGGAGGTGACGCACAGGGCCACCAGGAGGCTGGGCACGCTGTTCCCCAGCACCAGCATCACCAGGATCACCACCAGCAGGTAGGGCAGGGACATCATAACCTCAATGAC
>ERZ1643246.1870-NODE-1870-length-21606-cov-5.514547_pt1 | contig 21606 bp, 19 predicted proteins | sample MGYA00579265_ERZ1643246 | MGnify/ENA primary metagenome ERZ1643246 (study PRJEB29033, sample SAMEA4952261) | chicken gut metagenome | biome: Broiler Chicken; feature: Gastrointestinal Tract; material: Caecum | place: Ireland | collected 2018 | study: Broiler...
CAGCTCCATTCAAGGAGATACCAAAGTGTTGGTATCTCCGTTTTTTCGCGCTGCCGACAGGCCGCCGATAGCGGCTGAAAAGTGCACGGGAAGCAAGTTCCCGCGCATGCTATTGGTGATCTTTCATGAATTTTCGGCAATGAATTTTTTAAGGCAGGTACAGGGCAGGCCGTTGGCGTCGTAGCCCGTGTCGCCGCATATTTTACACTGATAGCGGGGCGTGAAATCGTCTTTGTCTATGCCGAGCTCTTTCAGCCTTTCGTCGGCGGCACGCTCACGTTCGGCAATTCTTTGTTCAAGCTGCTCGGCGTTCGGATCGCCGTGGGCCTCGGCAATGGCGAGCTGTATCCCGAGCGATTGTATTTCGCTGTGGAGCGCTGCGTATCGACCGTCTTCCAGTGCCTTTTTCTGCGCGCTTTCGGCCCTGTTCTCGGCTATCTGCCGCAGGTTAGCATAGTGCCTTTCGATCGTTGCTCTGTCGATCGCTGCGGGTGCGGCGGAGGCACGGGCCGGTTTTCCGCCGTCTGCCGCATCAGGCGTAAATATCCCCTGCTGCTTCCAGGAGGAGAGCACGCCGTTCATGTATGCGAGCGGGTTGTTCTTGCCTGCGGCAAATTCCGCGGCTTTGAGGATCATTTCGTCGGAGAAGTTCCAGTCGTGCCAGCGGCCGACAAACGACTTGTCCGAAGGCACCGCCCTGCGGGTAAGCCCGCACGCCGCAAGCACCTTTTTTATAAATTCGTCTTCGGCGTTCAGCATATCGGTGTATGCCTTTACCGACTTATCGTCTATGATGCCCTTTTCGTACATTTCCCCGATAAATCCGTCCATCGCCTCGAACGATTTTTTACCGTGAAGAAAGCAATATGCGGCAAGTTTTTTAAGCGTGGGCAGTTCGTAGCCGTAATCGCACCATACACCCACATAATTTTCTATGTAGGGCGCAGCGTTCTGCACATACAGCCCGAGTGACTTTGCTATCTCTATCGTTGCGGAATGAATGGAATTTCTTGCCTTGCTGTAATACTCTATCTCCTTCACGTCGAACTTTTTGTTTGCGTACAGTTCTTCCAGCGCGCCGTCTATCCGTTCCACCGTTTTTGCCTTGAAGAGTTTTGCGCAGACTGCAATGGCTTCGTCGGAAAAGCCGAGCTCCGAGCTCCATTTCTTGTACAGTTTTTCGTCGTCTATGCCCGGCCTGCGCGAAATGCCCGCGGCGGAGAATATCTTCAGCAGGGCGGGGGTGGCGGTGGTGAAACTTGCAAGTTTTTCGTCAACTTTCTTCGCCGTCACTGCGCCTTCGGCGGCAAAACTCTTTGCGACCTTCTTTATGTACTGTATGCGGATGTCGTCGCCCTTCATGTTCACGCAGTAGTTTACTATCATCAGGAGCGCGCTCTGTTCGAATCCGTATTCATCCATCAGATAGAAGTATTCGCGGTATTCGCTTGTGGAGATCATGCGCCCCTTGATTATCGATTGGACGCTGCGAGCGAAGTCGGCGTACTTTTCCGGCTTATATTTTTTCGGCGCGCCCGAGATGTTCTCCGCGTCGAGATAGACCACCTCCAGCGGCGAGCGCGAAGTTATCTTTACCAGCTCGAATTCGTCCAGGCATTCGTAGCACTCCGAAACCTGCTCTTCGGTAACTTTGAGCGCCGCGGCCAGGTCTGCGGATGAAAGATCGCCCGCAGTCTGGCTCAGGTAAAGCCCGTAAAGATAAACTTTTACGGTAAGTCCGTCCAGTGCGGGCATATATTTAGTTATGAATTTGTTTTCCACTCCCGTAAAGGACTTTGCCTTCAGCTCGGGAGAAAGCGATATAAAAGCCATTTCCAAAAACCCGTTTCAACGCTTGATTTATTTATTCAAAAGGACTATAATTACAATACGCCGCTCTGTCGGCGTTACGGTTAAAAGTATAACTCAAAAGCGCGCAAAATGCAACCGTTTACGCGGACAGGCGCGCACGGGACGGACTGCTGTTTATGAAGATCGCACACACATCCGACTGGCACATCGGCAAAAAGCTTATGGGGCGTGACCGCGGAGATGAATTTAAGAACGTGCTTGCCGAGATAGCCGATATCTGCGCAGAGGAGCAGGTCGATTTGTTGCTCGTAGCGGGGGATGTGTTCGATACCTACACGCCTTCGGCAGAGGCGGAGGAAATATTCTATACCTCGGTCGGCCGCATTGCCTCGCAGTGCGCAGTGCTCATAATAAGCGGCAACCACGACGACTACGTAAGGCTAACCGCCGCCCAGGCGCTCTCGGAGGAGCTGAACATATACACGGTTGGCAACAACCTGAAACCGCTGGACTGCAAGCCTCGCGGAAAGTGCTATCCCGTGCGTTCGGAGGGCGGCTATGCGGTGTTCAGAAACGCGGCGGGGGAAGAGGTATATATAAACATGCTGCCCTACCCCAACGAAGCGCGCTTCAGGGAGGGCAGGAGCGACGAAAGCTTTGCCGACAAGATGGCAAGGTGGATAGCTTACGGCGAGCGCGGCAAACAGGGCGCGATGCCGTCTGTATTTCTTTCGCATATATTTGCCGCAGGCGGCAAGGCGGGCGACAGTGAACGCGAGATCGATCTCGGCGGCGCCCGTGCCGTAGGCCTGGGACTGTTTCCCGGCTGCGATTACTGCGCGCTCGGGCATCTGCACAGAAGGCAGAAACTGGGCGAAAATATATATTACAGCGGCGCGATAATGCGTTTTACGTTCGATGAGGCCGGGCAGGAAAAGTGCATAAACGTATTTGACCTGACGGCGGATGGCGTAAAGAATTTCAAGGCCGTGCCGCTTGTATCATGCAGGAAACTTGTGCGTCTGCAGGCAAACTGCGCCGCCGACGGCATAGGGCTGCTCAATGTAAACCCGGACGCCATAGCCGAACTCACGCTCAATCTCAAAACGCCTCTCGCCCCTTCGGAAATAGCCGGACTGCGCGCTTGCGGGAATCTGTATTCGCTGAAGATGGCGGTGGAGTCGGAACTGCCGTCGGGATTTTCCGTTCAGAGTTCCGGCAAGACTTCTTCGCAGCTCTTTTCCGAATACTACGCTTCGCGCTATAATTCGCAGGTCCCCGAAGACCTGCTTGAGTTGTTCCTTTCGCTCACGGAGGAAGAATGAGACCGGTACGACTTGAATTTTGCGGACTTAACAGTTTTTCCGAACGTGCGGTGATCGATTTCACCCCCTTGCTCGCAAGCGGCATTTTCGGCATTTTCGGCGAAACAGGCAGCGGCAAGTCCACCATACTCGACGCCATCAACTTCGCGCTCTACGGCGACATAGAGCGCAACTCCGACAAGCTTGACAAGATAAATTTCCGCAGCGAGGAGCTGTATGTCAGTTTTACCTTCGATATATTCACCGACGGCGCGAGAAAGACGTTTCTTGTGGAGCGCTCCATAAAGCGCAGGAGCGGTACGCACAGGGCCATGCTCTACGAGACCGACGGCGGCAGCTCCGTTGCGCTCGCCGACAACGTAAAGTCGGTAAATGACCGGATAACCGAGATAATAGGCATAAACAAGGAAGATTTCCGCAAGTGCATAGCTCTGCCGCAGGGTGAGTTCGCGCAGTTCGTCAACTCTGCGCCCGGCGACAGGATAGAGCTCATAGAGCGGTTGTTCGGGTTGCAGAAATACGGCAGGGATCTCAAATCCAAACTTTCCGAACGCGAGAAGGACGCCCAGAACAGATACAGCTCGCTCGAGGGCACGCTCAAAGCCTACGAAGGGGTGGGGAAGGAACAGCTTGAAGAACTGAAGAGCAGCACCGCACAGCTTGCTGCAAAGACTGCATCGCTGAAAGCCGCGGCAGAACGGGCGGAAAGCGAGCACCGCAGGCTCGACAGACTGTACAAGCAGAGAATTGTCTATGAAAAAGCCGTTGAAGAGTTAAAAAATCTTGAAGAGCGCAAACCCGGGTTTGACGAACTTGAAAAGGCGCTGCCTGCTTTGAGCGCGTGCGAAAAGGCGGTCGCAAAGGCCGATGAGGCCGATGCGGAGGGAAAGACGCTCGCGCGGCTCGAATCCGATGGAAGAACGCTGGCCGAAAAGACAGAGGAGCTTGCAAAAAAGCTCGCGGCGGCAGAGCAGAAATACCGCTCGTTTTCAATTGAAGAGGCGGAGAGCGCTGCAAAGAAGAGCGCGCTGATGCATGGCATGCAGGCTGCGGTAAGCACCTTCATGTCGCGCGGAAGGGAGCTTGAAAAGTGCCGCGCGGAATTTGAAAAATGCAGATACGAGTACGGTGCCGCGGTAAAGCTGCATTACGAAATGTCTGAAAAACTGCGGATCGCGTCGGAAAAATTTTCATCGCTCAAAAAGCCTGAGCTTGAAACTTTTTTCCGCAAGGAGCTGCGCGGGGGGATACTTAAAGAGGAATATGCGCGCGCGATATCGTGGATAAAGGAATTGCAGGCACAGCTGCGCAAATTCGGGGAGTCAACGCCGCTGTATGAGTTTGTCAACGATGAGCTTGCCAAAAAGGCGGATGAATACCGCGACCTCATCCTTACGGTAAAGGATGCGCGCATAGATGTCGCCGGGGCGCTTGCCGAATTCGATAAGCTCACCGAAGAATATAAAAATGCCGAGATGGCCGTGAACGATCTTAAAACTAAGATAAAAACGGCTGCCGACAGCGTAGAAAGCTGTGCTGCGCGGCTCGAAGAGGTAAGGGCAAAGGGAAGCAGCCTCAGGGCCGAGGCGGATGAACTGAAAGCCGGACTGGATGAGGTGTTCGGTGCTGACTGCAAGGACTATGTTGCGGCGACTGCGGAGGCCGAAAGACATGCCCGCGAAATGGCAGAACTGAGACATAAGCTTGAAAAGGAGCTTGACAGCGCCCGCAGAGAGCTCGGCGAAGCGCAGGGCAGGGCCGGGGCCAACTCGGCCGGGCGAGAACTTACCGAAAAGCGTAAGACGGCTGCAGAAGCTGAGTGCGCGCAATGTATATGCGAGGCCGGCCTTGGCGGCATAGCGGAGTGCCGCTCGCTGCTTGAAAAGTTCGGCAGCTATAAGTCCGCAAACGAACGCTATATAAAGTTCACTTCGGAATATTCCGCTGCGGCGGGTGCGGTGAAAGGCGCTGCCTGCGAAGAGGAGGCGCTCGCCGTTACGGAGGCCGACGTTAATGCCGCGCTGGAGGCAAAGAGCGTAGCTGCCGCCGCTCACGCCGGAAACCTTACCGAAGTGGCTCTTGCAAAAAGCGCGGAAAATGATATGGAGCGCAGGTTGAACGAGCGCAGAGATATTGAAAGAAAGTTTGCGGAAGCCAACCGCGAGCGCGATCTTATCGGCAGATTGAAAAGTCTTATACGCGACAATAAATTCATGGAATATATCGCGAGCGAACATCTCATAAATATTTCTCACGCCGCCTCGCGCACGCTGATCGATCTCACCGACGGCAGGTATTATCTCTCCTACACAGACAATAATTTCTGCGTGGGCGATAATTTCAACGGCGGCGAGCTCAGAAAGGTCAAAACTCTTTCCGGCGGAGAAACCTTTCTGGTTTCACTCTCGCTTGCGCTTGCACTCAGTGCCACTATCTGCCGCCGCTCGATGAAGTCCATAGAATTTTTCTTCCTGGACGAGGGCTTCGGTACGCTTGACGGCGACCTCATCGATACCGTGCTTGGCGCGCTCGAAAAACTTAAAAACGACAGTTTTTCTATAGGCCTTATAAGCCATGTCGAGGAGCTGAAACACAGGATAAGCAGTAAAATCATAGTAAGCAAAGCAACCGAAAGCGATGGTTCCACCATCAGGGTAAGTTGCTGAGGAGCAATTTTGTCGAACATCTTAACGCCTGTTTCACTTTGGAAAAACTTTGACGACGGCCTTGACACTGAAGCAGAGGTCATCTCGGAGAAATCTGCAGACGGTATAAAGACGCAATACCTGTATTTTTACGGCCGGGACACGGGCGAAGGGCGGGTGAAGATCTACGCCGCCTTTGCCTGCGCGGAGAGCGCCCCGTCCGATACGGTAGTGCTGCTGATTCCCGACAGCTGCGGTACCGTCGACGAAGAGCTGATGCGCTTTTTCGTAAAACAGGGGCACAGCGTGCTCATGCCCGACTACCGCGGCGAGTGGGAGCGCACGAATAACTATACCGTCTATCCTTCAAACGTAAGCTACGCAAACCTTTCCGCCTGCGGCAGACACAAGGACTACGCCGACGAAGACGCGGCAAAGACCTGCTGGTACGAATGGGTTGCGGTGGCCCGCTACTGCTGCAGTTACCTCAGGTCGCGCGGGTTTTATAAGATAGGCGCCGTCGGCATACGCGACGGCGGCGAAATAGGCTGGAAACTTGCAGCGGGCACGCAGCTTGGCTGCCTTGTCACCGTCTGCTCCGCAGGCTGGCAGTCTTACCGCGGCTACTTCAAATTCGGTTCCGCCGAGCCGGTGTTCGACGAAGAGCGTTACCGCTTTATCGGCGCAGTCGACTCGCAGGCCTACGCACCGTTCGTAAAATGCCCTGTGCTCATGCTCTGCTCCACCAACGACGAGCGCTTCGATTACGACAGGGCATACGATACCTTTTCCCGCATAAACGAGCAGTTTGTCGGCGACAGCGTCATCTCATATTCGGTGCACTGCAACGGCTGCATAGATATCGGCGGCACGAAGGACATGTTCCTCTTTTTGGATAAATTTATAAGGGAGAGGCAGGTGTTCCTGCCTAAGCCCGCCGTTATCACCGTGATGGCGGACGAGGAGCAGAACCTCATCGCCCGCTGCGAATTCGACCCGCAGGGCGTGCCCGAGGAATACGGGGTGTACATGGCGGAGGACTGCGCCGACCCCGCCGTTCGCGAATGGACGCCCGCGCCCTATAAGGGCGGAGACGAGCAGACGCGCGATTTCTATCTGAACGTTTACGAAAGAGCGGCAACCGTCTATGCGTTCTGCTACGCGCGCTACACAAACGGATTTACGGTATGGTCGCGCATGGCGGTCAGAAAGATCAGCGGCAAGTTCAGGAATATGCAGAAGCGCTGCCGCGTTATGTATTCATCTAAGGACGGTACAGACAGCCTTTCTATTGCCGACCGCTCCATGGCGCTCGGCGGCGCGTTCCTCACTTCGTCGGCGGTACTGCCGCAGATAGTCGAGGAGGGCGGACTGAAAGGTGCTTATTCGCCGTGCGGACTTATGACGTTCCGATCAAACGTGCCGAGGTATTCACCCGATGCGGACGCCGTACTCAAACTCGACATCTTCTGCGAAGAGGACTGCGAGGTGACGTTCTGCATGTGCGATATGAACACGGGAACTTTATATTATGCCGTGACCCGTGCGGCGGGCGGGATATGGCAGAGCGTTCTGCTTGAAGATAAGGATTTCAAGAGCGACCAGGGGATACACATCTCCGATTTTTGCGGCAAGCTCAGGTTTACGGTGTCGTGTGCCGTAAGGTTTGCCGTAAACAATCTCATGTGGCTGTGAGCCGCTGACGATACTGTTTTACAGGCGCCCGCCGCAGCGGGCGGTAAAATACTTTCAGGAGAAAATTTTATGCATGCAGTCGTAACCGTTGTAGGAAAAGACAAGACCGGAATAATTGCGAAGGTGAGCGCGTTTCTCGCCGAAAAGGGCGTGAATATCGAAGATATAAGCCAGACTATAATGCAGGACTATTTTGCAATGATAATGCTCGTGGATACCTCCGGCGCAAAGGACGACCTTGCCGCGCTTGCAGAGAGTGCGGCAGAGCTCGGAAAAAGGATAGGCATGAGCATACACCTTCAGCATGAAGAGATCTTCAAGGCCATGCACAGGGTGTGAGGTGCGCAGATGTTCAATAAATATGACGTACTCGAAACTATAAACATGATCGAGCGCGAGCATCTCGACATACGCACCATAACAATGGGCATATCGCTGCTGCCTTGCGCGGCGGGCACGGCCGAAAAGACGGCGGCAAAAGTATACGACAGGATATGCTCTCAGGCCGAAAATCTTGTTAAGGTGGCGGAGGCTCTCTCTACCGAATACGGCATACCTATCGTAAACAAGCGTGTCTCGGTAACTCCCGCAAGCATAATCTGCGCGCCCTTTGCTGCTCAGTCGGCAAAGATAGGCCGGGCGCTCGACGACGCCGCGCGTACGCTCGGCATCGACTTTTTGGGCGGGTATTCCGCGCTGGTGCATAAGGGCATGGCCGACTACGAGCGCACTTTCATCGAGACCATCCCGGAAGTGCTTGCCACCACCGAAAAGCTGTGCTCTTCGGTGAATATAGGCTCGTCCAAGTCGGGCATCAACATGGATGCCGTAAGGCTGATGGGCAGAATAGTGAAAGATACGGCCGCGCGCACGGCCGAAAGCGACGGGTTCGGCTGCGCCAAGCTGGTGGTGTTCTGCAATGCCGTGGAGGACAACCCATTCATGGCGGGCGCCTTCCACGGAGTTGGCGAGAGCGGCACGGTGATAAACGTTGGCGTGTCCGGCCCCGGCGTGGTTCAGCACGCGATCGAAAGTATCCCCGACGCCGACCTCACCGAGCTTGCCGAGATGATAAAACGTACGGCGTTCAAGATAACTCGCGCCGGTCAGCTGGTGGCCCGCGAGGCGGCAAAACGCCTCGGCGCTGAGTTCGGCATAGTCGACCTCTCGCTCGCGCCTACGCCGGCAAGGGGCGATTCGGTCGCGCAGATACTCGAGGAAATGGGATTGGAGAGCGTTGGCACCCACGGCACGACGGCTTGTCTTGCAATGCTCAATGACGCCGTTAAAAAGGGCGGTGTCATGGCAAGTTCCCGTGTGGGCGGGCTTTCGGGCGCGTTCATACCCGTATCGGAGGATATCGGCATGATAGAGGCCGCCGAGCGCGGTGGGCTGTGCATAGATAAACTCGAGGCGATGACGGCGGTTTGCTCGGTGGGCCTGGACATGATAGCCATCCCGGGCGACACCCCGGCAGACACCATTAGCGCGATAATCGCCGACGAGGCAGCTATCGGCATGATAAACAACAAGACCACGGCGGTCAGGGTGATCCCCGCGCCCGGCAAAGGCGTGGGCGACTGCGTCAATTTCGGCGGCCTGCTCGGCAGGGCTCCCATAATGCCCGTGCACGGAGAATCCAGCTCGAAATTCATTGCGAGGGGCGGACTCATTCCCGCACCGATACATTCAAACAAAAACTAAAAAGGATAATTTTATGGAAAGAAATCAGGTTGAAACCAAGTATAAGTGGAAGATAACCGATCTGTTTGAAACGGACGAGGACTGGGAGAGGGCGTTTGCCGAGGCCGACGGGCTTATAGACTTCTCGGAATTTGCCGGCAGGCTCGGCGATAAAAGGCAGCTGCTCGCCATGCTTAAAAAGAACGACGAACTGAGCAGGAAGATAGAGCGCGTGTTCCTGTATGCCTCGATGAAATCGGACGAGGACAAGAGGATATCGAAGTACACCGCATACGATTCCAAATGTGCCGCCCTCTATTCCCGTTACAGTGCCGCCATGGCGTTTTTCGAACCGGAGATGGCCGCCCAGAGCGAAGATTATATCAGATCGCTTATCGCCGATAAGGATTTTTCGGACTACGACTATATGCTCTCGCTGCTGCTCAAGCGCAAGAAGCACGTCATTCCCGAGGAACAGGAGAAACTTGTCGCAATGGCGGGCGAGACTTTCGGAACTTTTTCCGACATCTTTTCGATGATAGACAACGCCGACCTGCCGCTGCCCGAAATAGAGTTCGAGGGGCAAAAGATCAAGCTCACGCACGGCACTTATGCCGTCATTCTGCGCTCGGGCGACCGCGAAAAACGCAGGGAGGCCTACGAAAAGTACTACGGCGCCTACGAGAGCCTGATAAACACCATAACGGCCACCTACTTCGGCAACGTAAAAAAGGACGTGTTTTTGAGCAGGGCCTACAAATACAACTCCTGCCTCGAAATGGCGCTCTCATCCGAGGATGTCGACGAACGCGTTTACAAAAACCTCATTAACGCGGTCAGGAGCAACATCGGGGCGATGCACCGCTACATCGCCGACCGCAAGAAGATTCTCGGCTACGACAAACTGTATTTTTACGACGTGTACGCTCCGCTCGTCTCCGATGTCGAAGTCAAGATGAACTATGACGATGCCTATGACTATGTGGTGAAGGGACTTGCGCCCCTGGGCAGCGAGTATCAGCAGCTTTTGAGGCGCGGCCACGACGAGCGCTGGATAGACGTGGAGGAGACCGAGGGCAAGCGCAGCGGCGCTTACAGTACGGGCTGCTACGGCGTTCATCCCTTTGTGCTGCTCAACTATAAGCCCACCATAAGCGATATATTCACCATCGCGCACGAGATGGGCCATTCGCTGCACACATACTTTTCTTCGCACAACCAGCCCTACGCAAAGTCCGACTACAAAATATTCGTGGCTGAGGTTGCCAGCACGGTGAATGAAGTTCTGCTGCTCAAATATATGCTCGCCGACACCGAAGACGTAAACCTGCGCAGGTATCTGCTAAATTACTACCTCGACACCATCCGCGGCACGCTGCACCGCCAGACAATGTTCGCCGAGTTCGAGTACGAGGCGCACACCCTTGCGGAGAGGGGCGAACCTCTCACAAAGGAGGTGTTGTGCGACGTATACGGCAGGATAGGAAAAGAATATTACGGCGATGCGATAGAGCACGACTACCATATTTCGTGTGAGTGGTCGAGGATACCTCACTTTTACAGGGCGTTCTATGTATACAAGTACGCAACGGGCATAACCGCCGCCATAAACATCGCCCACAGGATCTTAAGCGAGGGAGAAGGGGCGGTAAAGGATTACTTTAAGTTCCTTTCCGGCGGTTCCTCCACAGACCCTGTGTCCTTGCTGAAACTTGCGGGAGTCGACCTTGAAAGCGAGCAGCCGTTCAGGTTTGCTATGAACGAATTTGCCGAAACGCTCGACGAATTTGAGAAAATGATGAAGATATAAAGTACTATGCCAGACAAAACTAACGTTTTACCCAACAATCTCGAGGCGGAACAGTCGCTGCTCGGGTGCATACTCATCGATAACGAAGTGCTTTCGGAAGTGGTCGACAAACTCAGCGACGAGGACTTTTACCAGGAATCGCACAGACTCATCATGTCTGCCATCTTAAAGGTATTCAACCAGCGCAAGCCCACTGACCTCGTAACCATCACCGACAGCCTCGAAAAGGACGGCAATCTTGAAAAGGCCGGCGGCATAGAATATATCACCAGGCTGATGGAAATTCCGTCTGCCGCCAACTATCGTTCCTATTTCGATATAGTAAAGCGCGACAGCGTAAACCGCGAACTCATCCGTGCCTCGCGCAGGATAATCGAAAATTCGATGTCGAGCGGCGACGGCATGCAGAGCGTGCAGTACGCAGAAAAGCTCATCTACGATATCTCCAAAAAGGGAGACAGCTCCACGATGGACGATATCCGCGAAAGCACCGTGGTCAATGACGTGATAGATAGGTTCGAGACCATCTCGCGCGACAAAGATGCCCTGCGCGGCGTCCCCACGGGATTCCCGTTCCTCAATAAACTTACTAACGGCTTCCAGCGGTCCGACCTCATCGTCATCGCAGCACGCCCCGGCAGCGGCAAGACTTCGCTTGCGATGAACATCGTCGAGGCCGCGGCATACCAGGGCAATGTCTGTGCCGTGTTTTCGCTGGAAATGCCCAAGATCCAGATAGTGCAGAGGCTGCTGTGCGCCAGCGCAAAGGTCAGCATGTCGGACGCACTTTCGGGCAAACTTACGCCAAATGACTGGAAGGCGCTCATACGCACGGGCGAAGAGCTGAAAAAACTGTCCATAATAATTGACGATTCCTCGCGCGTGACCCCTGCAGAGATACTCTCCAAGTGCAGGCGCATAAAATCCAAGAACGGCGGCAGGCTCGATCTTGTTATGATAGATTATATCCAGCTGATGTCCAGCGGCAGGCGGGAAGAGAACCGCGTGCGCGAGATCGCGCAGATAACGGGCGACCTCAAAATAATGGCTAAGGAGCTGAATGTGCCCGTGATAGCCCTTTCGCAGCTGCGCCGAATGCAGGGCGAACCGCAGCTCATCGACCTGCGCGATTCCGGCGCGATAGAGCAGGACGCCGACATGGTAATATTCATAAACAGGCCCGACATGACGGCCACGCCGGAGGAGATCGAAAAGAAGAAGATAATCCGCGGCATGGCAGACCTCATAGTCGCCAAGCACCGCAACGGCGAAACGGGCAGGACGCAGCTGCGCTTCAAGGGCGAATACACTAAGTTCGTCACGCCCGATCCCGAGGAACTTAAAGAGCTTGCCAAGAGCGCAGGCAGGCCACAGGCGGAAGAAAATCCGCAAAAACGTAACGGCTCGGGAGAGCTTCCCGAAGACGGCGCCGTATTCAGCGACGACGGCTACGATTACGGCGGCGAGGAATAAACTTTGCAAATTTCTATGCTTACTCAGATACTCAAACCGGACGGCGAAGCCCTTGCGCTCGCCAGGCGGATAATAGAGGGCGGCGGACTTGTGGGCTTTCCAACGGAGACGGTGTACGGCCTGGGCGCCAACGCTTTCGACGGCGATGCGGTGCGCTCTGTCTATGAAGTCAAGGGCAGGCCGCAGGACAATCCGCTCATAGTTCATGTACATAAAGATTACGATATTTCAAAGATCGTGTGCGGCATACCGGCATACGCGGAAAAACTTGCGCAAAAGTACCTTCCGGGGCCGCTTACTATGGTATTCCGCAGCCGCGGCACGATCTCGCCCGTCGTTTCGTGCGGTCTGGACACGGTGGGCATAAGGGTGCCTTCCCACCCCGCGGCGCAGCAATTTTTGCGCTATGTCGGCCTGCCGATAGCGGCGCCCTCGGCAAACATATCCAAACACGTCAGTCCCGTCACGGCTCAGCACGTCTATGCCGACCTCAACGGCAGGATTCCGCTCATACTCGACGGCGGCAGGTGCACCGGCGGCATAGAGAGCACCGTGCTCGACTGCACGGGCGAGGTTCCCTGTATTTTAAGGAGCGGGCTGGTAACGAAAGAGATGATAGCCGAAGTTGCGGGCGACTGTAAAGTTTTTATCCCCAAGGCGGGCGAAAAGGTGCGTTCGCCCGGAATGAAGTACAAGCACTACTCGCCCCGATGCCGCACCATGCTCTTTTCATATGCCGACAGGGCCAAGGCCTATGCCGAATATACCCGTCTGAACGGCGAGGGGCAGAGGGCTTACCTCATGTGCGACGGAGCCTGCGCCGCAGAGTTCGCGCCCGAAAGGCTGCTTGCATTGGGCGACACTCCCGAGCAGATCGCGGCAAATCTCTATGAAAAGCTGCGCGAAGGCGAGCAGGTTGCGGACATAATAATAGCCGTCGCGCCCGAGGAACAGGGCGGAGTGATGGCGGGAGTGATGAACAGGCTTACCAAGGCTTGCGGGGGTTGAGATGAAACGCAGGAAAATTCTGTTTGTATGTTCGGGCAATACCTGCCGAAGCCCCATGGCGGAGGCTATTTTGCGCAGCAAGATAAAGGCGCGCAAGATAAAGTGGTGGGACGTATCCTCGTGCGGGCTGTTCGCCGAAGTGGGCGGCACGCTCTCCGCGGGCAGTGCGGAAGCACTTGCCGGGATAGGGCTGTCTTTGACCAACTTTTCGCCACGCCAGCTCAGCCAGAAACTTATAGACAGAAGCTATGCCGTCATCTGCATGACCGAGCGTCAGAAGCAGGTGATAGAGGCCTGCGGTAAAATTTACAGCATAAAGGAGCTGTGCGGGTTCGACGTTCCCGACCCTTACGGCTGCGGGGCGGAGGTCTACCGCGCCACGCGCGACGCGATAAGCCGCGCCTGCGACGTCATCATAGAAAAAATAATACTTGCCGCGGATAGCGGCGACGATTTATAAAAATATATTCAAGGAGAAACCGAAATGAAAATTGCGCTTGCCTGCGACCACGGCGGACTTAAATTAAAGGGCGAGGTTATAAACTACCTCAAAGAACACGGCTACGGATACGAGGACTTCGGCACTTGCACGGCGGAGAGCTGCGACTACCCCGACTACGCGCTGCCGGCTGCCGAGGCCGTGGCTTCCGGCAAATGCGACAGGGGCATCGTGATATGCTCCACGGGCATAGGGGTATCCATAGTGGCAAACAAGGTTCCCGGGGTGCGCTGCGCGCACTGCCACGACACCTACTGCGCCGAATTTACCCGCCTGCATAACGATGCCAACGTGCTCGCCATGGGCGAAAAGGTAGTTGGAACGGGCTATGCGCTCAAGATAGTGGAAAAGTTCCTGACTACAGAATTCGAGGGCGGCCGTCATCAGCGCAGGATAGACAAGATAACTGCCATTGAAAAGAAGTACTGCAAATAATTCCTGCGCGGCGCGTTTGCGCCGCGCATTTTCTAAGGGGGACAAGATGGATAGCTTTTCGGCAATGCTTGCCGCACATGAGGGCGAGGACGGCAGAGCGCTCTCCGACGGGGCGGTGCTCGAGGCCGTGTGTCGCGAATTTGCCAACGCAGATGAGATAATTGCCGAGGTGCGCGCCGAAGGTATAACGGCGGCAGATTTTTTTGCCGGAAGGAAGTCGCTCCGCGTGCTCCCGGTAAGGACGGGCCATTCGTTCAACATAAAAAAACACACCTCCGTGCAGCGGCCTTACAGGCACAGCCACGATTTCTACGAATTTATATGCGTGTTCTCCGGCAGGTGCGCGCAGGTCGTTGACAGCGTGCGCATGACCGTGCGCGAGGGCCAGTGCTGCCTGATAGCGCCCGGCCGCGTACACGAGCTTGCCCGCAGCACGGAGGAGGATGTGATCCTCAAACTCGACCTGCCCGCAGTCATGTTCGAGGGCGCGGGCGGCGGGTTGCTTGAAGGGCGCGACCTCTTCGATATGTCTGGCGACGTAAAGATATGCGTGCTGCGCCTGCTCGAAGAATCGTTTGGAACAGACGGCTGCACCGCGGCCGCGACGGAGGCGCTGCTGAAATTGTTCGTCATAGGCCTTGCCCGCGGCGCGCACGTCTCCGCAGGTCTGCTCGCCGAGGTGGAAAACTACGTCTGCTCGGACTTTTCCGCCGCAACATTGCAGGGATTTGCCGCTGTGTACGGGTACGCTCCCGCCTATGCGAGCAGACTTATCGGCGCGGAAACGGGCAGGAGTTTTTCGCAGATAGCGAGAAGTTGCAGGCTGAAAGAGGCGCGCAGGCTGCTTGCGGCGGGCGTGAGCGCGGAGGAGACCGCCTCGCGCGTCGGCTATGGCAGCCTTTCGGGCTTTTACAGGCAATTTTGTGCGGCATACGGCATGACCCCCGCCGGATATGCGCAGCTGTTCAGGTAATGTAAGTGCAAAAAATGGTAAACAGCGGCAATGGCGCGTGCGCTTGCAGTGTTGTATAATATAAAAAAACACAGCGGAGGTCGCCATGTTCAGGGTAGAGAGGACAGAGGCAGTTGATTTCGGCAAAGACGACGCCGTAAGGTGCGCGGGGATCGCCGTGCGGGAATGCATGCGAGTTCGTGCCGTCAGGGTGAAGTACCTGGGCGGCGGCTCTTTCGGCAGGGCGGCAGAGGTGCGGCTCGAGGACGGCAGAGCCGTCGTCGTGAAATTTCTGTGCGCAGCCGACATGCTGGAGAAGGAGACGCACGACCTCGGTCTGCTCGCGCGCTGCTGCAGTGCTAAGGTGCCGGGGGTGCTGTTCGCGCGCAGCGGCGGCGGTGACATACCCGTTGACTGCTACGGCATGGAGAAGATACCAGGCAAGACGGCGCTGTTCGCCCTCGGCATGCTGCTTTTGAGCAGGCGGCGCAGACAGCGCTTTGCCGACGAAGTGACCACGGCTCTCCACTCCGTCCACCTGCACACGAGCGATAAATTCGGCGATACGATGCACCCCGACTGCAACTCGTGGACAGACTTTTATAAACCGTTCGCCGCAGAGGTGATGCGGGTGGCGGAGGAATACTTCGCCCGTGGCAGGCTGAGCGGGAAGGTCATTGCTGCCATGCGTGCCGCGTGGGCAAAATTCGACGTCATCTTTTCGGAAGAGCCGGAGCGCGCCTGCCTTATCCACGGCGACCTGAACGTAGGTAATATAATGGTGGGCAGGGGGTACAGGCTGACGGGCTTTATCGACCCGCTCAACTCCATGTATGCCGATGTTGAATACGACCTGTTCCAGTTCGACAACCTCACGGGCAAGCGGTTTTACCTGCGTGAAACATACATTGGAAAGTACGGCGCGAGCCGCTACTGCATGCAGAAGCTCGCCTTTTACGGGCTGTGGAACGAGGTCTACTGCTACATAAAGTCGGGCGTGCTCGTAAATCTTATAATGGACCCGCTCGTCAGAAACATGCACAGGCGCCTCGGTGAGCTCTGATGTCGTCCGCAGCATTTTTTCTGAGATTGCTTATACGCGCGTACACCTTTCCGTACAGGCGGGCGCACAGGTCGCTGTCGCGCTCGGTAAAGCCCCACGCATGCAGATACAGCCCTCCCGACGGGTTCGATTATAAGGTCGTCCGTTTCGGCGGCGTGCGGACAGAGATATTGCTCCCGCCGGGCGCCGAAGGCGCTATCTTGCAGTTTCACGGCGGCGGGCACACCAACGGCATGAACGATATGTACAGGCGAACGGCCGAACGGCTGGCACGCCTGTGTTCATGCACCGTTTACAGCATAGACTACGACGCCGCTCACGGTCTTGAATATCCAGCCGTGCACGAGCAGTGTTACCGGGCATACGCCGCAATAGTTGACGAAGTGCCCGCAATAGCCGCCATAGGCGACAGTTTCGGCGCGGCGCTGATGCTAAGCTGCTGCCTTAAAGCGCGCGACGACGGCGCGGGATTGCCGTGCGCGCTCGTATGCGTATCGCCGTTTGCGGATATGGCGGCTTCCGGCGATTCATACAGATATAACGCTCACCGCGATCCCATGTACGCGATGCCGCTATGGCAGAGTTTTGAAAGGTATGAAAGTTGTATAAGGAGGGTATCGCCCTACTGCGGCAAGACTCCGCTCACCGACGCATACCTTTCGCCGGCATACGCCGATTTTTCGGGTTTTCCCGATATGCTGATAATCGGAGGGGAGCTGGAAACTTCGGCGAGCGACGGGCGCATGCTGTTGAAAAACGCGCAAAAGAGCGGGGTGCGCTGCCGCCTGCATGAGTATGCGGGCATGTGGCATGATTTTTGTTACATGTTTCCAAAGCTGAAGGAGAGCAGGCAGGCCTGGGCGGAGGTGGCGGAATTTTTCTGCGGTCGGATAAATAAAAGTTAAAGCGCAGCGCAAATGCGCCGCGCTCCGCTTTTATATCACGTCTGTGCCGAGAAGGTCGTTGCCCCTTTCAAGCAGGTTTGCAAGTTTTTCCTCATTGTCGTCGATGACGGGCAGGATCTGCGCCGTCTTTTTTTCTGCGATCTTTTTATAGATGGGGTAATTTACCGCGCACAGCGCTATGCCGGCAATTCCCAGGATTATGCCTCCGACAAGCGCGGGCACACTGTTTTCTGTCAGCATCGTAAGGCACATCCCGCCGCCCAGCACCAGTGCGGCTATGATTCCGAAGGTGTATGCAAAAATGCTCGCGCCGAGCGTTTTCGACCTGTTGAGCTTGCCTATCATGTTGAAAGTATCCTCCGCCTGCCGTTCCAGCCTGTTCAGTTCCTGCCTGTGTTTCAGCTTTCTGTCGCGTTTGAGCGAAAGCGTTGTCCTGCCGTCTAAGGAGGTGCTTACGTCCGTTATTTCCCAGCCGAAAGCCTCATACATGTCCATTGCGCGGGTCTGTTCCTGCGTCTTTATCACTTTGGTCTTGTACTCGTAGGATATAAAATCTTTTTCCTGCATAACTGTGACTCCTTTGTTTTTTCTCCGCAAAGTTCTGCTCCGCTGCGCGCTGCGGTTGACTTCTTCGCGAGACAAGTGTATCATAGAATGTGTAGGCAATAAAATCAAGCACATTTTGCTCTGATGATACACAAGCGGCGAAATGTATGCCGATATGAGACATACGGAGGATTTTGTATCGTGCCCGTTCAGCAGGAAGAGTATTCGAGGTGGTACATCGTTCAGGCGCTTTTTAAGCTGATGAACGAATACAGCTACGAAAAGATAAACGTAACCGACATCGTGGCAAAGGCGGGAGTGGGCAGGGCGACGTTCTATCGCTACTTCAAAAATAAAGAGGACGTGATAATTTACTACTTTGAGCACCACAAAAAGGAGTTTGTGTTCAGCCAGCATCTCTACCCGAGGTGCAGGGAGGACTACATAAAGATAGTGACGCGCCTTCTTGAGGTGTTCAGGCAGCAGATCGAACCGTTCAGACTCATCCGCAGGGCACACCTCGAATATATATACCTCGACTACCTCAACAGAAATTTCATAGAATCTTTTGAAGAGGAGGACAGAGCGGAGAAGACGTTTTCGCCCTATCTTTACGCGGGGATGCTGTTCAATGTCTCGATGAAATGGCTGGACGACGATTGCAGTGAACCCGTCGAGGAGCTTGCTGCCCTGATCGTCAACTCTATTTACTTTGAAAAACAGGCGTAATTTTATAAAATTATGTCCGGCATAGTACTATATAAAGTTTCGATTACATAAAATGCAGGCTCTCCCGCATCGGGAGAGCCTGCTGTTTATATTTTTTATTTTGTCATCTTTCGGTGCAGTGGAATATCAGCCCTATCGTGCCCGGGCCGCAGTGAGCGCCTATCACGGGGCCTACAGGCTGAACGGTAACATCGGCGTCGAAGCGCGTGCGCAGCGTTTCCGCAAAGCTGTTCGCAAGCTCTTCGCAGTCTGCCTGCAGCACGAACATCTTGTATTTGTCGAGTTCGCTTCCCTTTTCTTCGGCGTATGAAAGCAGCTTGGAGAGCGCGTTCCTGAATCCGCGCGCCTTTGCGATGCTTACTATCTTGCCCTCGTCGTCGAAGTAGAGCACGGGCTTTATGTTCAGGAGTCCGCCGACTATCTTAGTCGCGCCCGATATCCTGCCGCCGCGGTGAAGGTAGGTGAGGTCGTCTACGGCAAAGTAGGTGGCGGTGTGGGGGATGAGCTCGTCGAGGTAGGCGTCCAGCTCTTCCATGGTCGCTCCGTCGCGCTTTTTGAGCGCCGCGTAATAGGTCACAAAGCCGCTGCCGAGCGAAATGCTCTTGGCGTCTTTGGTCATTATCTTTCTGTCGGGATACTTTTCTTTCAGCTTGGCTATGGCAGCGTCCATCGCGTTGAACGTCGCGCTCATCTTGTGCGAGAACGTTACGTAATAGATGTCCTCGCCGCGCGCGAGCACGGGCTCGAAGTACTCGGTGTAGGCAAACTCGTTCAGCGCCGAGGTTTTGGGAACGGCGCCTGCGCGCATCTGGTCGAAAAACGCCTTGAAGTCTGTCTTTTCACCCATGTCGTAAAAGTATTCCTTGTCGCCGATGGTGTATGGCATGCGTATGACGTTTAGCCCGAGTTCGGCGACCGTGGTATACCACAGTTCGCAGTTAGAATCGCAGAATAACTGATACATTGTCTTTGTCTCCGGAAATAATTTATTTCAGCCGATCTTATCTTTTTCAACAAAGAAAAAGGTAAATTCGCCGCTTACGCAAAGTTTGCCGCCCACCGAGCCTTCCGCCTTTATTATGTAGCATGAGGCCATGCTGCGCTTCAGTTCGCACACAAATTCAACCGTGTCGCCGGGGCGTACGGGCGTTTTGAAGCGCACGTTGTTCATGCCTGCAAACAGGGGGAGCCTGTCGCCGAGCTGCCCTGCCATCATAGCGCAGGACGACTGCGAGGCCATTTCGCACAGTATCACGCCGGGTACTACGGGCGTGCCGGGAAAATGCCCCTGCAAAAAGTATTCGTCGCCGCGCACCGTGTAGCGCCCGTGCGACCTGCCCTCTTCGTCGGTGAAAGCCTCGTCGACGAGCAGCATAGGCTCGCGGTGGGGGAGTATCTTCTTTATTTCTTCTCTGTTCATAGATCCACCTTACAATATGTATTTTTCCGCGCCGGCAAGAACTTTTTCTGCCTGCGCGGTTATTTCTTCGAGTATCTCTTTGCAGGACTGTTCGCTCTTCACGAGTCCTGCAACCTGTCCGCACATGAACGCGCCGTTTACATCGTCGCCTTCGGTGACCGCCTTCCTGAGTGCTCCCGCGCCGAATTCGCTGAGCTGCTCGTCGGTCACAGACGGGTCTTTTTCAAGCTCGGCAAATTTGCGGGCGAACGGGGTCTTGAGCGAGCGGACGGGATGTCCGAGTCTTCTGCCGCTGACCATGGTGGACGAATCACCCGCTTTGAGCACCTTGGCCTTGAAGTTGGGGTGTATGTTGCACTCTTTCGCCACAAGGAAGCGCGTACCCATCTGTATGCCCTCCGCGCCGAGCATGAGCGCCGCCGCATAGCCTCTGCCGTCGGCGATGCCGCCGGCGGCTATCACGGGTATGTCTACGCCGTCGGCCACCTGCGGCACGAGCGCCATGGTGTTGGCCTCGCCGATGTGCCCGCCCGATTCGCCGCCCTCGGCAACTACCGCCGTGGCGCCGCGCTTTGCCACCATCTGCGCCAGCGCGACAGACGCAACTACGGGTATGACTTTAACGCCCGCCTCGATCCATTTTTTCATGTAAGTGAGGGGGTTGCCCGCACCGGTGGTAACAACGGGGACGCTCTCTTCGACAATGACGTCGGCGACCTCTGCGGCGTGCGGGCTCATCAGCATCACATTTACGCCGAAGGGTTTGTCGCATACTTCGCGCAACCTGCCTATCTCAGCGCGCAGCTGTTCGCCGTTCATATTCATGGCGGCAATTATGCCCAGTCCGCCCGCATTGGATACGGCGGCCGCAAGCGCCGCATCTGCCACCCAGGCCATGCCGCCCTGGAATATGGGATAGCGTATGCCGAGCAGTTCGCATATCTTTGTGTTTATCAAAATATATCTCCTTCAGATTATATCGCAATCCGCTCATTGATTCAGACTGCCTTTCTACATTATGATAATATATTGGCGCGGCAATGTCAAGGGGAGTGCTCAAATTGTGAATTTATTGCACTATGCGGACTGTTTATAACACCCTGTATTACGCATATTGTCATGCAGTGCTTGCTTCAATGGCAGGTAGAGCAAAAAACAAGAGGGCACCATTCGGTGCCCTCTTATTTTGGTGCGGATAACAGGAGTTGCGCCTTTGGCGGCGCGCCCCGATGAACAGCGGGTGTCCGCTGTTCAGTTTGCGTCAGTTGCGCCGCTAACATTGTGTCCGTACGCAAACCGCTCGCTCCCGCTCGCGTCTCCACCATCAACTCCTGTTGTTTTACAATTACATACCCAAAATAAGAGGACGGCATTAGCCGTCCTCTTATTTTGGTGCGGATAACAGGAGTTGAACCTGCACGGTCGCCCACAGGAACCTGAAACCTGCGCGTCTGCCAATTCCGCCATATCCGCAAAACATTGCATATTATAATAAATGACCGCGCGATTGTCAAGCCAAATCGTGAGATTATCTTTAAGTTTTTATTCGGCTGTGTAGGTTTGTCAAACATGTGAGACAGTTTAAAGATAAAATTAATGGAGTAAA
>ERZ1643246.1871-NODE-1871-length-21603-cov-8.046037_pt1 | contig 21603 bp, 30 predicted proteins | sample MGYA00579265_ERZ1643246 | MGnify/ENA primary metagenome ERZ1643246 (study PRJEB29033, sample SAMEA4952261) | chicken gut metagenome | biome: Broiler Chicken; feature: Gastrointestinal Tract; material: Caecum | place: Ireland | collected 2018 | study: Broiler...
GAAGATAGGGCAGTGCGTAATTTGCGCAGAGAATTTCCGTATCGTGATGATGTTGAAAAGGTCAAAAGATGAAAGGGGTAAAAATGAGAACGCTGATTGTTGTTGATATGCAAAATGATTTTGTTACCGGGGCACTGGGAACTTTAGAAGCTCAGGCTATCGTGCCGAACATCAAGAAAAAGGTTGCGGAATACAAGGAATGTGGCGATGAAATAATTTTTACACGGGATACGCATTATGTGGGATATGAAGATTGTCTGGAGGGAAAACACCTTCCAGTATGCCATTGTTTAAAAGGCATGTATGGATGGCAAGTCGTCGATGAAATAGATATACAGGATGCTCTGCATATAGATAAAGAACATTTTGGATATATAGGATGGCCGCTATGGCGGAGTTTTTGTCAGTCGGATATTGAATTAGTCGGAGTATGTACAGATATCTGTGTGATTTCGAATGCACTGATCCTGAAGGCGGAATTACCAGAAACGGAAATATATGTTGATGCTTCCTGTTGCGCCGGGACGACCCCGGAAAAACACAAAGCTGCATTGGAAGTAATGAGGAGTTGCCAAATTAACGTAATAGGAGAGTAACTACGATGATTAAAATTAATGATGAAGTAATAGATATAAGCCATTATCCGGATGGGACTTTATCACTGAATTACTTATGTCAAGGGGCATATCGCTATGTAATAGAGTGGTTTTATGATTGCGATGAGGAGTTGGTTGCGCTGATCTATTTAGTGAATCATATTCCAGAATGTTCAGAAAAAATTCTTAATATGCCTTATATTCCAAATGCGAGAATGGATCGGGTAGAGAATGTGTTCAATGTATTTACTTTAAAATATTTTTCCAAGATGATTAATTCGCTTGGATTTGACGAGGTACATGTGTTAGACCCGCACTCTACAGTAAGCGAAGCTCTTATTGATAATGTATGTGTGGAATCACCAGAAACATACATTTATTTCGTAATGGGAAATATCGGCAAAGAAGATCTTACAATTTTTTATCCTGATGCTGGAAGTGTAAAGCGATATTCTGGAATGGTTCAGAAGCCCTATGTGTTTGGAAACAAAGTAAGAGATTGGGACACGGGTGTTATTAAGGGGCTTGATGTAATTGGTGACGGGGGACTTGTGAAAGAACACGATATTTTAATTGTTGATGACATCTGTTCCCGCGGCGGAACATTTTATCATTCAGCCAAGAAGCTGAAAGAACTCGGAGCAAACGACATCTATCTTTATATTACTCACTGTGAGAATACGATCCTTGAAGGTGAACTTATCAATAGTGGGCTTGTAAAGAGGATTTATACCACAGATACGATATTCACAAAGCAGCACGAGTTGATCGAAATAGTAGCCAATTTCCGGGGGAGGTAATGAGAATGATTGATATGCCAGCTTTATTATTGTCCGATACCTATAAGCAGACGCATGATCGCATGTTTCCGAAAGGACTGACAAAACTGGTTTCCTACTGGGTTCCGCGAAAATCCATGTTTAAAAACATTGATAAGATGGTATTCTTCGGCCTACAGGCGTTCATCAAAGAATACTTATTGGAATATTTTGCGAAAAATTTCTTCCGTAAGAACAAAGAAGATGTTCTGGAAGAATACAGGAAGTATATGAATGTTCAGATCGGGCCAGAGAATTATGATATTGAAAAGATAGAGCATCTGTATGACCTTGGTTATCTGCCGCTTGAAATCCGAGCACTCCCTGAAGGAACAAAAGTAAATATGGGAATCCCGTGTATTGAAATTACAAATACGCATCCTGATTTTGCATGGGTCGTGCAATGGATTGAATGTATTTTGCAAGTGGAATTGTGGAAGATTTGCTGTCATGCAACAGTAGGGAATTTGTACCGTACCGTATCTGATTTTTATTATGAAAAAACTGTTGATGATGCAGAGCCGGAGAATTCGATGGCTGATTTTGGAATGCGCGGGATGTCGTGTTTGGAAGAATCCGTTAGAACTTCGGCGGCTTGGTTGCTTTCATTTAACAAGACAAGCACCATTCCAGCGATGGCCTATATAGACGAAATGTATAATGCGGATTGCGAAAGAAACGGAATAGGGCGCGGTGCGGTATCAACCGAACATTCAGTTATGAGCGCTAATTACGCAGTAGACGGGGACGAAGCGACATTTGTAAAGCGATTACTGACTGAGCTCTACCCAAACACATCGTTCAGTATGGTATCTGATACGTATGATTATTGGAATTTGGTAGATAATGTTCTGCCGCAGTGTCGTGATGAGATTATGAATCATAATGGGAAGCTCCTGATTCGTCCTGACAGCGGAAACATTGTGGAAATATCGGTGATGACCGTAAAGAAACTCTGGGATATGTTCGGCGGAAGAATCAATGAGAAAGGATATAAAGTTCTCGATCCTCATATCGGAATTATCTATGGTGACGGGTGTAGGCTGGGTGCGGTTAAGGAGATTTGGCAATTACTTGAAAAAGATGGATTTGCGGCGAACTGTATAACATTCGGAGTGGGAGCCTTCTGCTTTACTGCAATTAATGAATGTGGGAGACTAAAAGCTTTAACAAGGGATAGCTTTGGAATTGCCATGAAAGCAACCTACGCAGTAATCAATGGAAAAGAATATTTCCTATACAAAGATCCCAAAACCGATGAGTCTCATCTGAAGAAATCCCACAAAGGATGCTGCCGTGTATATAAAGAAAACGGCGAACTGAAATGTGAGGATCAGCTACACGGTATGTCTAATGATACGCTCATGAGAACGGTATTTAAAGACGGAAAGTTGATTATCGAAGAGAACTTCAAAGAGATCCGGGAGAGAATGTATGGTTAAGATTATTGACGGGGATTTGTTTTCATCTAACGCAACGTTTCTTGTACATCAGGTGAATTGCCAGGGCGTTATGGGTTCAGGCGTTGCGGCACAGGTTAAAAAGCGATATCCAACCGCGTTTGAAGAATATAAAAAGATATGTTCTTCTTCCATGCTAGGGAATATTCAGATTATAGAAGTGGCTGGGAAACATATCGTAAATGCTTTCGCGCAAGATAAGTATGGGTATGATGGCAAAATGTATACTTCTATGAAAGCTCTGCGCTCCTGCTTTGAGAAGATAAGGAATTACACAAAAGAGAATGATGTGATAGCGATGCCGTATAAAATAGCTTGCTGCCGCGGCGGGGCCGATTGGAAGCAGGTTTATCAAATGATCTGTGATGTATTTAAGGATCGGAATGTAGAGCTTTGGCGATTAGATCAGGGGTGAGGTGTAAAAAATGTTTGATGCAAAAAAGGTGAAAGATGAGGCCGTTAAATGGATACGGGATTGGTTTGAAAGTAACGGGAAAGGCTGTAATGCTGTTGTGGGTATTTCCGGCGGGAAAGATTCAACTGTGGTAGCTGCGCTGTGCGTAGAAGCTATTGGGAAAGATCGTGTTATCGGGGTTTTAATGCCAGATGGAGAACAGGTTGATATAGATGTAGCCCGTAGCGTTGTGGGTCTCCTTGGAATTCGTAGTCTGACGATTAATATTTGTACGTCAGTTGACTGGATTTTAAAAGAAATTGATGATGGGTTTTCGGTTCACAATAGGGATTCGTATATCACAAACCAGACTAGAACAAATCTCCCGGCAAGAATACGTATGGCGACTTTATATGCAGTTAGTCAGAGTATGAATGGGCGCGTTGCCAACACATGTAATCTTTCTGAAGATTGGGTTGGATACGCTACCAGATATGGAGACGGGGCAGGGGATTTTAGCCCACTATCAAAACTCACTGTTGATGAAGTAAAGGCAATCGGAAGAGAGCTGTGTCTCCCAGATAAGTTTATCGAAAAGGTTCCCACTGATGGCCTGTGTGGGAAAACTGATGAAGATAATCTCGGATTTTCGTATGCCGTTCTTGATCGTTATATCAGAACAGGAAAGATTGGTGATCTCGATGTGAAGCACAAAATTGACCAGTTGCATGAGAACAATAAATTCAAATTGGAGTTGATGCCTTGCTTTGAACCGGAGATAAATTATGAATGAATTTGCTATTGAATGGACGAGAGATCGGGATTTTGCTACGGTAACTACTCCACCTTCTACCGCTTTACAAAATAAACTCACACGGCTTTCGGAAATGAATCCTAATGAAGTAACCGTGGAAGCACGTAATAAAGATGGATCGGCTGTGTTTCATGTGCCTGTGAATTACATTAAGATCAGTCCGCCGCGCAAAGTATCGGAAGAACAAAAGGAAGCTGCGGCAGAACGATTCAGGAGAATGTGGGAAGAAAAGAAGGAGATGGAAAATAATGAGAGAAGTAACTAACCGGTTCGGCGAAGGAACACTGTATGGAAAAGATGATCTGGGGCTGAGTATTTACACTGTATGTACGGCCTGCATGTCTGTATGGTCGGATTTCCTTAGTTATATAAGTTCCAGAGATAGTCTGTATAAAGATTTCACATCGTATGTGGGTGATAAAACGGATACGATAGTGGTTCTTGGATGTCAGGTAACAGATCTTGCGATTTATAACGATCTGAAAACGGCGGAAAGTCTGCACAATAGATATCCGGACTTACCTATTTATATGGGAGGTTGTTTGGCGTATCGGTTTGATATTGAGCTACCGGATTATATTAGAAGGCTGGAAGTAATTAGGGAAGAGTATCAGCCCATTAATTATTTCGATCTAATTGATTATAGGAAGCCATTTTGGAACAGATCCCTGGCCGATGACGCAGATGAATTTGAAACTGGCAATTTGTTCCGGAATTCCTATCCGCTGAAAATCGGAGCTGGGTGCCACGGCAAATGTAAATACTGTACGATTCGGGACACTCGCGGAAATTTCTATGAAACAGATGCGTATTTGCAGGTAAAGGAATTTCTGGATCATGATGATGTGGTTTTGATTAGCGACAGTCCAACAATTGAGCAGATAAGAGATTGGGTTAAAATTGCAATGAGATATCATAAACCAATTTCATTTCGGAATGTAGAACCGTATGTTGCAGTGCTTTGTAGGAACAGATTAAATTGGCTTGCCATGCGGGGATTATTAAAGGTGCTACATTGTCCGATTCAAAGTAATGATCCTAAAGTATTGCGGGCGATGAATCGCAACGTGAAAACCACATTGGAATTTATTGATTTGGCGCAGGATCTTCGAGATAAAGGAGTAAAAGTCGCAACCAATATTATCATTGATTATCCAGTGGACGGAGAAGTAGTTCATAACATGCCGGAAGAATGGCTTAATGAGCACTTTGATTATTGGTCATGGAATCCATACTTTGATGGCAAATGGAATTATGAAAAGGCAAAGGAACGATTTGAGAAGTATATCGGGGAGGAATGGTAAATGTGGTTTTTGTTTTTGATATTTTTTCTCATATTGGTTCTAGCAGGGTTGTTCATTGTATGGGTCGGAAGTAAAGTTTTTCACTCAATAGATAAGAAAGAAAAAGAGAATAAAGATAGTAACAAAGTAGAAAAGGAGAAAGATTATGACAGGTAAGAAGATTGCGATTATTGTAGGTATTGTTGCGGCAGCTCTGGTAGGTGGCGGAATAACGTTAGCTTCCCTGGAAACGGTAGAGCAGGGAGAGGTTGGTGTTGTTTGGACTATGGCGGATGGCGTGCAGGAAGAGACTTTGGGGCCTGGAATTCATTTTATTAATCCTCTGGCAAAAATGAAAACCTATCCGGTATCCCAGCAGCAGCTCGTATTGTCCAATAATCCGGAGGATTATAACAAGAGTGAACATCCTGACTGGCATGTAGATGCTCCTGCAAATGGCGGCATGGTGAAACTTAACATGTCCATCAATTATAGCTTTATGGCCGATAGAGTAACAGATCTGTATGAGCGTTTCAACGGAATGGATGGAGATGCCATTGTGGATAATATGGTGCAGAACTCCATTATTGCATACATAAAAGAAGTGACGCCGCAGTTTACCGTTATGGATATTTACAGTGATAAACGCGCCGAGGTCAGCGAAGCAATTACGGAATACCTGAACAGCAAACTGAATGATGAGTATGGAATTAACATTACATCTGCTCTGATTATTGATGTGCAGCTTGATGATACATTAATGCAGAAAGTTCAGGCAAAAGAACAGGCAAAGCAGGATGCGGAGAAAGCGGAACTGGACAAGCAGACGGCTATCGCCCAGGGAGAAGCGAATAAGGCGCAGGCCGAAGCGGATGCAGAAGTAAAAAGAATTAATGCAGAAGCCGAGGCAGAGCAGACCCGGATTGCGGCACAAGCTGAAGCAGACGCCAACAATATGATTAATAGCTCTATCACTGAGAATCTTATCAAAATGAAAGAGGCTGAAGCGCGGCTGGAACATGGTTGGGTAACTGTGCAGGGAAGTAGCACAGCAGTTGTAACTGAAGGCGAATAATTGGAGGCGCATATGGTATTAACCAAAGAGCAGGCCATTGAAAACCACCGAAAAATGTGGAATTGGATCGCCGATCAATATGAATTAGGGTATGAGAGATCTATTGATAATCTTAAAAGAGTTTATGGGGACTTGTTCTATCCGTACAAGAGAATACTTGGAAATTGTTTCTGTTGTGATTATGCAGGAGAAAGTTATGATTCTGACTGGATAGCTGAATGCAGTAAGTGTCCATTAAAATGGCCCTCGGATGAAAAAGAAGGTATGTGCTCAGACGGGCATCATTTTATATCTTTGAAAAATGGAAGGCCGATTCCGAGCGGGTTGTATGGAGTGTTATGTGATAACGATGTTGGTGCTTTTAAGCTGAGTAAAGAAGAGAAGGTAGAGATCGCCAGAATGATAGCGAATTTACCGGAAAATGAAAATGTTCAATAAAAGGAGGACAAACAGATGAATAATATGCTGAATGGAATGTTTGGAAAGATTGCGCCCGGAATGTGCAGATTGTCAATGAACGGCGGAATTGCCGTGAAAACAAGTAATGGGTATAAAACATACAATTTGAAAACGGGGCGACTGACGAATTGCGACAGCTTTGTGTTCAACATTGGGGAAGAATTCTTCTTCGTGATTCCGACGAATAAGGCTGAACCTGGAGACATTCTTCTGGTGGGAGGAAAACCGAAATGCGTCATTGAGGCTGAGAAAAACAAGTTAACCGTCATTAACTATGAAGATTCTACGGTCGAAACAATTCTTCCGGAGCGATATGTGTTTATGGGAAATACATATTTTTACGGCAAGATTGTATCCATGTTTGGCAGCGATCTCATCAAAGGTAAGAAAGGCACCAATAAAATCATGCAGTATATGATGTTCTCGGAAATGATGAAAGGAAGTTCCGGGGATTCAGGAAGCGGAATGAATACGATGCTTCCTTTAATGATGCTCGGCGGGAATATGGGAAATATTTTCGATGGACTGTTTGATTTTGATGAAGAGGATGCGGAATCTGAAGAAAGCGAGGAAGAGTAATTATGGGTGGAGGATCATGGACAAAAGATGTATTCGCGACATATTCAAATAGTGTAGGGAGAACGGTAGATATAAGCGGCTCGATTGAAGGAGATTATAGCGCGCAGGAAATGTTCAGACAAAGAAGAATTGCGCCGGAACTTGATCCGAAAAACGTGATCCGTGAGTGCTGCGATTCAGAAGAACATCCGCACACAAAGCCTGTCATTCTTGCGCTGGATGTCACTGGGAGCATGGGCGGTGCCTCTGTAAAGGTGGCAAAGGAATTAAACGTGATTATGACGGAACTTTATGACAAAGTGCAGGACGTAGAGTTTATGATTATGGGAATTGGTGATCTGGCCTATGACGATGCACCAATTCAGGCTTCTCAGTTTGAATCGGATATCCGTATTGCTGAACAGCTTGACAAAATTTATTTTGAAAGTGGAGGAGGCGGAAACTCATTTGAATCTTATACTGCTGCATGGTATTTCGGGCTGTATCATTGTAAACTGGATTGCTGGAATCGCGGCGAAAAAGGAATAATCATAACTCTTGGAGATGAAGCACTGAATCCTTATTTGCCCGCAAAGAAACTAACAAAAGTAACCGGAGATGAAGCGCAGGGAGACATTGAGACATCGGATCTATATAAGGAAGTTATACAAAAATACGATGTATATCATCTTGCGATTCAGGATAGAGCAACAAGTTATGAGAGATATGCAGACAGAATAAAATCATCCTTCGGTAAATACTTAGATGAAGAACATCTAAAGACGGTAAATATGGATAATTTGGCAAATACAATTGTGAATATTGTTTGTGGCTCGGTCAGTAACGATGTTGGGGCCACATCCCGAAATGGAGACGAAGAGATTTCATGGTAATCAAAATTGTAGTGGGTGCGAACTTTGGTGATGAAGGAAAAGGGCTGATGACAGATTATTTCTGTCGCCAGTCTGCCCTTCGGGGCGAGAAGTGTCTTGTAGTGTTGCATAATGGCGGGGCGCAGAGAGGACATACCGTTGTTACGCCCGAAGAACACAGGCACGTATTCCATCACTTCGGATCTGGGACATTCGCAGGAGCAGACACATATTTATCAGGTGATTTCATTTTAAATCCAATGGTATTTCGTCAAGAATGGGAAGAGCTTGAAAAGATCAGCGTTACTCCAATGGTTTATGTGAACTATGAATGCAGAGTCACAACACCATTCGATATGATCTTAAACCAGATTCTTGAAGGATCGCGGGGTTCTTCCAGACACGGAAGCTGCGGAATGGGAATACAAGAGACTATTATAAGAGACGTATATAATTATCCATGTGAAATATGGATGAATTCTTCGGACAAGACAAAAAGATATTATTTAGAAAAAGTACGATTATATGTAATCGAAAGACTAAAGGAACTCGGAATAGAAGCTCCAGAGGGGTGGAGTAAAATTATTTACTCAGATGTATTAATTGAAAATTTTATTTCTGACCTGAACTTTGTGTGTGAACATATTTTTATTATACCCGATAACAATATCATCGGGCGCTATGATTGCGCCGTATTCGAAAACGGACAGGGCCTTTTACTGGATCAGAACAATAAGGAATATTTTCCGCACCTGACTCCCAGTAATACCGGTGTAAAGAATCCTTTGGAAATCATAGCGTGGATGCAGTGTATTGACGATGTTGAAGTCTGCTATGTGACCAGGACTTATCTCACCAGGCATGGGGCCGGACGATTGGACGGAGAATGTGATAAATCTGAAATTAATCCAGATATGCAGGATTTAACGAATGTACCGAATCCTCATCAGGGGACATTGAGGTATGCCAAATTAGATAAGGAAGCGCTGACTGCCCGCATCTTGAAGGATTTTAGGCCCGCAAGATTATGGAATGCTGAATTATCTCTGGCTATAACTCATACGAATGAATTTCCATTTGAGCAGAAATTTGATTTTGCAGATAAAATTTATGAATCAGATGGAGAATGTTATACCAGTGTTCAAAAAGTATGATGAATGATTGGAGGATCAACCGATGTCAAAATTAACAGGATACACGAAAGTTGCGGTAATTGAACAGGGCGATTCATGGAGTGGAATGAAAGATTATTATTATGCCCTTTACGATGACGGATTCTATTATCAGCCCGGAGATTCAGTTTTAGTTTCTGGCGGGGCGCGGAACTCCGTATGGGAAATTAAGGAAATCATATCTTCGGAAGAAGCTGCCGAAAAATACAAAAAGAATATAACTGCCGAGGTCATTTGTAAGGTAGATACTTCTGCATATGACGAAAGAGTTTCTCGCCGCAAAGCTGCAGAAAGTATTAAATCGAAGATGACTCAGATGGTTAAAAAGATGGATGAGGAAATGAAGTATGAAATGTATGCTTCTAAAAATGCTGAGTTCGCATCCATGTACGCAAAATATAAGGAACTTCTGAAATAGGAGGGGATTATTGTGAATTACAAATTCGAAAATGACTTCATGAATTTTAAAAAGCGGTTGCAGGAGCATTTCAATGAGATGATACAGGATGCTGAATGCCTGTTTGAAATTAACATTGACAAGGGAGAGTTCTGGAATTTATACCTTGATAGCTTCCCCGCAGAATATAATAAGATTTTCCGGGAACGTCGAGAATATGATTGTTCTGAGTGTCATCATTTCTTTAACCAGATGGGGAATGTAGTTGTTATTAAAGATAATAAAATACATACGATCTGGGAATTTGACACGGAAGATTCGGTGTTCCAACCTGTAGCGAAAGCACTAGATGAATATTTGAAGGCCCGAACTGTGACAGACATTTGTGTTCTTAAGGAATCAAAAATAGGAGTAAATACAAACCATGAAATGATGGAAGATGGGCCTCATACTTGGGAACATTTATATGTAGAAGTTCCGGAACGATTTATTGATCATTCCTATAGATCCGCAGGTGATATCAAAGGGGGATACAGAGACACGCGGAATGTATTTAAACGGTCATTAGATGAGATATCTCAGGAAGCAATTGAGACAGTGCTAGAGTTAATTTGTCAAAATTCTTTATACCGTGGCGAGGAATGGAAAGGTGTACTCACGACATTTCTTGATTACAAAAAGAAGTATGAGCAGGTTCCGGTAGATGAACGTGATAATTTTGCTTGGGAAAAATCTATCCGGGCAGGTGCATCCATTGGAAGAATTCGGAACCATAGTATTGGAACTCTTCTAACGAATATCAGTGATGGAATGGAACTTGACATCGCGGTTAAGAAGTATGAGCAGATTGTTGCGCCCGCAAATTACAAGCGACCGAAAGCGATTTATACGAAAAAAATGCTGGAAGATGCTCAGAAAACAGTTGAAGAACTTGGATATATGGAGTCTCTCCCGCGGCGATTTGCAACGCTTGACGATATTACCGTGAACAATATCCTGTTTTCAAACAGAGATGCGGCAAAAAGGATTGCAGGAAACGTGTTTGATGAGATGGCGGCGGATGCATCCATCAACCCGCGGCGTTTCTCTAAAGTAGAAGAAATAGGAATTGATGCGTTTGTAAAAGATGTTCTTCCTATTGCCAAAGAACTGGAAGTATATTTAGAAAACAAACATAGACAGAATATGGTTTCTCTGATTGCGCCGCAGAACCCAGATGCTCCCACAATGTTCAAATGGAATAATGCATTCGGATGGGCTTATACAGGAAATATGACGGATAGTGATATTCGCGAGAACGTAAAATCTGCAGGAGGAAAAGTGGATGGTGTTTTACGGTTTTCAATCCAGTGGAACGATGGTGAGTATAATCCCAATGATTTTGATGCTCACTGCCAGTTACCGGGATACCATATTTATTATGGGGATAAAATAGACCGGAATACGGGCGGAAATCTTGATGTCGATATAATCAATCCGAAAAATGGTAGAGCAGCAGTAGAAAATATTACGTGGCCGAATAAGTCTAGGATGCGCCCTGGTGTCTATAAGTTCTTCGTTCACTGTTATTCGCAGAATGGCGGTAGAGATGGATTTAAAGCGGAAATTGAATTTGATGGACAGATATATTCTTTTGAATATCCGCAGTCGCTCAAACAGAACGAGAAGGTTATGGTTGCAGAAGTTACGCTTTCAGATGACGGGGTGTTCAGTATCAAAGAACTTCTCCCATCGAATGTTGCCAGCCGCGAGGTGTGGGGATTAAAAACCAATCAGTTTGTTCCGGTTTCAGTTGTGTGTTACAGTCCGAATTATTGGGATGAACAGAATGGTATTGGACACAGGCATGTATTTTTCATGCTGAAGGATTGTATAAATCCGGAAATGCCGAATGGATTTTACAATGAGTTCTTAAAGCAGGAATTGGTACAGCATAAGCGCGTTTTTGAAGCACTCGGTAGTAAAATGCGGGTTGCAGATGTGGAGGATCAGCTTTCAGGTGTCGGATTCTCCACAACAAAAAGATCGGAGTTGGTTATAAAAGTTAAAGGGGCAACTGAACGAATATTGAAAGTAAAATTTTGATATAGAAGGAGAATATATATAATGAACGTTTTTGAAATTGCGACAAAAGAGAAATACCGCTTCCCCTATAAAGGGCAAATATCTGTTGAGGATCTGTGGGATCTTTCTTTGACCTCCCTAGATAACATCTTTAAAACGCTGAATCGGCAGACAAAAGCGAATCAGGAGGAAAGTCTTCTGGAATCGAAGAGCAAAGAGGATGAAACCCTAGAGAATCAGATTGCAATTGTGAAACATATTGTGGCTATGAAGCAAGAAGAGATTGCGGCGCAGGCAGATGCAAAGGCCAATAAAGAGAAGCGAGAAAAAATTATGGCGATTTTGGCCGATAAGAAAGACGCAGCACTCAAAGAAATGTCGGTGGACGAGTTGGAAAAGATGCTGGCGGAAATGTAAAGAAGAGGTAACGAAGATGGGTAACGAGAAGTTGGGAGTTATTGTAAAGGCAATATCATTAATGGAATATACTATGAGGATAACTTCTAATAGGAAGCGCTACCCATCTAAGTATATTACTTTGGTAAAACGCATCCAGAACAGATGCATGGATATTTATGAATCTTTGATGCAGGCCAACCGCTTGAGCAAAGAATCACAATTGGATGAACGTCTTTTGCTCCAGAAAAAAGCCATTACCTTCTGCGATCAACTATCGTGCTATATCGAGCTATCTCTAAGAATGAATATAGTTGGTAGTAATACAGCAAATTATTGGCAAAAGAAAGTGAATGATGTTTTATACATGACGATAGCATGGAATAAAACAGAGAAGAAATAGAGAATATTATAACACGAAGGAGAGGAAATGTATGTGTCAGTTTAAAAGCGGTATTATTTTGAAGAACAAGGTTGTAGTAGCGCCAATTTATAATGATAGTCATTCTGCGCTGTTAAATCAACTTGGAATTGAAGATGATTACGAAAATGCGGCACGAAAATTCGTTCGGGCGGAGCTGGTTCCAAAGAACAAGAATCGGGCGATTGATCCGAAGGAATGGAAATATATCGTCGATCAGGATGTTGTGCCGGATTGGTATTCTGAAGATCCTGGAAGATATGAAGGTGAATTTCGGGCGGCAGTTGAAGAATATGTAAAAGAACATATCGTTATCATGGCTGGGAAGCCGTGGTCAGTGATTAAGCAAAACGAAGTGGGTATATATTATCTTATGGAGGGATCGTTATTTGATTCCACATTTGGGGAGGATAATAACTACGTTACTTCATATGTGCGAGAAAAACTGAATAACAGTGACTTGGCTAAACAGCTCAAAGAAGAATGCGGTGATAGGATTGTTACGCAGAACGTTGATTTAACTTCCCTTGATGGATTTAAAGATTATGGCTCAGTAGCAGGTGATGTTTTATCTATTCCAACGCTTGATCTTTACAGGGAATGCCGGGAGAAAATTTCTTGTTTGAGTGATTGGTGGTGGCTGTCCACTCCGTATTCGACCCCGCGTGGTTATGGCGCTGAGTACGTTGAGTGCGTCGGCGGCGATGGTTACGTGGGCGGCGACGGGTGCCGCTACGCCGGTGGCGTGCGCCCCGTTTTAATCTTAAAATCTTGAATCTTCTAATCTTTTACTGACTCAAGATCTTGGGTTGCCTATTGTATGGCGCTGAGTACGTTGAGTACGTCAACGACGATGGCAACGTGAACTACAACAGGTACAACTACACCAATGGCGTGCGCCCCGTTCTAAATCGGAAGGCGAGAGGTGGTAGGCATGTGCGCCGAAGCGAGAGCCCCGATATTAAAAGAATAGGTAACCCTTCTTTCCAAAAGGAAGATAAATACAAAGGAATACCAATGAAAGATTTTGATAAAGTGACAGATTTCGGAAATTTATATTCAGCTTATAGGAGTGCCCGGAGAGGAAAAGGGCATTATTCTAGCAAAGAACGTTTTGCTGCTCATGCTATGCGGAAATTAACGACGCTACAATACAGGTTGAAGAATAAGACCTATGATGTTGGAGCGTATAATAAATTCAAGATCTACGAACCGAAGGAAAGAATTATCGAATCCGGGACGTTCGTAGATAATATAGTACAGCATTCACTTTGCGATAATGCTCTCCTGCCGGTATTGGAGAAGGAATTCATTCCAACAAATTATGCTGGACAATATGGGAAGGGCACTCTTTATGGGCTGGATAGCCTACGGGATCATGAAATCGCAGCATTCAGTGAATACGGATACGATTGTTGGATTTTAAAAGCTGATATTAGAAAGTATTTTTATAGCATTGAGCACGATAAATTAAAAGAAATCCTACGAGAGAAAATCAGGGATCCAGAGTTAATGTGGTTATGTGAAAAATTCATAGATAGTACACCATCTCCTGGTCTTCCTCTAGGAAATCAAATAAGCCAGGTATTTGCGCTTCTTTATTTGTCAGACCTCGATCATTTCATTACGGAAATCCTCGATATTCAATACTATGGTAGATATATGGATGATTTCTACCTGATTCATCAAAATAAATCCCATTTAGAGTTCTGTCTGTTTCTCATCGAAGATTATTTAGAAGAGTTAGGATTGACCCTAAATGGTAAAACACAATTAATTCCGTTTAAAAATGGCATAAAATTCTGTGGATTCCATACATACATAACGCCGGATGGAAAAGTAATACGGAAGCTCGTTAATTCAAAGAAGCGGGCGGCCCAGAAAAAGTATCGTCGCATGGCGAAATTGGTTAAAGCCGGAAAGCTGGAGCCTGATAAATTCAAACAGTCTTATCTATCTTGGAAGTCACATATATCGCATGGCAACTGCGTGAAACTTGCATATCAAACGGATCAGATGATTAGGGAAATATTAGAAGAAGGGTGTGATATGTTGATTTGAAAGTATACAAGGAAAATCAGTTTCTTGTTTTTGATTTTGAAAATGGGAAGAAAGTAAAATATGATTTTGCCCGGCAGGAAGCCATTGGGATTTCTGGGAAAGTAGTGCATGATCTGCGCTCTCAGTTAAGGAGTTATCGCATGTCAGATATTATTGAATCATGTACAGACAAAAATTATTCTAGATTCCTTAGGTATGTTTATCGCAACTCCCATTGCGAAAATGTAGGAAGTGTCTTAGCTAAAATTCCACGGATGAGTCAATATGAGCAAATTTTTTCTGCCGGGATAGAACTGGTATCAAATGCACTCAAATACAGTATTAATGATATCCCTAAGTGCTTATTAAAAATAATCAAATCCTACGATTTGGTGCTCACAAATGAGCTTGTAGAAATATTTAAAGCCCACCCGAATGAATGTTGTCTTGCTTTTGAATTAAAATATGAAAACTTTAGTATTGGTGATATAGTTTATATTTTACAAGCGCATTCGTCACGATTTGAAAGCAGATATTTTATAGCAACTCTTCTTCAGAATTATGGCTATTCTATGAAGCCTTTAATGCTATATTTAGATCGCCTTGCTACATATGAAGCGATCCATGTGCGCTATAATTTCATGTGCGATTTTCATGATTACATACGAATGATGGCGGAAATTAGCTCTAAATTCGATAAATATCCACGGAATTTTCTAACGACACATGCGATAGCATCACGAAATTTTGAACGATTAAAGAAAGAATTTTCTGAAGAGCAGTTCAAAGCCAGAAGAGATTTATCTCTCGAAGCATCCTATAAGGATTATATCTTTATATACCCCAAAACAACAGATGAAATTAAAGAAGAGGCGGTTCAGCAAAACAATTGTGTTGCATCGTATATAGATCGAGTGATTAATGGGGAATGCCACATTTTATTTTTGCGGAAGAAGGATTCTCCCGATAAAAGTTTGGTTACTATCGAGGTGAAAAATAATCAGATTGTACAAGCAAGGCAAAAATTCAATGACCCAGTAAATGAGGAAGAGCAGTCAGTTATAGACAAATGGAATATAGATCATAAGACAAAGGAGGAGGCGGCATGATTACTACGAAGGACAAAATCAAACTGAAGAAGCCCATGGGTGTATTTACAAATGTAGGCGAAGTATGCAGCATTGTTGGAATTGCAGAAGATGGGGTTATTTCTTTTCGGTTCGGCCAGGGACATTTGGGATGCATGTCATATGATGAACTAGATAAATATTTTGAAGTTATTCCTGGAAAAGTGGGATGGTCTGAATGGATACCTGATAAAGTAGAATATATTGATAGTTATGGAGCAAAATATTCATGCCCTGTTTATTATCGGTATAACAATAAGCGGGTTGAAATGAAAGGTAGCGGATTAAGGAGTAAAAGCTCATGTAGTCCAGTAGATATATTTGATCTTGATGTTGGATTAAAAATTGCTGAGCTTAGATTTATTAAAAAGCTAATTGGTAGAAATATTGATGATGAAATAAAAGCATACTAATTTATTATAGGAAAGGAGAACGGGTTGTCCGGACATAATACTGCAGTTCCCCTTTTGATAAATTGAATTACGAAGAATTTTTAAAGCAGAAAGATTTTGTATTGGAAAGCAGCGGCTTTGATGTTGATAAATCGGAGCTCAATTCTAAGATGTTTGACTTTCAAAAGGATATTGTAAGGTGGGCTTTAAAGAAAGGGCGTGCGTGCGTATTCTCCGGATGCGGTACAGGGAAGAGTGTTATACAGCTTTCGTGGGCACATCAAGTCCATAAACACACGGGTGGCAGAATCCTAATTGTAGCGCCGTTAACGGTTGCCGATCAGACGAAACGCGAGGCCGAAAAATTTGGTTATGATGCGAAGGTATGTGAATCCCAGGCGGATTGTATTAATGGCATCAATATTACCAATTATGAGAAACTTGAAAAATTCGTGGCAAAAGAATTTTTCGGTGTCGTTCTGGATGAGAGTTCCATCCTGAAATCATATACCGGAAAAGTAAGGAACCAAATTATAGAGATGTTTGCGAACACGCCGTATAAACTGGCCTGTACGGCAACTCCCGCCCCGAATGACTATATGGAGCTAGGAAATCATTCAGAGTTTTGCGGCGTAATGACACGGGCGGAGATGCTGGCGATGTTCTTTGTTCATGATGGTGGCCAGACTTCTAAGTGGCGGCTGAAAGGACATGCGAAAGATATTTTCTGGCAGTGGATGGCTAGTTGGTCAGTATTCTTAGATAATCCTAAAGATCTTGGTTATAGCGTATCTGGTTATGACCTTCCCCCATTACATATTAATGAAATAATAGTCGATGGTGATGAGCCAATCGTTGAAAGCTTGACTTTGACGGAGCGCCGAGAAGCCCGGAAAGAGAGCCTTGATTTGAGGTGCCAAAAAGCGGCGGAGCTTGTGAATAATTCTGATGAGCAGTGGCTGGTGTGGTGTGACTTGAATGCAGAATCGGAAAAGCTACATGAATTGATTCATGATTCCGTAGAGGTAAAGGGTTCTGATAAGCCCAAATATAAGACGGAATCTATTCTCGGGTTTACAGATGGGAAAATAAAGGCGCTGGTTACAAAGGCGTCCATCGCGGGGTATGGTATCAACTGGCAGAACTGCCACAATATGATTTTTACGGGGATTTCCGATAGTTTTGAAGCGTTCTATCAGGCTGTTCGCCGCTGTTGGAGATTCGGGCAGGATAAGGAAGTCAACGTCTACATCATTATTTCGGCAAAAGAAGGTTGCGTAAAAGAGAATATTGAACGTAAGCAGCGGGATTTTGAGGCGATGCGTGATGCTATGGTGGATCTTACGAAGGAGATTACAAAGAAGGAATTGCGGCAGACCTGCAGGATCTCAACGCCATATGAACCAAAAGTAGAAATGAAATTACCAGAATGGGAGGAATTTAGAAGTGAATGTGCTTGACCAAGTAGTAGCGAATAGGTATGCAATTTGGAATGGGGATAGTGTGGAAATAACGGAGAATATTCCAGATAATAGTATCCATTATACGATCTTCTCGCCTCCGTTTCTCTCTTTGTATACATACAGTAATAGTGATCGGGATATGGGAAATTGTAGAACGGATGATGAATTCTATGAAAATTTTAAATTCCTGGCATCAGAACTATATCGAATTACAATGCCTGGGCGACTTCTGAGCTTTCATTGCATGGATGTCCCTATGATGAAATCGCGAGATGGGGTGATTGGGTTAAAGGATTTCCCGGCATTAATGCTGAAGATTTTTCAGGACTGTGGGTTTATTTACCATTCGAAGGTGACTATCTTTAAAAATCCCGTAACAGAGATGCAGAGGACGAAAGCCCTGGGCCTGCTTCATAAACAGATTAAAAAGGATAGTGCCATGTGTCGCCAGGGACTACCTGATTACATTGTAACCGTTAGAAAGCCAGGGGAAAATCCGGAGCGGATCACACATACCAATGAATCATTCCCTGTGAGTGTTTGGCAAAATTACGCGAGTCCGGTATGGATGGACATTCGCCAGTCAGACACGTTACAAAGGAAATCGGCAAGGGCGGAAAAGGATGAAAAACACATCGCACCCCTTCAATTATCCGTCATTCAGCGCTGCATTGAGCTTTGGACGAATCCGGGAGACATCGTATTTGATCCGTTTGGTGGTATTGGAAGTACACCGTATGTAGCATTGACAATGGGCCGTCGAGCCATCGCCAGCGAATTAAAAGAAAGCTATTTTGAGCAGATGAAGAATAACGTGGAGATAGCGGCGCAAATGCCAATTATGGAAGGCCCAATAGGGAATATAGATATCGAAGACTATATTAATAAATAAAAGGAGCAAAAACTATGAAAAAAAGAAAAACTTTAGTAGCAGCAGTGGTAGCATTATGTGTTCTTGGGTGTGCGGTTCCAGTATCGGCAGCAAGTTACAGATCCCCATTTGCAGGCTTGATGAAGAGCTGGAGCGGATGGGAAAGTTTATTCAATTGGAAATGGCTTGAGACTGATTCGGTCACAGAAGATGAATCAATAGAGCTGTCCCTGGTAAGCAATGTGATTAGCAGCAATTCGAGAACGATAAAGGTATCGTGGACAGAATCTGAGTGTGATTATTATGAAGTTGAATTTGCCACTTCACCAGATTTTTCAAATGCAACTACACATGATACAAAAAATACGGAGTACATGTTTTTTACATTTAATCCGACAGGGTATAGCTGGGCGGCCCACCAGACTTATTATATTAGAGTACGCGGAGTAATTGGAGAAACAGTGGGAGAATGGAGTAATACAGCAGTAGCCTATGGAAAATAAAGTTAGGGGGATATACATGGGAGAATTATTCAGAGAATGTGAGGTTCTTAGGGTATACCGAAAATGTGATACATGCGGCGAGGGAATGATGGTTCCCACTGGCGTAACGCTATTATCGGATCCTCCCCAGTATCAGCATGAATGCGATAAATGCGGAGTGATCGAGAATTATCCGCAAGAATATCCGTATTTATTTACAATCGAAACTGGGCCAATGAGAGAGCTTACAGAAAATAGTACATGTGATTTAGGCGGTCTTTAAGATCGCCTAAATTTTTACTTAAAAAGGGAATGTATTATCAAGGGAGGTGTTTGAATTGGAATTAAGCCACGAAGAGAAACGGATATTGATTGACTTGATTTGCCATAGGCAGACTCGAATGATCGTAAAGCATCCAGAAATATATACATCCGATGAGTATAAAAAGCTTGAAGCGCTGAAGGTAAAAATTAAAGATGAGAAAAATTACATCTATGAAACGAGCGAAGATATAGTACACATGCCGGGAGCCAGTCAAGAATTCTTACGGGAATGTTCTAAAGTGGCTACCAAATATAAAAGGAGGTAATTTTGAAAAGAACTCTTCGAGAAGAACGAGATTTCTATTCTTATTTTTATGGAGATGATTATTGCGGTATCGAACGAGAAACAGATTTAGATGAACTGGAGATTGCGATAGATGAATGTATAGGGATGTTGTGGGATTCCATCGGCCAAAATAATAAAGAAGAAATACACTTCTGGAGAAAGATGCTTCAGGAGAATAAAGTGCTGCGGAGGAAACTGATCGCTTAGACGTATTGTGATGGCGAGCGGCGAACAATGTAATACCGAAGCCTTTGCGGGTTAATCAACCTAATGGTAGTCAAGAGGTAACGGATATGCGCATCGGCGTAATCCATATTGCACTATTCATTAAGTTGGTCAGGTGGAAAAGATAGTACGGCCAGCATTATTCTGGCCCATGAAAATAATGAGCCACTGGATTCGATTGTGTTCTGCGAAGTTATGTATGATTTGAAGCATAATATCAGCGGCGAAAATCCAGAGCACATCAAATTTGTCCGAGAAGTAGCGAAGCCATTGTTTGAAAGCTGGGGATATCATGTAATAATCCTGCGGGCCGAACAAGATTATTTAGATCTGTTTAACAGCATCATCAAGATCCCTCGCAAATATCCAGAACATAAGGGGAAGAAGTTTGGCTTCCCAATTCGCGGGTGCTGCCGCATTAAAGATAGGCTAAAAACGCGGCCAATGGATTTGTGGAGAAAGCGCATTGGCGATGAAGTGATTCGATATGTTGGGATCTGCGCCGATGAAACGAAGCGCTTGGCATCACTCCATAAACAGGACAATGCTATATCTCTTCTTGAAAAATACGGCGTGACGGAAGCCATGGCCGAAGAGAAGTGTAGGGAATATGGCCTATTGAGTCCGTGTTACCAATTTTCGAAACGCGGCGGCTGCTGGTTTTGCCCGAATGCAAAAAGGGCCGAACAAATGGAGATTAAAAGAATTTATCCCGAGGTATGGCATCAGTTTGTTGCGCTGGAGGACGATCCGAATATTGCGTATAAGAAGTTTGACATATACGGGAAGTCGCTCCATGAAATTGATCGGGAGCTAGAGCTGGTAAATTAAAAGTGGGAGGAAAGTAAATGTCACCAAGAGAAGCAATCGAAATTTTAGAAGAAGTTAAGGAATTGGACGATAGTATGTATGCCTATAATCCGGCATATATGGAGGCACTGGAAATAGCACTTTCTTCCATGGAAAAGTTCCAACAATACCGGGAAATCGGAACCGTGGAGGACTGACATGCAGGAATTAGAAAAGATTTTGGAAGAGATAGAGATAAAAAAGGAAAAATGCTTAGACATTGTGCGGATAGAAATTGACCCTATGGAAATAGCGATACATAGGGAACAATACAAAGGCTTGAGAATGGCAGAAGATATTATCCGAAAACACATGAATGATGGCTGGATTTCAGTAGAGGAACTACTTCCAGAGGATAATATTGATGTCTTAATCACATATGCTGATATGGATGATGAAAAGAAAACGGATATTGCTATAACAACATATGGCTATGCGACACTAGGCGGGAAAAAGCTGTATTTCAAAGAATGGAGAAGCCCATTCCTATATTTCAAAGGGAATTATAAAGTTATCGCTTGGCGTCCTCTTCCAGAGCCGTACCGCCCGGAAAGGAGCGATAAGTGAAACTTTTTGATAAAGTTAAATGCAATGGGTTTTATTCAAAAGCGCATGATGGAACATTCATACATCTTGATACACAAAATTTAAAGGCTTATCACATGAACTCGAATGCTACCGATACGGAAGGCCTGGTAGAAAAAGACGTGGATAGGGTTGAAAAAACGTATTACAAACACGTAAAACAGAACTTCTGCGGAGTTA
>ERZ1643246.1872-NODE-1872-length-21560-cov-8.840316_pt1 | contig 21560 bp, 18 predicted proteins | sample MGYA00579265_ERZ1643246 | MGnify/ENA primary metagenome ERZ1643246 (study PRJEB29033, sample SAMEA4952261) | chicken gut metagenome | biome: Broiler Chicken; feature: Gastrointestinal Tract; material: Caecum | place: Ireland | collected 2018 | study: Broiler...
AAATATTGAATTTTCAAGGTTCAGCACACCATGTTGGTGTGGGAAGTTTAAGTTAGGAATATATTACCATCCTGCCTTCTCCATCTCTGTTGCTGCATTTTCAATTGTAAAGAATCTGTCATTTGCCCAGATTAATCCAGGAACCTCCATATCCTGCTCAAGTGCTGCCACTACTTCCAATGCCTGCGGCCCAAGTAAAGGGGAACACTCAGAGCATGCTGCAACTCTTCCATCAATAATCTCTTGCAACATTGCAGAACTTCCATCTCCGATAGATAATACATCAATATCTTCTCCAGGAATCATACCCATACCATCAATTGCCTGAAGAGCGCCAAATGTCATTTCATCTGAGTGTGTTACAACCACATCAATCTCATCTCCATACGCTTGGATCAGATTTTCCATACATACCTGAGCTTCAGAGCGCATGTTATTTCCCACCTGGGATTCCAAAAGAACCACATTAGTTCCCTCAATTGTGTCCATAAATCCCTTAGAACGATCCATCGCTGTTGTAGAACCAGGTGCTCCAAAAATTTCCACTACATTACAGCCATCGGGATAATTTTCAATAACCCAATCAGCGCACCATTTTCCTTCGGCTTCTGCATCTGAACGAATAGAAGTAACATAGTCTTCTCCAGGAGTTCCGTTTGCAGAACGATCCAAAAGAATTACAGGAACACCTGCTGCTTTTGCTGCTTCCAAAGCGGGAACAAGCCCCTCTTCTTCCTTAGGTGGAAGTAATAAATAGTCAATATCTTGGGCCAGCAGATCATTAACATTTGAAATCTGAGTGGCAGTATCGTTTTTAGCCTCATTCCAAACAACTTCAAAACCTGCTTCTTCGAAAGCCTCCAGTACACTATTAGTTTCTGCAATACGGAAGTTATTAGTATAGTGCATTTGAGCCAGTCCAACTTTCTTTCCAGTCCCAAAATCTGCAGGAAGGTTAGCTAAAGCTTCACTTAGATCTACTGATGCGGCAATGGTTTCTGCTACATTACTATCAGATTCATCCTCTGTTTCTGTTTCTTTCGAATTGCTTTCCTTGGTCGTTGCTTCCGTTGCCTCTACTGTCTGAGACTCTGTATTCTCAGATGACTGTCCCGAACAACCCGCTAAAGAAACGATCATACCTGCTGTCAAAAGATAAGATACTAATTTTTTCATAAACCCTCCTTCTAAAGAATTGATATATTTGAGTGATTTAAATATATCACTATTGATGGTATAATGTCAATATAAATATGTTATTTTTTACGAATATATTTTTATTTACGAATATATTTGTGAATATTTTGTCTAAATTCAATTGTTTTTTTAATTGTTTTATATGCATTTTTTATTTTTATAATTTTTACATCCGTTTAAATCAGTATTTTTTGTTCATATTTCTTTAATATATTTTCTGTTTAATTGACAATATTTTCACATAAAAAAAGCAGTACCGCTTCTCTACATATTTTCATTCAGCAGTACTACTTTCTATTTATTTATTATTTATAAGTTTTTTTAATTCATCCTATGATTTTAAGTTTTCTCTCCAAATACCTCCCCTTATACTTCTTTCCTCTCCCTCATAGTGAAATCCATACCCCAGCGCAATTTCATATTTTCAATCACAGCCGTTCCCTTCTGAAAAACCAGCTCAAATGCCCACCCAAACGCTCCTTCCAGAACCTTCTGAAGCTTTTCCGGCACCTTTTCAAATCAACTTTTCCTTCCCCAGGATTATTCTCATCCGTTTAATTTCCACACGCCCAGGTTCAAATACCCTGCAAAGCTAAGCCACGCCAGATAAGGGATCTGCAGCAGACCTGCCCTGCGGTCAATTTCCAGAAACTCTAAGATCATTCCCAGAACCGCCAGGACCATCACAACCAGGCAAATAAATGCTGCTCCGTAGGCCCCCAGTCCAAAAAAGATGGGGCTCCACAGAAAATTAAGTCCCAGCTGTCCCCACCACATGGCAAATGCCCGCCTGGTCTTTCCCGCTGCTGTCATATGACCTGATCCGGCACTCCTGTAAATCCGCCCGGCGCCGATTCCCATCAGCACATAAAGAACGGACCAGACCACGGGAAATACAGCGTCCGGCGGTGTAAGCGGCGGCTTTATAACCTCTTTGGAATAAGACTTCATCCCCTGTGCCGAAAGAGCATAGGAGATACCTCCCGCTGCCAAAGCCACACCGATAAAAAACAGATAAGGAATCCATTTTCCTGCTTTTTTCATCATCGTTTCCTCACTTAACAGAACTATTCCTTATCATTATACGCCGTTTTGATTCCCGTCATTCGGTTGTAAAAAAGGACCGGAGATTTTCCTCACAGGGAATATCTCTGGTCCTTTCTGCAATCCTATTTCATGGAAGCAACAATGGCCTCTGCCAGCTGTTCCAGCTCCGCGATCTGATTCTCCTTCAGAGAAGACTTCAGGGTCACTTTCTGCTCCAGAATGTTCATATTCTTCATACCGCCGATCAACTCCGCCATCAGCTTTCCGCTCATGACGCCCCAGCTTCCGTTTTCAATGATCGCAACGGTGCGGTTCTGCAGGTTGTGTGCCTTCAGATCCATCAACAGATGCTCCATATTGTTGAAAATTCCGCCGTTGTAAGTGGAAGAAGCAAATACCAGATTGCTGCACCGGAATGCCTCGGAGATAATGACAGACGGATGTGTTACGGATACATCGTACATCTGGATATTCTTAACGCCCAGATCTGCCAGCTTGCAGGCCAGGATCTCAGCGGCGTTCTCTGTATTTCCATAGATGGAACCGTAGGCAATCATAACCGCCTTTTCCTCCGGCGCATAGCTGCTCCAGGTCTGGTATTTCTCTATGTACCAGCCGATATTCTCTCTCCAAACCGGTCCATGAAGGGGGCAGATCATCTGGATATCCAGGCCAGCAGCCTTCTTCAGCAGGGTCTGGACAGAGGGGCCGTACTTTCCTACAATGTTGGTATAATATCTTCTGGCATCGTCCAGCCAGTCCCTCTCAAAATTCACCTCATCGGCAAAGAGGTTTCCGTTCATGGCTCCAAAAGTACCGAACGCATCGGCGGAAAACAGAATCTTGTCCGTCATGTCGTAGGTCACCATTACCTCAGGCCAGTGAACCATGGGGGCCATCACAAAGGTGAAGGTGTGCTTTCCGGTATTGAACGTATCGTTCTCCTTTACGATCACCGTTCTGGAGTCGATGTCAAAGTTGTAGAACTGCTTAATGATCGGAACAGTCTTGGCATTGCACACTACTTTTACATCTGGATAGCGTCTCACAATCTCTCCCAGCGTAGAGCAGTGGTCCGGCTCCATGTGGTTGACCACCACATAATCCAGTGTCCGCCCGTCCAGCACATGCTCCATGTTTTCAAAGAACTGCTCCGTCAAAGCCCGGTCAATGGTGTCAAACAGGACCGTTTTTTCATCCAGCAGAATATAAGAATTGTAGGAAACGCCCCGTGGAATGGGATAATCATTCTCAAAAAGGGCTAGTCTCCGGTCACTGCCGCCTACCCAGAATAAATCGTCCTTTATGCTCTTAACACAATACATTTCCTTATTCTTCCTTCCATTCAAATATACGTTTCATCGTTTGTTTCGAAAAGAGTATACTACGTTTTCGGGAAAATGTCACTGTATTAATTGAGATACAGTTTTCCCGATAATCTCCCCCAAACATTTCTCCAGCTCCACATTCTCATACCGCCTGTCAATCCCGCAGGCTGCCAGATTCTCCTCGCTGAAATCCTGCTCATCCGCCAGGAAACGTCTGCACATCTCGCTGTAATTAGGGCGGCTCTGGCCTCTCTCCCGGTCCAGGGCCCTCTGCAGGCGCAGTCCGTCCTCCACCTGGATATAGATCGGAACCAAAACCTCTGCCCCGTAATATTCCCGCATCTTCCGGTAAGATTCCAGCGTTCCCATCATCAGATAACTGCCGGACTTCAGCTCAATCTGCCCGTCATCCACCGTAAAATAATCCCATGGGCCGCAGACCGTTTCATAAGTACGGCACTCAATGAGCCTGCCCTCCTCCTTCACCTTCTCCAGAAATGCCCGGTCTGTAAAATAATACTCCCTTCCATTCTCCTCCCCGTCCCGCATGGGCCTGGTGGTATACATCACCACTGTTCCCAGCCCGGGCAGCCTCTGCCGGAGCTGTTTATAGATGGTATCCTTTCCGGAAGCACTCTTTCCCATTACATAAAAAATCTTTCCGCTCATCTTGTCTCTGTCCTGTCTATTACTTTTAAATATTGAAGAGAATGGTCTTCAGGGCCCTGAACCGGCAGACCTCTCCGCTGATATTCCAGAATGGTTTCCAGAATCAAATCCGTCACTTCCTCCCCCGGAGCCAAAATAGGGATTCCCGGAGGGTACACGTAGACAAATTCCCCGGAAATGCGTCCCTTCGATTCCGAAAGGGGGATTCTCCTGCAGGCCCCGTCCATCCCTTCTCTGAGGCTGAGGCAGATCTTTGCCCTGGGCAGGGAATTTCCTAACAGCAGATTTTCGGACGCAGAGACGGGATTCTCCCCTTCTTTCTCCCGTTCCAGCCGCTCATCCAGCTCTGTCAAAGCCTTCTCCAGCCTTAAAAGTCCCTCCTCCGAATCAAAGCAGGTGGTAATTGCCAGCACGTAATCTGCTCCGCACAGCTCCATTTCCAATCCATACTCTTTTCTCAGCAGGTCATCCAGTTTAGGCCCTGTCCAGCCGGTTTTCTTGGAAGAGACCACGATCTTGGATAAGTCCAGATCGTAGATTCCCCTCTGCCCTTTCAGTCTCTCTCCCAGGGCACCTCCCCCCAGATGGAGATTTTTCATGGAACTTAATCCCCGGCGCAGCCTTTCTAGACGCTTATCATAAGCATCCAGCCGGCTCCCTTCCCGGCCCCTGTTTTCTCTCTCCCTCTCCATCTGGAAAACCGCATTCTCAATGGAGGCCATCAACAGATAGGAAGGGCTGCTGCTCTGATAAATGGAGAGGAACCGCTCCAGACGGCCCTCATCTACAAAGGGACCGCCTGAAGCTTCATTCCTCTTCCAATGGAGAATGGCCGACTGGGTCAGACTGGGAAGGGTCTTGTGGACACTCTGGATCACCACATCCGCCCCTAAATCCAGAGCTGAAACGGGAAATTCCTCTCCAAAAGGAAAATGGGCCCCGTGGGCTTCATCCACGATCAAAGGGATTTTTCTTTTGTGGACAATCTCCGCGATTGTTTCGATATCCGACACAACTCCATCGTAGGTAGGGGAAACCAGCAGCACGGCCTGGCTCTCCGGCTCCGTTTCCAGAGCTTTTTCCACATCCTCCGGCAGGATTCCTCCCTGTATCCCCAATTCAGGAACCGGCTGTGGATAAAGATAGGACACCTTCAGATGATTTAAGTATGCCCCGTGGTAAGCCGCCTTGTGACAGTTCCTGGCCATCAGGATTTTCTTCCCTTCCACGCCGGCGCCCGGACCGCTCCTTGCGGCCGTCTCTCCTGCCGCGGCGCTGATGGCGGAAAGGATTCCGCAGCTGCTTCCATTGACCAGATACCAGGTCCGGTCCGCCCCGTAAACAGAGGCCGCCCACTCCATGGACTCCTTTAAAATGCCTTCGGGATGGTGGAGATTATCAAAGCCCGCTATCTCCGTAATGTCCACAGAAAAAGGGTTGGGAACATCAAAACCGGAACGTCCCTTCTCCCTTTCAGGAATTCCCTCAAGGCGCTTGTGCCCCGGCATGTGGAAGGGATACATCCAGGTATTTCCGTAATCTTTTAAACGGTTTATCAGCAAATGTTTCTCATCCATTTTCCCGCACTCCCATTTTACGTTCTCTCGCACCTCTAGATTGTAACATACCTTCATGCTTCCCGTAAACCGTCCCTGCCGCCATAATAATTACTTTCCGGGGTTTCTCCGCAAAAAAATACCGGAAGCCTCCGCCGCCGGTATCTCTTTTTTCTATTCTCCCATCTTCAATTTCTCGATTACTTCCTTCAAATGGCTGGTCAGCTTCGTATTCTCCCGGTAATCGATGGGGCAGTCGATGATGGCCGGCCTGCCCGCCTCAAAAGCTTCCTCCAGAGTAGGAATTAGATCCTCCGTCCGGTTCAGGCGGAAGCCCTTTACCCCCATGCTCTCCGCCATAGCTGCAAAATCCAGATTTCCAAAATCCACATCACAGTGGAATCCGAACCGGTCCTCCTGCTTCCATTTAATCAGGCCGTAGCTGCCATCGTTTACGATCAGCACCACAATGGGAACTTTCAGGCGCACCGCTGTCTCCATCTCCTGACAGTTCATCAGGAAGCCTCCATCTCCGGCGATAGCCAGAACCCTCCGCTTCGGATACACCAGCTTGGCAGCCACCGCTCCCGGAACAGCCATTCCCATAGAGGCAAATCCGTTGGAAATCAGGCAGGTCTGGGGCTTATAGCAGTTATAATGACGTGAGATCCACATCTTGTGTGCTCCTACATCGGAAATTACAATATCCTCCGGTCCCATAATCCGCCGGATGTCGTAGAGCAGTTTCTGAGGCTTAACCGGAAATGAAACATCTTCCATCCACTGTTCGTACTCCTGCACCAGCATCTCCTTAATCTTCAGGGCTTCCTTGGGCTCATCCTTAGGCACACACTTGAAAGCCAGCCGATGCAGGGAATCGCTGATATCTCCCACTACCTCCGTCTCCGGCTGGTAGAGCTTGTTTACATGGGCAGGGCGGGAGTCAATGTGGAGGATCTTCCGGTTTCCATCCCAGTTCCATTTGACAGGTGCCAGTTCTACAATGTCATATCCCACCGCGATCACCAGGTCTGCCTGCTCCAGGATCAGGTTGGTGTAGTCCTCCTGGGGAATTCCAACCGTCCACATGGAATAGGGATTTTTCCAGGAAATCATTCCCTTGGCCATCATGGTGTTCACCACGGGAATCCTGAGCTGAACAGCAAATTCCGTCAAAGCCTCCGATGCCCTTGACCGGACGGCGGAATGGCCCACCAGTACCACCGGATTTCTGGCTCTGGCAATCTCTGCCGCAGCCTGCTCCAAAACCTCCTCCTCTGCACACTCCCTGCAGGGGACGGGACGGTTTAACAGCCGTCTGGCTACACCGGAAGGCACCTGTTCTCTGGCCACATCCTCCGGAATGCAGATGTGGGTTGCCCCTGGCCGCTCGCTCTCCGCGTACTTAAAGGCCAGACGCACGATCTCCCCCACCGATTCCGGCCGCATAATCATCTTGGTTCTCTTGGTAATAGGGCGGAACAGACTCTCCAGATCCAGAAACTGATGGGAGGTCAGATGCATCTTAGCTGTGGAAACCTGGGCCGTTACCGCCACCAGGGGAGCACCGTCGCCGTTGGCATCCGCCACTCCCGTGATCAGGTTGGTGGCACCCGGTCCCAGAGTGGAAAAGCAGATGCCCGCCTTTCCCGTTAATCGTCCATACACATCCGCCATAAAGGCAGCTCCCTGTTCGTGGCGGACCAAAACCACCTTGATCTTCTTTGAGTTGTGAAGCGCGTTGATCAGGTCCAGATTTTCCTCCCCCGGAATTCCAAACACATACCCCACTCCCTCATGCTCCAGTGCCCGTACGAACATCTCCGCTACCGTCATGGATTCTGCCGGCATTTCTTCTGTTTTCATCCTTCCATTCCTCCCGCAAAAGCCCAGGGGCATTTCACCCTCAGGGCACTTTTTATAATTTCAATACTCCGGTCGTCCCCCAGACGCCCGTTATTCAATGTCAGATCATAATTTACCGGATTGGTCCAGTAATTTCCTCTTGTATAATAGCGATAATATTCCGCCCGGTATTTATCCGTATTGTGGATCATCTCATGGGCCTCCGGCTCGCTGACTCCCATCCGCTTCATCACCCGCTTCAGACAGAAGCTTCTGGGAGCTTCAATGTAGACGCTCAGGACATTATCAAAATCTTTCAGCACATAATCCGCGCATTTTCCCACGATGATGCAGCTCTCCGTCATCACCAGCTCCCGGATAATTTTCGTCTGAAACTCAAAAAGCCGGTCATCAGAGGAAAATTCCTTTTTCTGAGGGACCGGCACCAGGCGCTTCTGAAGGCGCCTAAGCTGGCTGGTCAGATAGGTCCCCCTCAGTCTCTCGTCTACCTCCACAAAGTCCTGCTCATCCCTTCCGCTGTACTGAGCCGCCAGTGTCAAAATACGGTGCTCATAGCTGTGGATTCCCAGCTCATCTGCCAGACGGGAAGCAATCTCCCGCCCCCCGGAACCAAAGCCCCGGGCAATGGTTATGGCATAGGTTTTCATCTCGTTCTCCTCCCTGATCTTCTTTTATCCCAGAAAACTGCTCATAGCTCTGGGCAAAACCTCATCTGGAATGGGAATATAGCTCTGTCCCTGTAAATCCTCCTCAAACATCTCCCTGGCCTTCTTCACAAGGTCAGGATCTTGCATAAGCCGCATAGCTGCCAGAGCCATTACCTTTCCCGCAAAAATCATTCCCTTGTGAGCCATAGAGGATTTCCCCTGAGATACGACCTGCCAGGAGTGTCCCGGCGTAGCAGGCGCCCAGGTAGCCGTGTGGATCTGAGCCGTAGGACACATCCAGCTCACATCTCCCACATCGGTGGAGCCGCCCTCCGCCTTTACCATATGGACCGTCTCATAGGGGACGATGAAATCCCGGATCGCATGATTTTTTCTCTCCTTCAAAAAAGAAATATTTTCCGGAATCAGGCTGTCTGAAAGAATTCTCTCATATAAGCTGTCCTCCGCTCCGGGAACCGTAGCAGTATAGGCCGCTGCTTTTTTGTATTCCTCCTCCGTATAAGCAGGAACCCCCACATCCTCCATCGCCTGAGCCAAGACCTGCTCCAGCACCCGGTTGGACACCATGTTGGCACAGGACTTGATCAGGCTTTTTTCCACCTGAGTATCGGTCATCATGGCCGCCCCTTTTGCGATGCGGTCCACTCTCTCATAAAGCTCCTTGGCCTTATCCACCCTTGGGGCCCTTATTAAATAGATGGCCTTTGCCTCGCTCTGGACCACATTTGGGGAATATCCGCCGGTATCAATGATGGAATAGTGGACCCTGGCTTTATCCTCCATATGCTCCCTGAGAAAATTTGTTCCCACATTCATCAGTTCCAGGCCGTCCAGGGCGCTTCTTCCCATCTCCGGGCAGGCGGCGGCGTGGGCGCTTCTTCCGTGAAAGCTGTACAGAACCTGAAAATTCGCAAGAGAGCTGTCCTTGCTCACCTCATTTACCGTGGAAGGATGCCAGGTGATGGCACAGTCTAAGTCCCGGAAGGCTCCCCCTCTTGCCATAAAAGCCTTGCCGGAGCCGCCTTCCTCCCCCGGACAGCCGTAGAAGATCACCGTTCCCTCATGTCCTTCCTCCAGATACTTCTTCACAGCCAGAGCAGCCGCCACGGAACCGGCTCCCAGCAGATTGTGGCCGCAGCCATGACCGCTGGCCCCTGAGATCAAGGGTTCCTTTTCCAACTCCTCCGCCTTCTGGCTCATCCCCGAAAGGGCGTCAAATTCTCCTAAAATTCCGATGCGCGGCTTTCCCCTGCCAAATGAAGCGGTAAAGGCTGTCTCCACTCCATAAGCATGGTCCGTCAGTTCAAATCCCTCTGCCTTGAGAAAATCCTTCAATGCCTCCACGGACTTATATTCAGAAAAGGCTGTCTCCGCAAATCCCCATATAGCATCGCTTAAATGTTCCAGCCCCTCACTCTTCCGGTCAATTTCTTCTAAATACTCATTCAGTTTATCTCCCATGACTTTTTCCTCCTGGCTTTTTTACCCGATTTTTTCCTCTGCCTTCAGGCAAGCTACCCGGTGTCCCGGCTTTACTTCTGTAAGCTTTGGCTTTCGCAGGGAACATTCCTCTGTGGCATAAGGACAGCGGGTATGAAATACACAGCCAGAGGGTGGATTCATAGGAGAAGGAAGCTCTCCCTTCAGATTAATCCGCTCCCGCTTATGATGAGGGTCCGGATTTGGCACTGCCGACAGCAGAGCTTTTGCGTAAGGATGAAGGGTATTGGAAAACAGTTCCTCCGTTTCCGCCTCCTCCATCATATTTCCCAGATACATGACTCCGATACGGTCAGATACATATTTCACCACACTCATATCATGCGCGATAAACAGAAATGAAAGTCCCTCCTTCTCCCTTAAATCCTGAAGAAGATTGATGATCTGTGCCTGGATCGAAACATCCAGGGCGGATACGGGCTCATCGCAGATAATGATCTTGGGGTTCAAGATCAGCGCCCGGGCCAGGCCGATTCTCTGCCTCTGCCCTCCGGAAAATTCATGGGGATAGCGGTAAAAATATTCCAGCCGCAGGCCCACCTTTTCCAGGATCTCCAGGGCCGCCTCCATCCGCTGGGATTTAGAACCGATTCCGTGGATCTTCAATGCCTCCATCAGAATATCTCCCACCTTCTGCCTGGGGTCCAGGGAGGTGTAGGGGTCCTGAAAAACCATCTGAACATCCCTGCGCATTTCCCTTAGCTCATGGCCGCGGAGTCCTGTGATCTCCTTTCCCAAAACCTGAACCTTTCCCTCAGTAGGTTCCGTCAGCCGGATCAAAGTCCGTCCCAGGGTGCTCTTTCCGCAGCCGGTTTCTCCTACCAGCCCGTAAATCTCCCCCTTTTTCACCTCCAGGTCCACACCATCCACTGCCTTTACCATCCGCTTGGGACGTCCCAGCCCTCCCTGGACGGGAAAATATTTCTTCAGCGATTCCGCCTTCAGTACAACGCTGCCGTTCTCCATTCCGTTTGCCTCCCTTTTCTCATCCTTCCGCCATCAGGCACCTGGCCTTCTGTCCATTTCCAAAGTTCTTAAGCTCCGGCATTTTCCGGCTGCACTCCTCTGTGGCGTAGGGACACCTGGGAGCAAACCGGCAGCCCTCCGGAATCTGGTTTAAAAGCGGGACCGTACCCTTAATCTGGTACAGTCTCTCCCCTCTCCCCGTATCCAGCCTTGGAACAGCAGCCATCAGCCCTCTGGTATACGGGTGGATAGGCCGGTCAAATATGTCCTCCACCGAACCCTCCTCCACAATCTGGCCCAGATACATGACAATGACCCGCTGGCAGGTTTCTGCCACCACAGCCAGATCGTGGGTAATCAGCATTACCCCCATCTGAAGCTTCTGGTTCATATCCACGATCAGGTCCATAATCTGAGCCTGGATGGTCACATCCAGAGCTGTGGTAGGCTCATCGGCAATTAAGATTCTGGGGCCGCAGGCCAGGGCCACCGCGATCATCACCCTCTGGCGCATGCCTCCGGACAGCTCAAAGGGATACTGGTAAAAACGCCTCTGAGGGTCCGGAATCCCCACCTGGTCCAGAAGATTGATGGCCTTCTCTCTGGCCTCCTTCTTTCCCATATTCTGATGGATCCGAAGGGATTCCATGATCTGATTTCCCACTGTAAATACCGGGTTTAAGGAACTTAAAGCATCCTGAAATACCATGGAGATCTCCTGTCCCCGGATCTTCTGCATCTCCTTCTCCGGCAGTTCAAAAAGATTCTGCCCGTCAAAGGAAACCTTTCCCGAATATCTGGTTGTATTCTTTTCCTCGTACAGCCGCAGGATGGACTGGGAGGTCACGCTTTTTCCGCAGCCGGATTCTCCCACGATCCCCAGCATTTCTCCGGAATACACGTCGAAGGAAACTCCGTCTATGGCCTTCAGCCATCCCCGTTCCGTCTTAAAGCTGGTGCTTAAATCCTGAACCTCCAAAATTTTTTCTTCCATATCCAATTCCTCCCGTCAGCTGTTTTTCGGATCGATCAGATCCCGGATTCCATCTCCCAGAAGATTCAGTCCCAGAACGGTGAGAGCCGTAAATGCTCCCGGAAACAGAACCATCCACCAGGCGTTGTAGATCACGCCCTTCCCCTCATTTAAAATATTTCCCCAGCTGGGGGCAGGGGCAGGGACGCCGGCTCCCAGAAAGCTCAAAGCCGCCTCCGTGATAATGGCGGATGCGAACACAAAGGTTACCTGCACAATGACAGGGGAAAGAATATTGGGAGCCATATGCTTCCAGAGAATCCTGGATTTGCTGGCCCCAAGGCCCTTCATGGCCTCAATGTAGGTCTGCTCCCGTACCACCAGGGCCTGCCCTCTGGCCAGCCTTGCCATGCTGGGCACATTGACTACGATCAGACTGATGATGACATTCTTGATATCTGCCCCCAGGGCTGTCATCAGGGTGATAGCCAGAAGCGTGCTGGGGATGGCCTTTAATCCATCACAGATTCGCATCAGGATATTATCCGCGATCTTGTTGGTACTGGCATAAAGGCCGATGATCAGTCCCAGAGCCCCGGCCGAGAGTCCTACCGTAAATCCCACGGTCAGGGAAATCCTCGCCCCGTAGAGCACCCTGGCAAATACATCCCGCCCCATGGTATCTGTTCCAAACCAGTGCTGCATGCTGCAGCCCTGAAGACGTTCCGCAACATTCAGAGCCAGCGGATCGCTGGTACAGATGACCGGGGCCAGAACAGCCAGAACAATGACCAGCAATACCACAGCCAGGCCGAAAACAGAAGCCTTGTTCCCTGTAAATTTCTTCAGGCGGATTGCTCTCTGCTCTTTCTCCAGGCGTTTTCTCACCTGCTCCATATCCCGTTCCACCGCCGCTGTATCTCCGGTTTTCAGTTTTCCGCTTTCCAGATTTCCGGCTTTTAATTTCAATACACCTTCCTGGTTCATCATTCCAAATCCCTCCTAACTGACTCTGACCCTGGGGTCCACCAGACCGTAGATGATATCGATCATCATGGTCACCAGCACATTGAATACCGCGATCAGCAGCACAATGGACTGGATCACATAATAATCCCGGCGTCCAATGGAATTGACCATCAACTGCCCCAGTCCCGGTATCGCAAACAGGCTTTCCACCACTGCCGCTCCTGCCAGAGCCTGAACAATACTCTGGCCCAGAACGGTAATCACGGTCACCAGAGTATTTTTAAAGGCATGCTTGGCGATCAAGAAAAATTCCTTCACGCCCTTTGCCTTGGCCATCTTTATGTAATCGCTTCCCAGAACCTCCAGCATGGAAGCCCTTGTCATTCTCATCATCAGAGCTGCATTCATAAATCCCAACGTAATGGCCGGCAGACACAGGGAACGGAGATGAGCCGCCATTCCCTGACTGGGCGGAACGTATCCGGAAACAGGAAACCAACGGAGCTTTACAGCAAATAAAAGCATAAGAAACAGCCCCAGAAGGAAACTTGGCAGGGAGATGCCTGCCAGGGAGATCACAGTAACAGAGTGGTCTACCATGGCTCCCTTTTTCCTGGCTGCGATCATTCCCAGCGGAATAGCGATAACCGCCGCGATGATCAGTGAGTACAGGGACAGGAATACAGTGGGCTGCAGATGGCTCAAAATCATGGAGAGCACCGTTGCGTTTCCAGAAACGCTTTCCCCGAAATCCCCGTGAAGCACATTGCCTACCCAGACAATATACTGCTCTGCCAGGGGACGGTTCAGCCCCATCCGCTCCCTCAGAGCCGCGATATCCGCCTCCGTTGCCATATCGCCCAGCATAGCGGCTGCCGGGTCACCGGGAACCAGGTGAACCAGAAGAAATACCACCACGGAAACCACAAACAGCACCGGGATGACCGATAAAATCCTCTTTACTAAAAATCTTCCCATAATCCTCTTCCTTTCGCTCCGCCAAACGGGAATCCCGACGCTTTCCGGCGGTTTCTTTAAAATGCAAAGAGGCCTTTTGGAACCTCACCCGTGTTCCAAAAGACCTCCTTGTCTTCAACCACTCTCTATTTTCTAAATCTCAGATCCTACTCCAGAATTCCCGCGTTCCAGAACTTCGGTCCGCCGCTGTGCATATTCACACCGGTTAAGTCCTTATCCCAGGCATACATGGCCATGTAATGTCCGGGGCAGATAATCGGCAGGTACTCCCAGGAGTAAGCCTGCAGCTCATCCCATGCTGTCTTCGCATCATCCAGGGATGTAGCGGATGTCATGGCACTGAACAGTTCCTGAAGCTTTGCATCATCGGACCATCCGGGATAATCCGCTCCAAAGTAAAGCTTTAAGGAGGGAACCGGAACCTCCGCAAAGGATGTAATGTACATGTCAAACAGGGACGGGTCATTTCGGTAATCCACCAGAGTCGCCCAGTCCACAATGGTCAGCTCCACGGGGATTCCGATTGCTTCCAGCTCAGACTCCATGGCTACGGCCATAGCGTCCATATGATTTAAGGTTGCGACCAGAATGGTAAAGGTTTCACCATTATATCCGCCTTCCTCCAGGATCTGTTTTGCCTTCTCCGGGTCCTTCTGATTGTAAAGCTCGCTGCCTGCATCGGAGTTCCAGAATGCCTGGCCTGCGTCCATATAGCAGGAACCAAGCTCGTAGCCGCCGCCGTAGCAGGAGGCCAGGATCTCGTCACAGTCGATCGCCGTATTCACTGCGGTGCGGAAATACTGGTTGGAGGCGATGCCCTGCTTATGATTAAATACAAGGGCAATGGAACCTGCCTGTGTTCTGGAAGTAGTCAGCTCCGGATTGGCCTCCAGCCTGGAATAATCATCATCGGTCACATTGAAAATGCAGTCATACTGTCCGGCTTCCAGTCCCGCTGTAGCGGTAGACTGGTCTGGCACAATATCAAATTCCAGAACTCTGGTAGGAGCCGATTTATATCCGCACCAGCCATCCATCTCTTCTCCCTCTGTTCCATAGGGAACATAATCATCAAAGCGTTCCAGCCTTATGTACTGGTCCTGTACCCACTCAGAGAACTTATATGGGCCGGTTCCGATGTAATCCACCAGAAATCCGTTGTCATCCTCATTCTCACAGGCCTCTGCCGTGGTGATGGAAGCCGGCTGTCCGGAACCTGCGATCATGGATGGAAGCAGGATCAGAGAGGTGTCCGCGCTGATTTTTACGGTATTGTCATCCACCTTCTCAAATCTGGCATCTCCTACCATGGTGTTGACGGAGCTGAAGCTCTCGATCCACCGGTTCATGGAAGCCACCACATCATCCGCCGTCATTGTGCTTCCATCGTGGAATTTTACGCCCTGACGAAGGACAAAGGTAATGGTCTTGCCATCCTCGCTGACCTCGTAGGACTCACACAGTTCCGGAGCTGCCTCCGACTGAGCATTCAGAGTAACCAACTTTTCCCAGACCGTGCCATCACACATCTGTCTTGCAATCAGAGAGCTGTTCTTGTGCAGGTCCAGAGAAGGGGACTGCTGGGTAACTGCAATATGCAGGGTGTCTTTGTAAGTACCTCCCTCCGTTCCCGCTGCTTCCGTCCCGGAAGCCTCCGATGTACCGGAGGTTTCCGTACTTCCTCCGGAACAGGCGGTAAGGGCCATCACCGCTGCCAGAACTAAAGCTACCGATTTCCAAACCTTTACTTTTTTCCTCATAATCCTTTCCTCCTGTTTTTACCTTTGGACATCAGAGGCTTCCCGGGCAGATTCCTGATGTACAAAAAACGCATACCACGGGCATCTTGAACCGATACACCGTTGTATGCGTTCCTGGAATTTTGAATAAACCAAAGTATAACCATCTGTTTTGGATTTGTCAACTGTTTTCTGAATTTATTTTGGTTTATCCTATATTTTTGTTTTTTTTATTTTTATGTAATAATAATACAAAATATTCTCCGTAAATCTTGTAATATATTTAAAATTTTATTTTCCCTTTTTTTCATTTCCAGCTCTATTCTGAAAAAACTCCAAAAAAGTCCATATAAAATCCGTACTTTTTTATCTTAAAATCACAAAAAATGGACAGGCGGTCTTTTGGCTGCCTGTCCACTTTTCAATCCCGTTTTCTATTCAAAAATCCAGTTAATTTTCCCTGCTCTTGGTCATCTCCTGAACCTTGGCGATGAACTCGTCTAAGTTGGCTGCGCCCAGGTCACCCTTATCACGGCTTCTCACCGTAATAGCGCCCTCTGCGGCCTCCTTCTCTCCAAGTACCAGCATGAAGGGAACCTTCTCCAGCTGAGCCTGGCGGATCTTGTAGCCCACCTTCTCATCCTTGTGGTCCAGCTCGGTGCGGATACCGGCAGCTCTCAGCTTCTCATAAACGCCCTTGGCATAGTCCATGGACTTTTCGGAAACCGGAATTACCTTCACCTGAACAGGAGCCAGCCATACGGGGAATTTGCCGGCATAATGCTCGATCAGAATTCCGATAAACCGCTCAATGGAGCCGAAGCATACACGGTGGATCATGATGGGACGCTTCTTGGAGCCGTCCTCCGCCACATACTCCGCCTCAAAACGCTGAGGAAGCTGGAAATCCAGCTGGATCGTTCCGCACTGCCAGGTACGGCCAATGGAATCTCTCAGATGGAAGTCGATTTTCGGCCCGTAGAATGCGCCGTCGCCCTCATTGACGATGTACTTTAAGCCCATTTCCTCCAGAGCGTTTCTCAGGCCGTTGGTAGCCATCTCCCAATCCTCATCGGAACCCATGGAATCCTCCGGCCTGGTAGACAGCTCCACAAAATACTCAAAGCCAAACTGCGTGTAAACCTCATTGATCAGTCTGGTTACATTCTTGATTTCCTCTGTGATCTGCTCCTGAGTCATGAAAATGTGGGCATCGTCCTGTGTAAAGCAGCGCACCCGCATAAGGCCGTGGAGCTGTCCGCTCTTCTCATGGCGGTGTACCAGGCCCAGCTCACCTACCCGAAGAGGCAAATCCCGGTAGGAATGAGGCTGAGACTTATATACCAGCATGCCGCCGGGACAGTTCATGGGCTTAATCGCGTAATCCTCATCGTCAATCACGGTGGTGTACATATTGTCCTTATAATGGTCCCAGTGGCCGGAGGTTTCCCACAGCTTCCGGCTGAGGATAATGGGGGTGGAAACTTCCAGATAATTTTCTCTCTGGTGAATCTCTCTCCAGTAATCGATCAAGGTATTCTTTAAGGTCATGCCCTTCGGCAGGAAGAATGGGAATCCAGGTCCTTCCTCAGCGAACATAAACAGGCCCAGCTCCTTGCCCAGCTTTCTGTGGTCCCGCTTCTTCGCCTCCTCCATCATGGTCAGATAATTCTCCAAATCCGTCTTGTTGGCAAATGCAGTTCCGTAGATCCTGGTAAGCATCTTGTTCTTTTCGCTGCCTCTCCAGTAAGCTCCGGCGATGCTGGTCAGCTTGAAAGCCTTTACGCCCTTAGTATAAAGAATGTGGGGGCCTGCACACAGGTCCGTAAATTCTCCCTGGGTGTAAAAGCTGATGGTCTCACCCTCCGGCAGATCCTCGATCAGCTCTACCTTGTAGGGCTCGTCCTTCTCCTTCATCAGCTTAATGGCTTCCTCCCTGGGAAGGGTAAAGGGCTTAATGGGCAGATTTTCCTTCACGATCTTTGCCATCTCTGCCTCCAGCTTCTCCAAATCCTCCGGAGTAAAACCTCCCTCCCGGTCAAAATCATAGTAAAATCCATCGTCAATAGCCGGTCCGATTGCCAGCTTCGTCTCCGGGTACAGCCGCTTAACTGCCTGTGCCAGCACATGGGATGCGGTGTGGCGCAGCACTCTCAGCTCATCCTCTGCCTCCTGAACGCTTCCGTCCGGTAAAATCATTTTCATAACTTCCGTTCTCCTTTCTATTTTTCATCCGCTCTTTCAGAAACATGTACCTCAGGCTTCTTCTGGTCATTCCTGCAATAAAAAAACCCCTGGACACATTTCTGTATCCAAGGGTGCATCTAACACGGTTCCACCTTGATTTTTCACTCATTTTACCTTTAACGCAGGTCTACGTCGCCATTTCCCCGGCCTGACCGGAAAAGAGCCTCCTGGCCTTTCCCCTCCGGTTTCCTGGCGCTGCTCAGGACTGGTCTTCCTCTGCCCTCCCCATACGGAATTTTCACCACTGGATTCCGCTCTCTGAATGTACCGGACAGACTACTGTTTCCTTCAAAGCCTTTACCTGTTTTTGATTATAACATGGAGACCGGTTTTGTCAAGGTTCTTTTTTGGTTCTTTGCGCTGAGCTTATATTTGTAGTATAATGAAACATACGGCAAACAGAAAGGAGATTTTATATGAAAATTGTAGTGATTGACGGACAGGGCGGCAAAATGGGCCGTACTGTTATTGAACAGCTAAAATCCTCTTATCCGGATCTGGAAATATACGCCATTGGAACCAACAGCATCGCTACTGCTGCCATGCTGAAGGCCGGAGCCAATTACGGCGCCACCGGAGAGAATCCTGCTATCGTCAACTCCCAGGATGCGGACCTGATCATCGGCCCCATCGGCATCGTCATGGCCAATTCCCTTTTAGGGGAAATCACCCCCGCCATGGCCGCTGCTATCGCATCCTGCAAAGCATACAAGATTCTAATTCCGGTCAACCGCTGCAACCATCTAATCATTGGCTGCAAAAACTGTTCCCTCACCGAGTATATCTCCATGGTCTGTGAAGAAGTAGGAAAGGAGGTAGCCAAATATGAGAACCGTTGAGTTTAAAATGGAACGCCAGGGCCTTGTAAATGTAGGAGACCGGGTTAAAATCATTGAGCGGGAAGGAACCAGCAGCTACAGCTATATCATTGACCCGGCAGTTGCTATGTCCGGCTGCTTTGCCGCAAGGGACCGCATAAAATCCGAATACGGCATCGTCAAGGATATCCGGGAAAATTCCAGAGGCTTTTACGTGGTTGTAGACTTTGACGAATAATCCTTTATCCAATGGGAACAATTACCACCTCATCCTGAGGCCCCTGTGTTTCGGCCGAGTGATTCCCAGGCGGAGCAGTGGGCGCCTCAATGGGAACGGTGGGCGCTTCCCCGGATACCGCTGCAGAAGAAGAAGGTGCAGCTGCAGGCGCCTGAGTTTCTATGGGCCGTACTACTGTGTTCCCCTGTCCGCTGGTCTCCGGAACAACAGGCACCACCTGTTCTCCCGTCGGATCTTCTTTCTCTTTCTGCTGTCCCCTTAGATCAGCTGCATTTCCCGTCTCCAGCAAGGTCCTATCCGTCTTATTCAATGTAATTGCCTGAGTCCAGAGAGTGGAAGTCACCCCAAGAGACCTGCTCCAAATTACATCTTTCCACAGACAAATTAAATCTGTCCCATCTGCCATTACAAGATTCAGGCGGTCATGATCTGACACCGTTTTTCCAATGCGCTTATCTTCATCCTCGATCACATAAATGGAACCGTTCAGACTGACTGCAGCCAGGCGCCCATATCCCCGATTCCAGATTTCCGGAAAATATTCCCCATATATCTCACCGGCGCTCTCGTAAAAATAAAGGGCTCCCATGGTTCCCGGAAATGTTCCTCCGAGGGTCTGAACATTCTCCCCATCCAAATCCGCACTGAAAATCTGGCTGTACCACTCTCCCTCCATTTGAACATAAGCACAGTAATAAATCTTTTGATTTACAATACAGAAGCTCTGAATCCCATAATCAGAGCGAAGAATCTCTTTCTTTTTCCCCTCTGACTTCCTGTAAATCCCCTTTCTTCCCCCTGAAGGATCATCCAGGAAATAAACATCATCTCCAACGGAAATCTCGTTCTGGGTGACTGAGAGAATCTTTCCCTGGTCTCCTAACTGGTACAGACGGCTTCCAATCTGAAAATTTCCGTTCTTATCCCCCTCCACCGGCTGTCCGTTTCCATCTGTAAGATAGCAGGAGCCATTCTCCACGGATACGGAAAACTGTTCGTCTCCGATCGGTACGGAGGTTCCGGAAACTGCAGAAAAAATTTTATAATCCTGAGAATAATAAATGGTATCATCAAGCACCAGATAGCCGCCTACATTCTTTGCAATTAATTCCTTGTGGCTGCTCCCCGGCATCACCCGGAACAGGGTATCACACAGCTCGTTCTGACGTTCCGTCAGAGAAGAACGTTCTGAGGATTTTACCTTTGGGAGATAATAAACGTAATCCCCGAAAGCCCTCATGGAATTCATTGTTGTTTCTTCCGGCAGATTGCTGCTTCCCAGCACCTTCACGCTGGTCTCCGTGGCCCTTCGGTACAAAATCGGCTTAAAAGGCCCTTCTGCCTCCCCCAAATAGCACCAATAGGCGTTGGCCTTCACCAAATTATCCAAATCCTCCCCTGTCTCCTCCGGAACATAATCCGGATCCGGCTGAATATCCTTTAAATATCCTTTATCCGAGCAGGTAAAAATCTGGCCGTCTTCCTTCCATTCCCCCTGCCGCAGCATCTCATTTTCATCAAACCGGTAAAGAAGCCCATCAATTACCTTCCATTCATCCTTTGCCCAGCTTCCGTCCTCATTTCGATATTTATATCCTCCGTCTTCCGAAATCCATCCTACGGTGTCCTCTGAATCAATAGCCACCGTCTCCCGGATGGTTTCCGACGGTTTCCTATTCTCCAGGTTCTCATAATCCCTGCTGATTTTCTGATATACGCTCAAAATCACTGAGACTGCACAGACCATCACAACAATGGCAAATAAAGCCAAAAAAATCACCTTTGCAGGCGAATCCTTCTTTTTCCTTCTTCTGCTGCTTCCCATTTGTTTGTTACCTGCTTTCATTCTTTATCCGTCAAATATCCCGCTATGTTTATACTAACAAAGTTCCATGGGATTTACAATCAAAGAAATCTTACAAAATTTCCCGCCATTTCTTTCGAATAGTCCACAAACTTCTGCTTATTCTAACCATATATCCACAAAACAAACAGAAAGGAGGCCTGCTTATGAACATTCAAAGGCCGAACCCTGACACCATTCATCTGCCCGGTAAAAATAATTCCTCTCCCTATGGAGATGGTGATATCCCGGAAATCGATTTGCCGGCCGCAGATCACGCATCTCCGGAAATCCCTATGGAATTCCCCGAAAAGGGTTCTGAAACATCTCAAATGCGTTCCTGAAGATCACTGACCAAGATTAAATAACAAAAAAGCTCTTTATCCATGAAGGATAAAGAGCTTCTCTTATGCAGAAGATGGGAGTCGAACCCACAAGGTATTTCTACCACACGGACCTGAACCGTGCGCGTCTGCCAATTCCGCCACTTCTGCGTCTGTCTTACAGGATATCTCCTGCGCAACGTATTAAATTATAACCGATTATGCAAAATTTGTCAAGAACAAATATTAACTTTCGGTTCATGCCCAAAGTCGGAATCGAACCAACGACACGAGGATTTTCAGTCCTCTGCTCTACCAACTGAGCTATCTGGGCCCATAAATCCAAAGGATTTACATGAGCGTGCCGGGATTCGAACCCGGGACAACTTGATTAAAAGTCAAGTGCTCTACCGACTGAGCTACACGCCCTTAAAATGTTTTACACATAAAAAAATTGCGGGGGCAGGATTTGAACCTACGACCTTCGGGTTATGAGCCCGACGAGCTTCCAGACTGCTCCACCCCGCGTCATCATATAAATTATAGTATCTTTTAAATGCTTTGTCAACAGCATTTAAACTGGGCGAAGGTGGATTCGAACCACCGAAGGCAGTGCCAGCAGATTTACAGTCTGT
>ERZ1643246.1873-NODE-1873-length-21556-cov-28.142784_pt1 | contig 21556 bp, 22 predicted proteins | sample MGYA00579265_ERZ1643246 | MGnify/ENA primary metagenome ERZ1643246 (study PRJEB29033, sample SAMEA4952261) | chicken gut metagenome | biome: Broiler Chicken; feature: Gastrointestinal Tract; material: Caecum | place: Ireland | collected 2018 | study: Broiler...
TATACTGTGTTACAGACTTTTTACTCTTTCAAAAGTGTCAAACTTGAGATTATATCACAAAATTAGTATTTTGCAAGGAATTTTTAAAAAAATACTTGTATTTTTATTATTTTTGTGTTAAACTTACTTATAGTCGATTTTATTTTTAAATTAGGAGGTGCAGTTAATCATGGCAAAATGTGCAATTTGTAATAAAACACAAAGCAACGGAAATAAATTAAGTATAACTCGTTCACATATAAGTAAAAGAAGTCCTCGTACTTGGAAACCAAATTTAAGAAGCGTTAAAGCTGAAATTAATGGTGAAGTTAAAAGGATTTATGTATGTGCTAAATGTTTAAGAGATGGAAAAGTAAAAAGAGCTTAAGCTCTTTTTTTGTTTCTAATCTTTTATTCTAAAAATGAATTTTACAAATCCCCTTAAGAATTTTGGAACTTTTTTTACTACTATAGTCATATGTATTCCCTCCTTTTTCTCTTTTTGGTATCAACATGCAAGCCACATTAGTCCAATACATGCAAGTGCTACTCCTATTAAAAATAGCCATCCTGTTACAGGGAGTAATAATACTAATAATATTCCAATTCCTAGTCCTATTAGTGCTACAGCTATTGTTTTTTTCAATGCACAAAATATCATTTGACTCCCTCCTTTTTCTTTACTATATTATATTGCTTTCCCATTTTTCTTGTTCCACTTTATGTCAATTTAAATCAATTTTTTATCTCTTACACATTTATAATAATAATTAAAATTGACCTTTAAGGCATTCTATGGTATAAAATATATAATACTAATCATAAATTAATTTTTGAAAGGAATGAAATTTTAATGACAAAAAAAGATGCAACAAAACTTGTAGAAATTTTAAGAAAAACTTATCCTGATGCAAAATGCAGTTTAGATTTTACTACTCCTTTTCAAATGGCAGTAGCTGTTATGCTTTCTGCTCAATGTACTGATGAAAGAGTAAATCTTACAACCCCTGCATTATTTAATAGATGTAAGACAATAGAAGATTTTGTAAATATAGATATTAAAGAACTTGAAGATTTAATTCATCCTTGTGGATTTTATAAAAACAAAGCTAAAAATATTAAATTATGTGCAAAACAAGTCTTAGAAAAATTTAATGGTGTTGTTCCTAATAACATGGATGACTTACTTTCTTTAGCCGGTATTGGTAGAAAATCTGCCAATGTTATTATGCTAGAAGTTTATGGCATTGCAAATGGCATTGCTGTTGACACTCATGCAAAACGAATTTCTAATTTGATGGGATTATCTAAAGAAAAAGATCCTTCTAAAATTGAACAAGATTTAATTAAGCTTTTTCCTAAAGAAGATTTAAAAGATATTAATCATTTGTTTATTTGGCATGGTAGAAATACTTGCATTGCTAGACATCCTAAATGTAATGTTTGTGCTGTTAAAGAATATTGTAAACACTGTCAATGGGGACGGAGATTTTTGACAACTTTTTTGCCAAAATGCCGTCCCCTCTGGCAAAAGTTGTCAAAAATCTCCGTCCCCATTGACACACTTTAATTCATCTATTATAACTTTATAATCTTTTGCAGCTAGTATTGCAGTACCTGCAACTAAAATATTAGCTCCCACTTTTTTTACCTCTGGTGCAGTTTTTAAATTTATTCCACCATCTACTTCTATATCAATTTCTAAATCTTCTTTATCAATATATTCTCTTAATTTTTTGATTTTTTCTAACATATCTGGAAGCAATGTTTGTCCACCTTTACCTGGCTCTACTGTCATTATTAACACATTATGTATATATGGTAAAAACTCATAAATCTTTTCTACATCTGTTTCTGGCTTTACACTAATACCTACTTTGCAATGATATCCTTTTATCATATTTACGAACTTGATCACTTCATCTTTATCTCTGCATGCTTCATAATGAAATGTTATCGTATTTGGTTCTAATGCTGAAAATTCATCTATTGCATTTTCTACATCCTCTACCATTAAATGTACATCTAAAGGCACATTTGATATTCTTTTTATGTATGACGCATATTCAAACATTTTTGTATATGTATTTCTTTTTACAAATTTCCCATCCATAACATCTATATGAAAATAATCTGTTTTTGCTTTTTCTAACGCAAAAAATGTTTTTGATTCTTCTCCTCTATTTACAGAAAGTATTGAACTTGATACTTCTACCATCTTCTATTCTCCTTTTCTTTTAATTCCTCATAAATTTTGCAATATCTTTCATATCTTCCCTTAGATATTTTTCCTTCTTCTATTGCTTTTTTTATCCCACAATTTTCTTCTTTTATATGTGTACATCCTATAAACTCACAATTATCAATATATTGTTTAAATTCTTTAAAATATTTATCTAAATCTTTGCTTTCAATGTCTGATATATCAAAAGTTGAAAATCCTGGAGTATCTGCTATATATGTATTTTTATCTATTTTATATAATTTAGTATCTGTTGTTGTATTCTTTCCTCTTTTATTTCTTTTGCTTATTTCTCCTTCTTCTGTAATTTCTTTATTAAAAATAGAATTTATAAGAGTTGATTTTCCAACGCCTGAATTTCCTGCAAACGCATTTATTTTTCCTTTTAGAGTATTCAATAATTCTTCAATTCCTTGCCCTTCTTTTGCATTTGTTTTTATTACTTTATATCCTATATCTTTATATATTTTATATATTTCTTCAAACTCCTGCTTTTTGTCTAAATCTATTTTATTTAAAACTATTGTACAATTTATATTTAGAAACTCTGCAAATGCCAATTGCTTATCTAGCATTAATAAATCAGGTTTTGGGTCCATACTAGAAATAACAAATATTAAACCGGCTAATATTTGCAAGCTTTGGTCTTTTTATATATGTCTTTCTGTCACTTATTTTTGTTATAAAAGCTTTTCTATTTTCTTCATCTGTTATTTCAAATTCTACTATATCTCCAACTACTGGAGTTATATTTTCTAGTTTAAATTTGCCTTTTGCCACTGCTTCATATATTTTTTCTTCGTATTCTATTTTATATAAATTTGATATATTTCCTACTATTAATCCTTGCAAAATTACCTCCTCAAGATTGCCAAAAGGGACGGGGCTTTTTGGCAATTTGGACTTATATTTTTAAAATTGCCAAAAGGCTCCGTCCCTTTTGGCATTTTTTATGTAAGATCTGTTCCCGAAATCCCTATTTGCTTAGCTAATTGTTAATTCTGTTGTTGTATTTGAATTTATGTTCTGACTTCTAGACCAGCTTCCTCCATTTTTGTCAGTTATTATAATTTGTACACTTTGTGTTCCTTTTATTTGTACTGTTGCTGTTTTATTTGTTGTACTTTTGTCTACATTTGAATCAGTATATACTGTTTTGTCATCAACTTTTATTTCTATATTTGCTACATCTGTTTTTGTTTCTGTTGTAGTATTTATGTCATTTGTAGTTGGCTCTTTATATCCTGTTATTGATTTTACATTGATTGTTAATTTTACATTTTTTGCCTCTGTTATCTTATTAACTGTTATTGTTATTGCTGTTCCTTCATTTACGGTTTTTCCACTTTCTATACTTTGTTTTAATACTACTCCGTTTTCTTTTGATGTATCTTCTTCATTTGTTACTGTTACTTTCAAACCTTGACCTTCTAATGTTGCTCTTGCATTTGCCTCTGTTTGACCTACAACACTTTGTACTGTTACTTGTTTTATTCCTGTTCCAGTACTTACATGAATTTTTACTGTATCTCCTGCTGATACTTCTGTATCTGGATCTGTTTCTTGACTTATTACATATCCTTCTTTTACAGTTTGGCTCGTTTCTTCTATTACTTCTGCTTTTAGATTAGCATCTTCTATTAATTTGATTGCTTCACTTTCTTCTTTTCCTTCTACATTTGGAACTGTTGCTTTTTCTGTTCCTTTACTTACAACTACTTTAACTGTACTTCCTTCTTTTACATTGTAGTTTTCTATATATTTAGGGTCTTGGCTTATTACAAATCCCTCTGGCACTTCAGTATTGTATTCTTCACTTGATACCTCAAATTTAAGTTTTGCTTCTTCTGCATCTGCTTGTGCTTCTTCTCTTGACTTTCCAACTAAATTTGGTAATTGTACCTCTGCTGGATTAGTTAAATTTAATATTCCTAATGTTCCTCCAAATGCAATTAAGAATAGCAATATCAAACCTATAAATATACTTAATTTTTTATGATTTTTTATAAATCTTTTAAATTTTCCCTCTTTCTTTCCAGTATCCTTATTACTTGATTTTCTATTTGACACATTTTCATATTCATCTAGGTCCATTTTTCTTGTTGCTGAAGTTGGGTCTATTCCTTTTTGGTCTACAAAATCTCCAGATGGGTCTTTCAATGCCATTCTTAAATCTTGTAACATTTCTGTTGCTGTTTGATATCTCAATGCAGGCTCTTTTTGTAAAGCTTTCATTATTATTTTGTTTACTGCATCTGGTATATTTGGATTTATTTCTTTTGGTTCTACTGGTTCTTCTTGCATATGTTTTAATGCTATTGATACTGGTGTGTCTGCATCAAATGGTACTCTTCCTGTTACCATTTCATACATTACAACTCCTAAAGAATATATATCTGATTTAGCATCTGTGTATCCTCCTCTCGCATGTTCAGGAGAGAAATAATGTACTGAACCTATTGTTTTTCCAAATGCTGTTATTGTTGAGTTTGATACTGCTTTTGCAATTCCAAAGTCTGTTACTTTTGCAACTCCGTCTTCTGTTATTATTATATTATGTGGTTTTATATCTCTATGTATTATATTATTTTTATGTGCCATCTCTAATGCTGATGCTATTTGTATTGATACATTTATTGACCATTTCCAAGGTAATGGACCTTGCTCTTGTATTATTATTTCTTTTAATGTTTTTCCTTGTATCAATTCCATTACTATATAATATGTTAAATTATTATCTACTCCTACATCATATATTGATACTATATTTGGATGTATTAATCTTGCTGCTGATTGTGCTTCTGTCTCAAATCTTTTTATAAATTCTTCATCTGTTGTAAATTCGTCTCTCAAAACTTTAACTGCTACATATCTATTTAAAGTAAGGTCTCTAGCTTTATATACTATTGCCATTCCCCCATTACCAATCTTTTGTATAATCTCATATCTATTCCCTAATATTTTACCTTCTAAAATCATTTTAATCTCTCCTTAAATATATGGTTATATATTTTTAATAACTATCACTGTAATGTTGTCATATCCCCCATTTTCGTTAGCCAAATTAACTAATTCTTTAGGAGCTTGTTCAAAATCTTTTTTTGCAAACCTTAATAAATCTTCCGGTTTTACCATGTTTGTTAAGCCATCAGATGACATTAATAATATATCATCTTTTAAAAATCCTTTTACCATTACATCTGGCTCTACAAAAGCATTACATCCTAATGCTTTCATTAGCATATTTTTTTGTGGATGATGTTCTGCTTCTTCTTTTGTTATTGTTCCGTCTTTTACTAATTTTTGAACATAACTGTGATCCTGTGTTAGCTTTCTTAAAAATTCATTTCTTATTCTATATACTCGACTATCACCTATATGTCCTATAAAAACTTTATTATTATATATTAAACAAATATCTAAGGTTGTACCCATACCTTCTAATTCAGCATTTTCTTTTGACTTTTCATATACTATCATATTTGCATATTCCATACTGCTTCCTATTAACTGTATTATGCTTTCTTTGTCTTTTGGTATATCCTTAAAATTATTTTCAATATAACTTTTGGCACTTTGTATTGCTAATTTACTTGCAATTTCGCCTCCATTATATCCTCCCATGCCATCTGCTAACATATATAATTGTATTTCGTCTAATGAATTTGAAATATAATAATAATCTTGATTGACGTCTCTTACCTTTCCTATATCGGATTTAGCATAAGCCTTTATCATTTTTTCACCTCTATTTAGCATATTTCTCTTGACTCTATTTATTCTCTTTTATATCATAACTTAAGTTTTTTTTCAATGTTTTTTAGAAAAATATATTTGCTTTATAAATTGCATGTTTTTTTGCTTTTATGTTATAATAATTATAAATTGAAAAGGAGTGATTTTATGCCAACACCACATAATGAAGCAAATATAGGCGATATTGCAAAAACAGTTATAATGCCTGGAGATCCATTAAGAGCTAAATATATTGCTGAAAATTTTTTAGTTGATAGCAAACTTGTAAATTCTGTTAGATGTGCTTACTGCTATACTGGAAAATACAAGGGTAAAGAAATTTCTGTTATGGCTTCTGGAATGGGTATGCCAAGCATGGGAATATATGCCCATGAACTTTATAAAGTTTATGATGTTGATAATATTATTAGAATTGGCTCTTGTGGAGGTTATTTACCTGAATTAAAATTATTTGATATTATACTTTCTAAAAGAGTTTTTTCTGAAAGTAACTTTGCTTATACCTTAAATAATGATGACTGTCATATTGTAGAGTCTAGTTCATATTTGAATGATTTAATAACAAAAACTGCTACTAATTCAAATATTCATTTAATTACAGGAGACACTGTTTGTACTGATTGTTTTGATTTATATATGACTGATGTAAATCAATTTTTAGAAAGAATTCCAAAAAGTATTAAACCTTGTGCAGCTGAAATGGAAGCCTTTGCTTTATTTTATGTTGCTAAATTATTAAAGAAAAATGCCGCTTGCTTAATGTCTGTTGTTGATTCTAAATTTATTGATAAGGTTGCAACTCCTAAAGAAAGAGAGACTGGACTAAATACAATGATAAAACTTGCTTTGGATTCTAGTTTATTGGGGACGTAACATTTTGTCCAAAAAAAGTTCAAAAGGGACAGACCTCTATTTAAATTTTTGTAGTTAATAAATTTAAATAGAGGTCTGTCCCTTTTGTTCAAATTTTGTTCAATTTGCTACGTCCCTATACTCAAAATTTTATATTTCATAATACCTGCTGGTGCTTTTACTTCTACAACTTGGTTCTTTTTTGCACCAAGTAAAGCTTCTCCTAAAGGTGATTCATTAGAAATTTTATTTTCTGCCAAATTAACTTCTGTTGAACCAACAATAGTATATTCAATTTTTTCATCAAATTCCATATCAAGGACCTTTACTTTATTTCCTACTTGAACAGTTGTAGTATCTATATCTTTTTCATCAATAATTTTTGCATTTCTTAACTTATTCTCTAATTCTACTATCTTACCTTCGTTCTCTGCTTGTGCATTTTTTGCTTCATCATATTCTGAATTTTCAGATAAATCTCCAAAGCCTAATGCAACTTTTATTCTATCTGCTATTTCAGCTCTTTTTTCTGTTTTTAAGTAATTTAATTCCTTTTCTAATTTATCGTACCCCTCTTGTGTTAAAATTACATCCTTTTCTTCCATCGTTAATCATTCCTTTCTAAAAGGACAAATCTAGCTTCGCTAGACCTTTTCTCTACTTTTTAATATTCGTTACATTGATTTAAAGTCTAGCAAGAAGCGTACAAGATTTGTCGACGCGAAAAATTGCTTGGCAATTTTTCTGTGCATATATATTTTTTTAATTCTAGGAAATGCAATTTCCTAGAATTTAAGAAATCTGGTTGAAAATTAATATTTTCCAACCTTCTATTTCTTTTTTTAATTGTCTTTAAAACCACTTATATATATTACGGCACATTTTTCTATTTGTCAATACTTATTTTAAAAGTTTTTTGCTTCCTTTTAAATAATCATATCCTGAAAAAATTGTTGCTATTACCTGTATTATCATAAGTAAAGTTACAATTGAATTTAATACAAAATCTCCACCTGCAATTGTTCCTGTAAAGCATGTTCCAAAAGCATTAGTGTCTAAGAATGCTAGGATTAATGCAAGCATCTGTGTTACTGTTTTTAGTTTTCCCCAATTTGATGCAGCTATTACTGTTCCGCCTTTTTCTACTGCAATTAGTCTATATCCTGAAACTGCAAATTCTCTTGCTAAAACAATTATTGGTATATATGAAGGTAGTCTACCATCTTCAACGAGTAAAATCATTGCTGATATTACAAGTATCTTATCTGCAATTGGATCTAAAAATTTACCAAATGTAGTTACTTGATCTTTACTTCTTGCTATATAGCCATCTAATTTATCTGTTATTGATGCTATTATAAATATTAAATCTACTATTATCCACTTTAAAGGCAAACCAAAAAATTCTTGGTTTATTGGGCATAATGGTATTATTACCATTATTGGCACTAATATTATTCTAAATATTGTTAATTTATTTGGCAAATTCATTTTTAATCCCTCTTTCATTTCTAGTTACAATTTATAACCTATCACTCATTTTGTTAAATGTTTTATATATTATATTGAAAAAATTTTGAATGCGATTGGAATGATTTTAGAAATTCTTTATTAATTTTTTGGAAAATGTTCGCGCCGAACGAAGTGAGGGCTAAGTGAAAGGGTGCCAAAAAATTAATTTAGAATTTCTTAAATTATGCATTGAGCCGAAAAATTTATGAAATATAATATATAAAACATTTAGTATTTTACTAAATTGGCTGTAAATTGTAAACTTTTTTTATTTATTTTAATATCTCTATTGCTTTTTGCAGTTGCGTATCTTGGTCTTCTGGCACATCTAATTCATTTTCTACTGTATCGGGTAATTCTACAACTTCATCTGGTTCAATTCCTATTTTATTAATCTTATTATGATTTGGTGTTTGATATTCTTCTGTTGTAATTTTTAGACCACTACCATCTTTAAATGTTAATATTTGTTGGATTATTCCTTTTCCATATGTTGTTGTTCCAACTATTGTTGCTTTCCCATAATCTTTTAATGAACCTGCCAATATTTCAGACGCACTGGCTGTATTTTCATTTACTAAAATAACTACTGGCATATTTATTATAGGGTCATTTTCTGACATTTCGGCATCTTCATTTCCATTTTTATCCACTTCGTAAATAACTACTTTATCTTTTTCTAAAAAATAATCTGCTATATCTACTGCTTGATTTACTAAGCCACCACCATTATTTCTTAAATCTATTATTAATGAATTTACATTTTGTTTTGCTAAATCTTCATATGTCTTTTTAAAATCTTCGGCTGTTGTTTCATCAAAAGATGTAAATTTTATATAACCAATATTATTGTTTATTACTTTTCCTTCAACTGGATTTACTTTTATATTTTCCCTTTTAACTTCAAAAGTTAATGTTTCATTATCTCTCAAAATCTCTAATTTTACAGTAGTTCCTTCTTCTCCTTTTATTTTATTTGATACTTCGGTTGAATTTTTTGTTGTGCAATCTTCATCATCTACTTTTATTATCTCATCACCTGGTTTTAGTCCTACTGTTTCTGCTGGTGAACCTTTCATGGTTGCTAAAACTACTATATGACCATTTTTAGTATTTGTTGTCATATATATCCCTATTCCCACATAATTGCCTAATGTGTCTTGCATGTATTCTTCCATTTCTTCTTTAGAAATATATTCTGTATATGGATCTCCTAATCCATCTATATATCCTCTTACTGCTCCTTCTTTCAAATCATTTTCATCAATTTCACCTAGATAATATTTATCTATTAATTCTCTATATGTTTGAAGCAAAGTCTCTATATCCTCATCTTCAACATCTGTTCCTAACAACATTAATTTACCATTACCATTTGTTATATAATGGTACCCAACAATGGTTGTAATTAAAAATGTAATAAATGCTGTTAAAGTAATAATCATTATTGTTCTATAAATTTCATAACTCTTTTTTTGCTTCATAATACCTCTCCTTTAAAACAAGCCTTATAAAAAGTTTGTCATTTTATAATTTTATTAATAAATTAATTTATATCCTATACAATAAATTTCGGACGGATACTTCCGTCCCTTTTATTTTATTCTTCAATTTCTTTTTTAATTCTTTTACATTGTAAAAGTTTTTATCACATATATTTATCATTATCTATATATTTGTTTACAAATACTTTCTAGGGTCTACTCTACAAGTATTATAATCATATGGTGCAACTCTAACTTCAAAATGTAAGTGAGCTCCTGACGAATTTCCAGAATTTCCAGATTTCATAATTTGTTGTCCACGTGATACTGTTTGACCTGGTGAAACACATATTGAACCTGGTGTACCATGGGCATACCATGTTTGTAAACCTCCTGCATGTTGAATTACTACATATGTACCATAACTACTTGTCAAATTTGCAGTTTTTAAAACTACTCCTGTATCTGCAGCATATACTGGCGTTCCTACTGGAACTCCATAATCTAATGCTCCATGATATCCACCGCTTGGGTAATACATTGTTGCTGTAATTGTTCCTGATGCTACTGGTCTTTGGAATCTTCCACTTCCACCTCCAGTATAATTTCCACCTGATGAACTTCCATTTGAACTATTATTTTTATTATTCTCTAATTCTTTTATCTGCTCTTGATATTTTCTTTGTGCTTCTTTTATCTCTTGCTCAATTTGAATATTAGCCTGTTGTAATTCTTCTATCTGACTTTGTAATTTCTTATCTTCTTCTGATAACTGTGCAACATATTTATCTTTTTGAGATTTTGTATTTTGTAATTGTTGTGCTACTCTTTCTTTGTCTGCCTTGGCTGTTGTTAACTCATTTTTGCTATTTTCTAATTCTTGTTTTGTTTTTTCTATCTCCTCTTTTTGTTTTTGTATTTCTTCTAACATGTTTGTATCTGCTTCCGCAATTTCTGACATTATATAATATGTAGAAAGAAACTCTGTAATGCTATCTGCACTTAATAAATAATCTAAATATGTAGTTTCACCCATTTCATATAATGCTACTACTCTAGTATTAAATATTTCTTGCTGGTCATCATATTTTGCTTGTGCTTCATTCAATTTATTAGTTTCTGCTTCTATTTTTTTATTTGCTTCATCTATCTGTGAATCTAATCCACTTATCTGGCTTTGATAACTTCCTATTTGATTATTTAATGCATTCACTTCTTCCATTACAGTGTTTTTAGCTTCATTTATTTCTTCTTGCTGATCTTTGGCATTTTCTATTTTTTCTTCGTTTTCTGCTTTTTGACTACTTAATTCGCTTTCGGTTGCAGCAATTGATAAATTTGTACTTAGTAATATTAGTATAGCTATAACAATTCCTAGTATTTTTTTACTTAAATTTTTCATGTGTTCCTCCTAAATTTTAAATTTATTTAAAATTGCTAGTATATTTAAAACTAAATTTACTAATATTGGTTCGTTGTATTTGTATTTACTTCATTAGTTTCTTCATCATTTTCTTCTGTTCCCGGAACTATTCCGTTTGTTATATATGGCATAGGGTCTGTTACTACTCCATTTATTCTGACCTCAAAATGTGCATGTGGACCTGTAGAATATCCTGATGACCCAACTTTTAAAATACTATCCCCTCTTTTTACTGCTTGTCCTACTTCTACTAATATTTCGCTTCCATGTGCATATAATGTTGAAATTCCTCCACCATGATCTATAACTACCATTCTGCCATAAGCTGTATTATATTCAGCTTTTACTACGATTCCATCATTTGCTGCTATAAAGTTTGCACCCATAGGTGCACTTATATCTACACCTGTGTGTAATTTATATTGTCCTGTTATTGGATGAACTCTCATTCCATATTTTGATGTGATTCTTGTATATCCTGGAACTGGCCAAGCAAGTTCTCCACCTATATATTCTGTATCTATTCCTTGATTTAATAATTCTAATATTTGTGTATTTATTGCTTTATACTGTGCTGTCATTTCATCTATCTGTTCTTGCTTTTCTCTTTCTTCTTGTGATAATTTTGATACGTAATTTTCTCTTATTGTTTTTGTATTTTGTAATATCTTAGAAGTTCTCTGTTGTGTTTCTACAAGTGCTGCCAAATTTTCTTTCTCTTTATCTAAAGTTTTTTTACTTAATTCTATTTCATCTTTTTTATCACCTATACTATTTAATAAATCATTATCTGCTTCTGCTATTTCTGATATTACATAATAACTTGATACAAATTCATATACACTACTAGAATTTAATAATATATCTAAATAGCTTATTTCTCCTGTTTCATATAATGCTACTACTCTTTTTTCAAATATTTCTTTTTGTACTTCATATTTTTCTGTTACCTCTGCAAGTTCTTTTTCTACTACTGCTATTTCTTCCTTTAATGATTGTACTTGCTCATTTAATTGATTTAACTCATTTTCTGAATCTTCTATTTTCTGGTCTAATTTTTCAATTTCTTTTAAATTATCTGATAATTGACTTTGTGTTTCTGATAGTTCTTGATTTGCTTGTTCTATTTGTTCTTTTAATTCCTGTTGCTGTGTTTGTAAACTAGTATTATTTGTAGAATTTGATGTATCTATTGTATTTTGATTTACTATTTCGTTTTCTGCATAGACCATTCCTGATAAAAAATATATCATTAATATTAAAATAATACATAAAGTTTTACGCATATTTTCTCCTTTATACTTTTAAGTATTTCCTCATAGAAATAATACTTCCTAATGCTCCAATACCAATACCTAATAACATATATACTATAATTATTGAAGATAACATATCTTGGAAACTTACTAAAGATCCATTTATCAGTTGCATAAATTCTGCATTTACTACTTCATTTGCAATAAAGTTATATGCTCCACCTACTATTACAATAGATATTAAGCTAGCAATAATTCCTATAATCATACCTTCTACTACAAATGGCCATCTTATAAAGCTATTTGTTGCACCTACATATTTCATAATAGAAATTTCTTTTCTTCTTGCATGTACTGTAAGTTTTATAGTATTTGATATTATAAATATTGATATAATTATTAATAATATTAGTATTACTCCTGTTACAATTCTTATTCCATTAGCAATATTAACTAATGCTGCAACTGTTTCATCACTGCTCTCAATTTTAGCTACATTTTCTATTCCATTTATTTGATTTTGAATATCTTTACTTTTTGATAAATCTGTTACTGTTACAGTGTATGATGTTTTTAATAATTCCTTATCAAATCCATCTAATACTCCTTTTGTATCTTTTAATCTTTCTCTCATTATATTTAAAGCATCATCTTTTGATACAAAATCAACCGTATTTACACCATCTATTGCTCTGATTTCTTCTCCGACTTTATCTATTTCCTCTTGTGTTGCATCTACTTTTATAAAAACACTAAATCCTTGGTCTGCTTTTAAATTATCAACAAAATGATTAATATTTTCTCCCAAAATTAAGAATACTCCAAATATTATCATTGTAGCACACATAATTACAAGTGATGCACCAGTCGATTTCTTGTTTTTAAATACGTTACTAAATCCTTCTCCTATTAAATATCCTAATATGTTATATTTCACAATCATACCCACCTTTTTTATCATCTCTAATTATTTCGCCTTTTCGTATATGTATAACTCTTTTTTTCATTTTATCAACTATGTCCTTGGCATGTGTTGCTACTACAACTGTTGTTCCTCTCATATTTATATCATTTAATAATGTCATAATATCCCATGCAGTATCAGGATCCAAGTTTCCTGTTGGCTCATCTGCTATTAACATAGAAGGATTATTTACTAGAGCTCTTGCTAATGCCACTCTTTGTTGTTCTCCTCCTGACAATTCATGAGGATACATTTTAGCCTTGTTACTTAATCCTACAAGTGATAATACCATTGGTACTTGTCTTCTTATATGTCTTGGTGTTGCTCTTACTATATACATTGCATATGCTACATTATCATATACAGTTTTATCAGGTAATAATCTGAAGTCTTGGAAAACAACTCCCATACTTCTTCTTAAATATGGAACTCTACTTGGTTTTAAAAATGTTGTATCCTTTCCATTTATAATAATATTTCCAGATGTAGGTTCTTCTTCTTTTAATATTAATTTAATTAATGTAGATTTTCCACTTCCAGATGAACCTACTAAAAAAGCAAATTCGCCTTTTTCTATATTAAAATTAGCGTTTTTTACAGCTTTAGTTCCTGTATCATATGTTTTACTTACATTTCTAAATTCTATCATTAAAATTCTTTCCTTTCAGTCCGAAATTATTTTCATTTTACCGTATTTATAATAACAATAATCTACAAATTTTGCAATACTCTTATAATTAAAAATATCTTGTAATTTTTTCCTTTTCCTTTATATTTTAACATTTTAGGCGTTTTTTCTTTATTTTAAGTTCACAAAAAATTTACAATTCATTTATTATATCATCTGAAGTAATATGATAAAATTTCATTAAATCAAATGCTTTTCCTGATCTTCCAAACATATCTTTCACACCTAATCTAATCAATTTTTTAGGATAAAATTCTGTCAAAACTTCAGAGATTGCTGAACCTAAACCTCCAATTATACTATGATCCTCTATTGATATTAATTTATTAGTTTCTTCTGCACATTTTACTATTAAATCTTTGTCAATCGGTTTAATAGTATGAATGTCAACAACTCTAACATCTATTCCTCTTTTTAATAATTCCTCTTTTGCTTTTATAGCTTCATTAACTGTCACACCCGTCGCAAAAATGGTTGCATCTGTTCCATTTCCTATTTGTATGCCTTTTCCAAATTTAAACTTTTGATTTTCATCATATATATCAGGAGTTGCAACCCTTGCTAATCTTAAATAGCAAGGTCCATCAATCTTTGAAATTTCATTTACAGCCCATTTAGTCTCCATATCATCGCAAACTGACAAAACTTTCATGTTTGGCAAAGTTCTCATTAAAGAAATATCTTCTATCATTTGATGTGTTGCACCATCTTCTCCTACAGTAATACCTGCATGTGTAGCACAAATTTTAACATTTAAATTTGGATAGCAAATGCTATTTCTTATTTGATCATAAGCTCTTCCCGCTGCAAAAACAGCAAATGTACTAGCAAAAGGTATTTTATTACAAGTTGCAATACCAGCTGCAGTTGACATCATATTTTGTTCTGCTATCCCAATATCGAAAAATCTATTTGGAAATTCTTTAGCAAATAGATTCGTTTTAGTTGCACTAGATAAATCTGCATCTAGTACCACCACATTTTTATTTTCCTTTCCTAATTCTAATAATGCTTCTCCATAGCTCTCTCTAGTAGCTTTCATAATTTTCCCTCCATTTTTTTATAAATAGGTCTGTCCCTTTTGGACAAAAAATGTTCAATTTGATACGTCCCTATTTGCTGAACCTATTATTCCTGCATCATTTCCTAATATTGCTGTTACTATATTTATTTCTTCTCTTGGATTAAATAAATAGTCTTTATCTATAATATTTTGTTTTAACTTTTCTAATAAAATATCGCTATAAAAAACAAAACTGCCACCTATTCCTATTACTTCTGGCTCAAATATATTTACTATGTTTGATATTCCTATACTTAAGTTATCTATATATTCTTCTATAATATTTTTTATTTTCTTATTTTCTCCATCTTTTCTAATGATTTCGATTAAGTCTTGTCCTCTGGTTTTTTCGTCCACTCCTAAGGCTTTTCTTAGATTATCTTTAAATGCTTTCATTGATCCATATTTCTCAAAGCACCCTTTATTTCCACAGTTACATTGTAATCCATTTTTTTCGATTATCATATGTCCAAATTCACAACCATGAACATTTCCTGTATCTAATAATTGATTATTTATAATTACTGCTCCGCCTATTCCTGTTCCTAATGTTAAAAATACTGCTCTATTATAATTTTTTAGACAACCATATTTATTTTCTGCAATTAGCGCACATTCACAATCATTTCTTATTTTTATTTGCTTATTTATTTTTTTAGATATTTCTCCTGCCAAGTCATAATCTTTTATTCCTAAATTAACTGATTTTTTTATAATATTATTTGAAATTGTCCCTGGGCTACATATTCCTATTTTTGAAATTTTATATTTAGCCTCTAATTCTAGTATTTGCTCTGATATATATTCTTCCAATGTTTTTTTGATATTTTTCTTTTCTTGACTCATGATTCTTTTTTCTACTTTTTCTACAATCATTCCATCTTCATTTACAACTCCAATTCCTATATGGCTACCACCTATATCTATTCCTATATTCAATTTATAGCCTCCCTTTTATATCTTTTTCATTTTTTGTTAGTGTTCAAGGTAAATTATTTAAATTTCACATCAAAATTGATTTAAATTGATTTCAAAAAATTTTATTTTCTTAATAAAATTGGAACGTTTTATCTGAACGTCCCTTCTTCTTTTGTATTTCTATTTTTTACCTTTTTTTATCTTTTATAGGGATTTTTAGATACGTCCCCAAATCCCAAGATACGTCCCCAAATCCCTATTTTTACAAGTATGCTGAGAATAAAAAATTACCCATATATACTTGTACACATGGTACTAATACTACTAATACGAAGAATACTAATACTACTCCGACTATGATATATACTACTTGTGGTAATGCTTTCATAATTTTATTCATTATATTATCTATATCTATTTGCATATATTCTACTAATTTTCTTATCATTTCTGTTAAGTCTGTTTGCATTCCTATTTTTAACATTTCTGTCTGCATTGGTGTTGTTAATCCTGATTGTTCAAATGGCTCTATCCATGATGAACCTACTAATATATTGTTTATTGCTGTTTCTATCATTGATAACATTACATAGTTTTTTACTACGTTTTTACTTACTTCTAATGATTCTTGGATTCTCATTCCATTTTCTAGGTTTAATAGCATTGCTCTCATTAATCTTGAAAAGTCTAGTGCAAATATTAATTCTCCAAATATTGGTGCTTTATATTTAAAATAATGGTAATTATATTTTCCTTTTGGTGTATGCACATAAAATACTATTACTCCTACTATTCCTAAAATTATTAGAACTGGTATATACCAGAATTCTATCAACTTATCCAAAAATCTCTGGAACCAAAGTGTTACTGCTGGTAATGTATCTGATGTTCCTATTTCATCATATACATTCTGTATTGCTGGTATAGCTACTAATGTTCCCACAAATAACATTACTAACAATAATACGAATTGTATAATATTTGGTACTAATATTGATTTTAATTTTCTATTTAATGCATCTGTCTCTTCTAGATATGTTACAGCTTGTTCTAATGATGTTGTTAAAGATCCTGATAATTCTCCTACTTTTACCATATTTATATAAATATAAGGAAATACATCAGAATAATATTCCATTGTTGTATAGATATACTCTCCTTCTTCTACACCTGCTAGTATATCTTCTAATATTTCTCTAAATATATAATTTTCTGTACTATCTATTATTGTTCTTAAAGCATGTATATTATTAAAGTTAGCTTTTTTCAACAAGTAAAAATTTTGCGTAAATACAACTATATCTCTCGAAGTTATTTTTTGTTGTTTAGTAAAATAACTTCTCAATTTTTGATAGCTTGATTTTTTCTCTCCAACATTTATCTTAGTTGTGTTTAAATTTTTCATCATGTCATCAATGTTTGATACATTTCTTTTTTGCTTTCTTTTTACTTTAGAACCACCATATGGTATTTTTGTTACACTAATTGGTAACATTTCATTTGATTTTAATAATTTTATTAATGCTTGTTTTGTTGGTGCTTCTACTCTGTTTCTTACTACCATGCCTCTTTTGGTCAATGCTTTATAAGTATATGTTGCCATTTAGATTACCTCCTATTAGGATCATTTTTTATTTTTAATTGCATTATGGTTCTATTTAATATTTCTATATTTTTTTCTTCAATTTGTGCTTTTGCTTGTTCTAGTGTTATTTTATCTTTTACAAATAATTCTGCTAGTGAATTTATTAATCCTATACTTCCTTTTTCTGCTCCACTTTGTATAGCATCTTCTATTTCTGATACACTTATTTTTTCTTTTCTTATTATTCCTGCAACTATATTATCTACTACCATTACTTCTGGTACTAATACTAATTTTCCATCTGTTCCTTTTAATAGTCTTTGTGATACTACTAATTTTAATAATGCTGATAACAAGTATTTTATACTTGACTGATCTCTTACTTCATAAAAGTTTATCATTCTATCTATTGTTTCTGCACAAGATTTTGTATGAAGTGTTCCTATTACTAAGTGCCCTGACTCTGCCATTTCTATGCCTGCTTCCATTGTTTCTTTATCTCTTATTTCTCCTATTACTAATATATCACAGTCTTCTCTTAATGAATTTTTAACACCATTACTAAATGTTAAACTATCTTGTCCTCTTCCTACTTCTTTTTGTACAATCAATGATTTTTTTGAATGATGTCTATATTCTATTGGGTTTTCTAGTGTTAATATTTTTTTATTTTGTGTATTATTTATTTCATTTATTAATGCGTTCAATGTTGTTGTTTTACCAGAGTTTGTTTTTCCTGTAACTAATATCAAACCTTGTGGTTGATATGTCATTCTTCTTACTACATCTGGAACCCCTAATTCTTCATATGTTGGTAATTCATTTTTTATTAATCTCATTGTACATGTTGGTACTTCGCATGAGTATGATATATTTACCCTTAATCTAATTCCGCCATATTCATATGATGTATCCAATTTTCTTGTTTCATTAAATACTGCATCTTTATCAACATTTCCTCTAATTATATAGTCATATACATCATACATATCTTCTGGTGTTATTACATCCATTTCTTCTATTGGAACTAAATCTCTTGCTATTCTTAATATTGGCTTGTTCTCTGCAATTAGATGTACATCTGATGCATCTTTTTCAATTGCTATATCTAAAATTCTATCTATGTTCATAATCAATTTATCCCTTGTTACTAAATTTGGGTTTTAGGTTATACCCATAAACCATATTAATAAAATAGTAATTTTTTATTAAGCTCATCTAATGTTGTTATCCCATTAATTACCTTGTTTATGCCATCCACTATTAATGGTCTATAACCTAACTCTATTGCTTTTTGTCTTATTTCTAATGTAGATGCTCCTTGTACAATTAATTCTTTTATTTCTTCTGTAAAATCTAATATTTCAAATATTCCTATTCTTTCATAATATCCTGTATTATCACAATGCTTACAACCTACTGGGTCATATGTTTTTACGTTTGATAAATCAATATCTTCTCCATATTTATTTAATATTTTAGTCATGATTTGCTTTTCACTATCTGTAAGTGGTCTTTCTCTTTTACATTCTGGGCATAATCTTCTTACTAATCTTTGAGAAACTGTTGTTGCCAAAATACTTGCAATATCATAATTTGATACTTCCATTTTTCTTAATCTGTTTATAACTTCTATACTATCTATTGTATGAATTGTTGATAAAACATAGTGTCCAGTTTGTCCTGCTTGGATTGCTATTTCTGCTGTTTCTAAATCTCTAATTTCTCCAACTAGTATAATATCAGGATCTTGTCTTAAAACTGTTCTTAGAGAACCTGAAAATGTACTTTTTGCACCTATTTCTATTTGATTTAATCCATCTATTCTTATTTCGACAGGATCTTCAATTGTTGTTATATTTATTTCTGGTCTATTTAAATAATCTATAATACTATATAATGTTGTTGTTTTACCTTCTCCTGTTGGTGCTGCAATTACTGTTATACTATTTCTTTTATTGAAACTCTTTCTTACACTATCTTCATCTCCAGGATACCCTAGCTCAAAAATATTTCTTATATCTGTATCCTTTTTTAGTAATCTTAAAACAAATTTTTCTCCATTAATATTTGGTTGTGAAGACACACGGATATTGTAATCTTCATATAGAGTTATTCTTCCATCTTGTGATTCTTGTTTTTCTTGGTGCATATTTGAAATAGCTTTTAATCTACCTATTAATTGAGCTTGTTTTTCTTTATCTATTTTAAGTGCTGTAAATAATTCTCCATCTATACGATATCTTACTCTTATTTCATTTTCTAATGGTTCAATATGAATATCACTTGCTCTTCTTTTTATACCTGTTTTTATTATACTATCTACTAATTCTGTTACTGTTGCATCTCCACTTGTTTTTTTGACATCATCATAAACTTCTCCACCTAATGATTGTAGATAATTATCTATATCTTTTGCAAATGTTATATATTTTTCCATTACTAAACCTTTATTAAGTAATAAAAGTCTAACTGTTTCCATTCTTGCTTTATTTGTAGTATTTGCAAAACATACTTTTATTTTGTTATTTTCAACTTCAAATGGAACGGCTTTATTTGCTTTAGCAACATCTAAAGACATGTAATCTGTTAATCTTACCTTTATTGTTTGGCTATCTAGCAATATTCCTTTTTCTCCTAATATATCACCTATTGCTTCTATTAATGTTCTAGGATTAGCAGCTTTTAACTCATATAAAATGTCTCCTATTTTCATATTAGGATGTTCTCTTTGATATTGAAGAGCTCTTTCGATATCTTCTTCAGTAACTATGTTTCTTTTTACTAATTCTACCCCCATAGGTTGTCTTCTTTTGAAATCCATACAATGTTCATTCCTTTCTTACTTTTATACTACTTTGTAGTATATGTAATAGTATTTTTAAAACTTCCTGACTGAAAATCTACTGTTATTGTATATTTTCCGTTTTCTTCTACAGATGTGAATAAGCATTTATCTACATTGTTGCATATTTGTACTTCATTAAAATATATTGCTCCCTTTGATTCAGCATTTGGTTTAGAAAATGTATATGTGTTTTTATTTGAAAAAGCAATATAACTTGAACATTCATCTGATGATGTTTCTGCGTCTAATACTTTTATATCTTTAGTATTTATTTCACCAGCAAAATAACTGTTAAATTGTGTAAATTGTGCCATATTATCATTTATTTCTGAATCAATATTTACATTGTTATAAAAATATCCTGTAAGCATTGTTATAACAGCCATAACCACTAGTAAAGCAATTATATATATAATTAAAGATATAAGTGTCATACCATTTTGCTTTTTCATTAATTTCATCCTTCCTTTATTTTAAGTATCTTTTGACATAGATGTGGATAATGATATTTCCTGATTTTCATTTCCAGATTTATATGCTATTGTTACAGTAATTTTTTTAACTACATCTGGTTGAATTTCTTCTTCACCTGTGCTTTCTACAATCTCTGAATAATCTTCTACTCTTATTGTCTGATAATACGGTGTATCTACTCCATTATCCTGAATATATTTATCTTCATATCCAGTTATTATGTTTGTACCATCTGATACTGTTGGTAAAGCATCAAATCCATTTGCTTTTATTTGTTCTATTATACTCACTGCATATGCAGTTGCTTGAGTCCTTCTTTCTATATCACTAGAAGTTTTTCGTATATTAAAAAACAATGTTGCTATTATTGCTACAAATATTGTTATTAATATAATCGCTATTGTAATGTCTACTCCTGTAACTCCTTTTTCGTTTTTCAAATGTTTCATTTCTAGTATCTTTCCTTGTATAATATATTTAGGTTTTTGAAAGGTTACCCATAAACCTTGATA
>ERZ1643246.1874-NODE-1874-length-21554-cov-6.999581_pt1 | contig 21554 bp, 18 predicted proteins | sample MGYA00579265_ERZ1643246 | MGnify/ENA primary metagenome ERZ1643246 (study PRJEB29033, sample SAMEA4952261) | chicken gut metagenome | biome: Broiler Chicken; feature: Gastrointestinal Tract; material: Caecum | place: Ireland | collected 2018 | study: Broiler...
ATCAATCCGCGGTACCACCCTGATTCCTGCCATCAAAAGGCAGGCTCTCTTATATGCGTAACGTGCACTACACGTCATTTCTTACTCACGGTTCAGAAATGCGGCTCCTGTGGGAAATTCGGTCTATCTGTCAAATCGAAAGGAGCTTCCAGCCTGCGGCTCCTTCTCTCTGTCGGAGATCAGATATCCTACTGACACATTCACAGCCTTTACTGTATCTCCTTTATTTTAAACATCCATTCTCTCTTTGTCAACCCCGCACTGCTCCAAAACTACTCGAAAACCGTCACTTCCGGGATCTTTTTCAAATCGAAGGACCTTCCTGGCAATCCGGCCGGTAAAAACACTGTCGTGTTCCACAAAAATCAGGGTCGGCTTCCGTTCCAGAATCAGTTCTTCCATCTGCATCCGCGTAAAAATGTCAATGTAATTCAATGGTTCATCCCAGATATAAAGATGGGACGGTTCACAGAGGCTTCTGGCCAGCAGCACTTTTTTTCTCTGACCTTCGCTGTACTCCTCCAGTCTCTTTTCAAACTGGTTTCTGGAAAAATCCAGTTTCCTCAAAACAGTCCGGAACAGCGTCGGATCCAGTCCCGCCTTCTCTTCCAGTTCCTCCAGGGTACCGGCCATTCCGGAAGAGTCCTGGCTGACAATCGATATTTTCAATCCTCCCTGGATCCAAATCCGGCCGTCCTGGGGTTCATATACTCCGGAAATCAGCTTTAGAAGCGTTGATTTTCCACAACCATTCGGCCCCTTCAGTGCAATCCGGTCGCCCCGACGGATTTCCATGGAAACATCTGTTAAGATCTTTTTGTTTCCGTTCCGAAATGTCAGCTCTTCCACGGACACAAGCCGTTCCTTTCCGGCAGTCAGCGGAAACATTTTCAACTCTTCCACCGTCTCGATATCCTTTAACAGTCCTTCCTTTTCCCTGGCCGCCTTCTCCCTCCGGCGCTCCAGCACCTTGGAGCGCTTCATCATCTTGGCAGCCTTATGTCCCACCGCACCCCGGTCCGGTCTGAGACCTCCGATTTTGTGGCCAAACTTTTCCTTCTCCTTATTTCCGGCCCATCTGCCCGCTTCACGGGCGGCTGTTTCCAGATGCCGGATCTCCTTTTTCAACTTCTGATTCTGCTCCAGTTCCATCTGATCCCGGAGCTTCTTTTCTCTTAGCCATGTCCGGAAGCTTCCACGGTAGATACGGATACTGCTGCGCTCAATAGCCATCGTATGATCCGTACAGGCATCCAGAAGCCTCCGGTCATGGGAAACAAGAAGAAATCCCTTCTTTTTCCTCAGATAGGACGCCAGCAACTGCCGCCCCTCCTCGTCCAGATGATTGGTTGGCTCATCAATCAGTAAAAACGCATGCTCCTTCGCAAACAGTACCGCCAGTTGAAGCCGGATTCTCTCTCCAGGACTCAGCGTCCCATAAGCCCGCTCAAGAATCCCAGGATCCAGGTTCATCCACTCCATCTCCCTTAACACTCTCCAGAACTCATATCCTGGATCCATCTCCTCCAGAATCTCCATGGCAGGCTGATCCACGCCCCGGATCTCCACCGGAAAATACTCCGCCGTCTCCGTCATCCGGATTCCTCCCCGATACGAATACCTGCCAGCCAGCAGTTTTAAAAACGTTGTTTTCCCCGTTCCGTTTCTCCCGATCAGCCCAGTCTTCCAGTCCGTATCCAACCGCACACTCACATGCTCAAACACCGGATCAAAATGCGTGTCATACGCGAAAGAAAGGTCCGTAACCTGTATCTGTGACATTTCATCATCCCCCTTACCTTGCGCACACACTGCAAAAAGCCCTGTTTTCCCTTAGACTGCATCGGGGACAGGTACCAACGCACAGGTACACGTCCCCAAACATGGACAAAAGAAAACGAGTCATAAAAAGAACGGTTCTTCTTTTCATGACTCGTTTTGCGGTCTTGTATCCTGCTTCTATGACTGAAAAAAGAATGTCTCTTCCTGCAATGTGTACGGGCAGAATCCACCTGTAGTGTATTCCGTGTACTTCGTGTTTCATTGTCTTAACATTTGCAGGAAATAATGATCATCCTTTCACCTCATTTCTGTTTCTTTGCCACTTCAGTATACGTTCCTGTGCATGGTCTGTCAAGCCTTATCCAGATTATCCTTAAAAATCGTGATGTTGATGACTCCGCCAAGCAGAATCATGTACATGCAGAAATACAGCCAGAGCATGACGAGAATAATCGTTGTCAGGCTGCCGTACATGGTGGAGAATCCTTCAAAAATATCCAGGTAGACGGAAAAGATCAGGGAAATGACCTGCCATCCGATGGCGCTGAACACAGCTCCTGGAATCTGATGTTTCCATTTGGTTTTGATCTTGACATCCGGAAGGAACCGGTACAACAGCATACAAAAAAGCATCATCACGCCTACCGTCAGCGTGGTCCGGATTCGGATCAGAAATTCGACCGCGCTTTGCAGTACCGGCACATTCATCTCCACAAAAAGACTGATTCTGTTGCCAAATACAGCCAGCAGCAGACAGGATATAATGACAAGGAGAAAGAGTACCGTGTAGATGGATGCACGCAGCCTCAGATAAAAATAATTTCTTGTCTCCTTGCTCTGATAAATGCAGTTCAGTCCCGATGTAATGGCAAGTACCCCTCGTCCCGCCGACCACAGGGCAACGAGGATGGTTACGGGGATGATCGCCGTAGACTGGCTGTATACTTCATTGATAATCGAAAGCAAAAACGGCGTGACTGTCTTTGGAAATACTTCCGTGACCGCTTTCATTACATCGCTTCTGGTAACCGGTGTGTACTGTACCATGGTCAGCAAAAGCAGAATAATCGGGATCAGAGAAAGAATAAAAAAGAACGCCGACTGAGCTGCATACGCTCCCACATGACTCTGCATCGAGCGATCCAATATTCTCTTTATCCTCTCCCACTGCTTTTTGATCATACTTTACCTCATCCCGTCCGTTTTCCTGTTATCATACCATTAATCCGCCGTAATTTCCACACCGTTGTAAAACATTCCTAGGATTGTCTTATAATCTTTCCCTTTTTTCGCCATTTCATTCGCTCCGTTCTGGCTCATTCCAATCCCATGTCCATAGCCGCCTCCTTCAAAATGGAAGCTCTCCCCCTTCTTCTCCACTGTAAAAAAGGCGCTTGGAAAGAGCTTCGCCGATGCCGCGGCTGTTCCATCCTGTTTGTGGATTTCATAGCCGCTTCCTCCAAGGGCGCTCCGGATTTTGTTCTCTGTTCTGATGACGGCGCTTCCCTTTGTCCCTGTAACCTTCATCTCAAGCGCCACATCCCCGGCACCGCGTTTTGTGATCTCAATCTTGGAAATCGTCCCCACATCCTGGCCCGTATTCAGCCCGAAGAGATTGGAAATCGTCTCAACGGGGATATCGCAGTTCCAGGCAAACCATGGGAGATCTTTTTCGTAGCAGACACCATCTTCTTCCACTTTGATTCCTTTTAAATAGGAGTTGGCATCCGTCACCTTAGTTCCCCACGCCTCCACACTGGTGGTTTTTCCGCAGGAGGTAGAAAAATAATACGCTTTTACCACGTTTCCATTGTATGTCAGCTTTTCTCCCCTGGTGCTGTCCACCGCGGCAATCGTCTTTTCCTGCTCCGCAGAATTCCCATAGACCTGATAGGCTGTGCTGTCATCCACATTTGCCCGATACTCCGGATAGGCCTGGCCCTCCATATGGCAGCAGGCATAACTCCTGGCACAGACAGCCTGTGCTTTGAGCGCCTCCTCCTCGTAGGATGCCGGCATCTCACTTGGCACTACGGCATACAGATACTCTTCCAGCGGAAGTTCATTCACAACCGCAATTCCCTGTGCCGTGGAAAACAGCTCCAGCTTTCCCCTGTAGGACGGTGTCCCATACCCCCGGTTCAGACTTGAAATCGTAATGGGATCGCCTTCTTTTGCCGGCTTCACCCAGACAGATCCTCCCTCAAACAGGGGATCGTCCGGAGCGATCGTCACGGTTTCTCCCTCTGTTGCCTCCTGTTTCCGGTTCTTTCCTTCCAGCACCAGTCCTCCTTTGGCCAAAACCGATACGTTCGGGTGAACCTCATCTGCATAACCGTCCGTCTTCAGAAGTACCCGTATTACTGTCTGCTGCTCCCCGCTTTTTTGTTTTTGCTCCTTTTGGGCAGCATCCTGTTCCGTTTTCTGCACATGGTCCACAGAAGTCTGATGTTCCGTTCCGCTGCCTTCCGAAATCATATGTATCAGTCCTGCACATAAAAACAGGCTCAATATAATTCCGCCAAAATAATATAAGAAATTTCCTTCCCAATGTTTTTTCATCTTCCGCACCTTGTCCGCCCGTATTTATCTTAATGTATGTCTGATCTGTTTTTTATATGTATCTTTCTCTCTTCGTCCAGGATCCTGCATTCTTCCCGGACGTAAAAAGCAGCCGTATGACGGCTGCTTCTTCTCTTTCGTATGTACCCCCAAAATGCCGGCTCCTGTATTTTGACTCCTAGCAGTCCGCTAGGTGGGCAACCGCATCTGCTTTTCTGCCTTCCACTGAAAGAATGAGGCCTGACATATTACAGAGATAATAGGAATCCCGTTTAAAGTATTGTAGGTTCAAAATTACAAGAGTTATCGCACATTTCAGGTTAGATTTATTATACCGTATCCGCTTTCATCTTTCAATATTTATTTAGAATCCTTTCACAAAGGTGAAGAGAAATTTCTGGAAATATCCCTTCTTATTCCAGATTTTTCTCCGGATAAAACTGCAGAGCTCTTTCAGTTCCCGCAGTTCCTTTTTCCCAGGACAACGTTTTCCAAAAGCAGTCTCCAGTACACAGTCTATGACCTGTCTTCCCACTTTCCCGGAAATCTGGTATGTTTCCTGTAAAACTGACCAGAGATGCTCATCTTCCGGCAGTGATTTTTTCAAGTCATCCTCCACCATCTGGTAAAGGACATGGTACATTCGCAAATACCGTTTCCGCCGATTTTTGGATCTGAGGGCATACCGCCATTTCCTTTTCCTTCCCAATAGAAGAAGCAGTCCGGTCACCGCCGCCACCGTTGCTGCCACTCCCCCAATCCAGAGAATTTTCCAGGCCACGTTCCCTTTTTCTTCCGTCTGGTCCGGGCCCTGGACAGATTCTCCCGGCGTCGTCTCTGTATCCGTTGGATCCTCAGACGGATTCTGTCCGGGCTCTTCCTGCGTCTGAACTTCCGGTTCTTCCTGCAAAGTCTCCGTATCCGTCGGGCCCTCTGTCTCTTCGGAATCTGTTTTTATCTCTGTCTTTGTTTCCGCCTGCTCCGGAGCAGCCTGACGGTATGCAGGAGTCATCTCGGCTGGCAGCCATCCGCATCCTTCTACATAAACTTCCGCCCATGCATGTGCACTGCCGTCATCGATTTCCGCCCGGTATCTGCCATCTGCTGTCTCTTTAAAATCAGAAGGCTGTGCGATATATCCAGATACAAACCGCGCCGGAATATGATTCATCCGAAGGAGCATTACACCTGCGGAAGCAAAGTGCACACAATATCCCTGCCTGCTTTCTCCCAGAAAATATGTCACAAAGTCCTCCCCACGAGGAGTTCTGCCAGGACGTTTCGTATAATCCGCTCTTCTGTCCAGATAGTCAGCCACATTTCTGATTGTGTTTCGCATCGTCCGGCCATTCAGACTCTCTGCCGTCTTTTCCCATGCATCTGCGAACGCTTCCGGGACCTGCAGATAGGTCTCATTGACAAATCCGGTGTATGCTTCCGCCGATTTCGTCCGGTCTTCGCCCACATTTCCCGGATTCTGTTCCATTTCTCCCAGTTCCCCGATCAGGACCGCCTCTACCTGATAGTTTCTTCCTCTGCCTTTTGTATAGGTATCTCCGAACAGATCCTTCGTATAATTATTCTTATATGGAAGATACATGTATTTTCTGCTGGCGCCCTTTCTGGAAATCTCTGCCGTCACAAGCTGGCCGTCCAGCCTGTCTTTTTGTCCGCTCACCGTTTCATATTCCCGGCTCCGCTCCTTGCGGATCTCGTCCCCGGAAAGTTCGCCTGTCTTGCCGGATTGTTCCCATCTGTTATTCCGATAGTCTGTTCCAATGTAACCTTGCAGGTAAACCGTATGTTCCGGCCGTTCCGAAAGGGTGATCTCCAACTGAAGCTCTCCTGTGTCTACCAGCTCGTCAGCCGTCCCCATTCTGCCGTCTGTGACCCCTCCCTTTGCACTGCGATCCAGGAGCCCTTCGATCTTCTCCTGCCAGGCAGCCGGATCGGAAAAGAACTGATCCACGGGCTGTCTGGGAATGAGTATGCCTGCCGCCAAAGCGGCGCACACTACCGCCAGAAGCGGTCCTTTTGTGCTGGACGGACTGGCCATCACCAGAAAAAGGACCGCACATCCCAGTGCTGCGATCCCCTGCGCCTTCATTTCTGTCCCTGTAAAAAACGGGAACGAAAAGAGTGCCCCGTAAAGGAGCAGCAAAATTCCGCGCAGACTGCGGATCGATCCAACCAGAATACATACTGCCAGGATCATGCCTCCGAGTGCCAAAATGCCATAGACTGCCGTCTCCGGATCCAGTGCCATCCTGTCATCAGGCTGCGCCTGCTGGAAATACCCCGTAACCCGAAGCACGGATTTTCCGATAATCTCTTCGATCAGCCCTTTCCGTATATTCTGTTTCTCCGCCACCAGAAAATATACAAACGGAAAGATCCCTGCGGCCCATCCTGCCAGACTGTACTTTGCCTTCAAGGACACATACGGAACCCAGCAGACAAAAAAGATGAGCATGCCTTCCACAACGATCCGCAGGTTCACCTCCGGTTTAAAAACCGTGTCAATGGCACAAAAGACTTCCAGGGCTGCTGCTGCCGCCGACAAAAGAATCCAGATCTTTTCTCCTGTGCTCTTTTCTATCCTCTTTGTTTTCATGTTCTCTGACCACCTATAGTTCCAATACTGTCTCCCTTAGCTCTTCTGCAAATGTCTCTTCGTGAAAGATCAACGGTGCATCTTCCCCGCACTGAATCGTCAGATCCCCGCAGATTCGGACCGCTTTCTTATACGGTTCATAAAATTCGTATCTGTACAGCTCTTCGTCCAGCTGATCCATATCGGAAACGTCCGTGGAGGAAAGTGCCAGAAGCCAGTCATAGTATGTCTCCTCATCCTTTACCAGATACCGCTTGAAACACTGGCTCTCTTTTTCTTTCCAGACCGCATAGTACCGGCAGGACTCCTCCATGACCGCATGTCCCGCCGATGCCGCAAGATTCAAAAACAGATTGCTTCCTTTTCCGTCCAGCTTTGCCTTCCCTTTGTCAAGAAGAAGTACCACGGCCGCTCCGAGAGGAAAACTGTATTCTTTCATATACAATTCCTCTGTCCGGGCGCTCAGTTTCCAGTGGATCTGGGCGATCCGGTCTCCAGGCTGATATTCATGGACATCAAATACCTCAGTTGTATCGTCTCCGCCCCGGTCCTTTGCGTACTCGTCCCCTTCTGTCACAAACAGGCGGACCGCCCTGCTGATTTCGGCATACATCGGATATGCCCTCGGCACAACATGAATCTCGGCCGGCACCGCCTGGAATTTCCATACCCTGATCCGAAACATCCCCGATGCATCCGTGGTGACCACCTTTTTCACTTTCACTTCATGCTTCCCACAGTTCACTGCCTCATAATGGATCAGCACCGTGTGCGTCTTCCCTTTCTTCAGATTTCGGATCACCTGCCATTCTCTCCCGATCCGGATTTTGAGAAAAGGAATCGAAAATGCCCCACAGTTTTCCACCGCAAAGGGAAGCTTCAGTGTTTCCCCCTCTTCTGCCACCTGGAAATCCCCCTGTGGGAAAATCCGGATTTTTGCCGGCATCCCTATTGCCTGTAAAACAAGCAGAACCGGAAGCACCAGTTCCACCACCAGCAGATATCTGCCCTCCGGCCACGCATAGACCAGATTCAGATACGCTGTGGCAAGCACAGCCGCCAGATAAATGATTTTCTTCATTCTCGTTTCCCTTTTCCTGCTTTTGGCTGCGGCGTGGACGCAAGGATCTCTTCAATCACCTGTGACGGCTCCATCCGTGCCGCCCTGGCCTTGGGGCTCAAAAACAGTCGGTGCACTGCCACGTTCGGAAATACTTCCGCCACATCCTGCGGGATGCAAAAAGTTCTCTTCTCCAGATACGCATATGCTTTGGCTGCCTTGGCAAGGGCGATCGTTCCCCTGGGACTGATTCCAAGCCGAACCATCGGATGCGTTCTCGTCGCCTCCACCAGCCTTCCCATATATTCATAAACTGCATCATGCACATAGATCTGCTCAACCTCCGACCGCATTCCCAGAAGCATCTCTCTTCCTGCCGCCGGCTGGACTGCATCTGCCGGATTTCCTTTCTGACTGCCTTTTACAATCTCAATCTCAGAGTGGATATCCGGATATCCCATGGAAATGCAGATCATAAACCGGTCCAGCTGGGATTCCGGCAGCATCTGGGTTCCGGCCTGTCCAAACGGATTTTCCGTTGCGATCACAATAAATGGATCCGGTACCGGATAGGTCTTCTGATCCACCGTCACATGCCCTTCCTCCATCACTTCCAGAAGTGCCGACTGGGTTTTCGGCGAAGTCCGGTTGATCTCATCTGCCAACAGCAGATTACACATGACAGCTCCCGGCTGATAGACAAACCGCTGTGTTTGTTTGTCATAAAGAGAAAAGCCGACAATATCCGCCGGCAGCACATCCGGGGTAAACTGGACTCTGTGCCGCTCCAGTCCCATACTCTTTGAGAACGCAACCGCCATGGTTGTCTTTCCGACTCCCGGTATGTCCTCGATCAGGACATGCCCGCCCGCCAGAATGGCCGCCATCACTTTTTTTACGCAGTCCTGCTTCCCGATCACTGCTTTTTCCACCTCCGCAATCACAGCAGCCGCTGCCATCATTCCATATGTTTTTTCCATTTCCCGTCCCCTTATCTTTTTTTCCATTGTAGCATATCAAATGCCTCTGCACACCCAATCTTACAGAAATTTTACAAAAGGCCCTGCGGATCTCTCCGCAGAGCCTTCTCTCTTATTTTTCCTGATCCAGTCCCAGAATCTCTTTGACGGTCTCTTCCATTTCATTTGCATCACACTCTCTGGTGTGGAGAATCCTGGCATTTTTGATCTCCTCTACCGCCTTTGGAATCTTCGTCCCAGAAAGGCGGCTCAGTTCCTCCGCAAGCGCTGCCCCGTCTCTTCCTTCGTATTTTCCCGGACAGACTGCATTCAGGACACTGCCGGCAAATTTATAAGGACTTGCCGTGGACGCAATAATCGTCTTTGTCTGATCCCCGCAGTCCTCTCTGTACGCATGATACACCGCTGCCGCAACCGCCGTATGCGTGTCCATCACATAACCGGTACGCTCATATGTTTCCCGAATCGCCTGCCTCATCTCTTCTTCTGACGCATAACCCGCAGCAAAATCTGCCAGTTTTGCCTTCATTTCCGGTGTGATACCATACCGTCCCTTTTCCTTCAGCTCTTTCATCAGCTCCCGGTTCTTTGAAGCGTTTCTTTCGGAAATCAGATAGATCAGGCGCTCCAGATTGCTGGAAATCAAAATATCCATCGATGGAGATTCCGTCAGAATGAACTCCCGGTTTTTATCATAGGTCCCGGTCTGGAAAAAGTCAAAAAGGACTTTGTTTTCATTGGACGCGCAGACCAGTTTTGCGATAGGAAGCCCCATCTGTTTTGCAAAATAGGCGGCCAGAATATTTCCAAAATTTCCGGTTGGAACTACCACATTGACTGCCTCTCCTTCCTGGATCTCCCCCTGTTTCAACAGGCATCCATATGCATAGACATAATAAACAATCTGCGGTACGAGCCGGCCGATATTGATGGAATTCGCAGAAGACAGGCGAAAACCGGCCTTTTGAAGCTCTTCTTTTAATTTTGCGTCTTCAAACATTTCCTTTACACCGTTCTGCGCTTCATCAAAGTTTCCGTGAAGAGCTACGACTGCGGTGTTTTCCCCTTTCTGGGTTACCATCTGAAGCCGCTGGACTTCACTGACTCCTCCTTTTGGATAGAAAACGATGATCCTGGTTCCTTTCACATCCGCAAATCCTGCAAGTGCCGCTTTGCCTGTATCACCGGAAGTTGCCGTCAGAATCACAATCTCATCTGTCACATGATGCTTCTTTGCCGCTGTGGTCATCAGATGAGGAAGGATGGAAAGCGCCATATCCTTAAACGCAATCGTCGGTCCATGGAACAGCTCCAGGTAATACGTACCGTCCACTTTTACAAGCGGAGCAATGTCTTTTGTGTCAAACTTTTCATCATAGGCCAGACGGATGCATCGAAGAAGCTCCTCTTCCGTAAAGTCCGTAAAAAACTGCTTCATAACCGTATAGGCTGTTTCCTGATAGTCCATGTCCGCAAGCTTTGCAAGCGGGACATCCAGAGCTGGAATATACTCCGGCACAAAAAGACCTCCCTCGCCAGAAAGCCCTTTCAGGACTACCTCGGAAGCTGTCAGCATTATATTTTCATTTCTCGTACTTCTATAAAATAACTCCATGGCGTTTCCTCCTTACCTTTTGATCTGCAATTTTTCAGAAATTATAGCACAAACTTTTCGGACATTCAATGACTTCCATTTTCCCTTTTTCGGAACAGAATCACAAGCACCGCGCTGACCGCCATCAAAACAGGATAGTAAAGATACGGCAGAATTTCAAAGGGTGTCAGGCCCGTAAGACTGGCTGCGGACAGAAGCTGGGCTCCATACGGGATGATTCCCTGTCCAACAGATGTAAAAATATCCAGAAGCGAGGCCGACCGTCTCGGACTGACTCCATACTCATCGCTGATCTCTTTTGCAATCGGTCCTGTCATGACAATGGCGACGGTATTGTTTGCCGTGCACAGATCTACCAGGAAAGCAAGTCCGGCAATGCCAAGCTCGGCGCCCCTCTTTCCTTTGATTCTGTGTTTGATCATCTGCAGCAGGAAGGTGATCCCTCCCATCTCTCTGACCAAAGAGACAATACACGCCACAAGAATGGAAATGACCGTAATATCATACATCCCCATAATTCCACCGCTTCCGTCCGGTCCCTTTGCGACCACCTGAAACATCTCGGAAGCCGCAATCTCTCCGGAAAAAACGCCCACTGCCAGCGACAGCACAGTCCCTGTCATCAGTACCAGAAATACATTGACTCCTGCCAGCGCCCCAATCAGCACTACCAGGTACGGAAGAATCTTCCAGAAGCTGTATACCATTTCTCCATCCATTTGAAAGGTTCTTCCCGAAGTCAGAAACAGAAAAATCCCGATTGTCACGACAGCCGCCGGAAGCACAATCAGAAAGTTCTCCCGGAACTTGTCTTTCATCTCACATCCCTGCGTTTTAACCGCCGCAATGGTCGTATCTGAAATCATGGACAAATTGTCCCCAAACATGGCACCGCATACAACCGCCCCAATACAGATGGCTGCCTCATATCCTGTCTTCTCGCTGATTCCCGCCGCAATCGGGGCCAGTGCCGCAATCGTCCCCATAGATGTTCCCATAGAAACCGAAATGAAACATCCGATCACAAACAGCCCGGCCACCGCCACCTGGGACGGCAGTATTGACAGTCCGAAATTCACGGCGCTGTCCGCGCCTCCCGCAGCGGTTACCGCTCCGGAAAACCCGCCGGCGCAAAGAAAGATCAGACTCATGGTAATGATATTGTCCTCCCCTACGCCCTTGGCAATAATATGAATTTTTTCGTTAAAATCATGCTTTCTGTCCTGGACAAAAGCAGTAAACAGCGCAATCAGAAATGCCAGTACGGCAGGCATTGCGTAAAAATCCCCACTCAAAAATCCGGACCCCAGAAATAAAAGCAGGAACACTCCGATGGGAAGCAGCGCCGCCACGCTTCCTTTTTGTTTGTTCTCCGTCATTTTCCTCTCCTTTTACCTGTTTTGCAGCATATGGCGGAAAAGGGCGGTGCGCCTCCGAAAAGCGCTCCCGCCCTTTATCCGTCCATCTCTGTATAGTTTCCGAATCAGCTGTTCAGCTTTTGATTCGTATAATTGACAAGCCCTCCGGCAGAAATGATCTTCTGCATGAATTCCGGGAACGGCTGTCCCTGATACTCCGTCCCTTTTGTTCGGTCGTAAATCTTTCCGCTGTCAAAATCGATCTCCACTTCATCTCCAGCTTCAATCTCCTCTGCCGCCTCTTTACATTCAATAATCGGCAGTCCGATATTGATCGAATTGCGGAAGAAAATCCTTGCAAATGTCTCTGCGATGATGCAGCTGACTCCCGCAGTCTTCAGACACAGCGGAGCATGCTCCCTGGAAGATCCGCATCCGAAATTCTTTCTCGCGACAATGATATCTCCCGGCTGTACTTTACTTGCGAACTCCGGATCAATATCCACCATCGCATGAGAAGCAAGCTCCTGCGGATCAAAAGAATTCAGATATCTTGCAGGAATAATCACGTCCGTATCTACATTGTCTCCATATTTAAATACATGTCCCTTTGCTTCCATGCTCTACTCACCTGCTTTCTCTGGATTTGCGATATAACCTTTGATGGCACTTGCTGCCGCCGTTTCCGGAGAAGCAAGGTAAACCAACGAGTCCACATGTCCCATACGGCCCACGAAATTTCTGTTCGTCGTAGACACGCATTTCTCTCCTGCCGCAAGAACACCCATATGTCCGCCCATGCAAGGTCCACAGCTCGGAGTGGAGAATGCACAGCCTGCATCTACAAAAATTTCCGCGATTCCCTCTTTCAGACACTCCTTATAGATAGCCTGTGTCCCCGGAATCACGATGACTCTCACATCCGGATGTACCTTATGACCTTTCAGAATGGCAGCGGCCCTTCTCATATCCTCCATCCGTCCGTTCGTACAGGATCCAATGACAACCTGATCAATCTTGATCGGTTCCATCGCCTCGATCTCATCGATCGTATGGGCATTGCCCGGCAGATGCGGAAATGCAACGGTCGGCCGCACTTCGGAGAGATCAATCTCAATAACTTCCTCGTATTCAGCATCCTCGTCCGGAGTATAAATTTGATATTCCTTGTCAGAATGCGCTTTCATATATGCTTCCGCCTTTTCGTCTACAAGGAAAATACCGTTCTTCGCTCCCGCCTCAATAGCCATATTTGCCATTGTAAACCGGTCATCCATGGACAGTTCGGAAAGTCCATCTCCGACAAATTCCATCGATTTATATAAGGCTCCGTCTACACCGATCTTCCCGATAATATGGAGAATGATGTCTTTTCCGCTGACATATGCTCCAGGCTTTCCTTTCAGCACAAACTGAATGGCGGACGGAACCTTGAACCAGAGTTCCCCGGTCGCCATACCTGTGGCAATATCTGTCGTACCGACACCTGTGGAAAATGCGCCAAGCGCACCGTATGTGCAAGTATGAGAATCTGCTCCGATAATGCATTCCCCTGCCACTGTAATTCCTTTTTCCGGAAGGAGTGCGTGCTCAATTCCCATCTGTCCGATCTCATAATAATGAGTCAGTCCCTGCTCTTTTGCAAATTCCCGGATCGACTTGGAATTCTCCGCTGATTTGATATCCTTATTTGGAGTAAAATGATCCGGAACCAGTACTACTTTGTCCTTATCAAATACCTTGTCCGCCATCTGCCGGAATACCGGCACTGCCATCGGACCGGTAATATCATTTGCCATAACGACGTCAAGCTTTGCCTCGATCAGCTGGCCTGCCGCCACCGTATCCAATCCTGCGTGGGCCGCAAGGATCTTCTGCGTCATTGTCATTCCCATGTCTTTTTGCGCCTCCTCTTTTTCTGGCTTACACCTTTCCTCATATTCTATCATAGATCCATACCTGTGCGCAAGAAAAATCAGAGTGCAATCTGTTTTTTGGCGTTCTGCTGTATTTACGTCCTGCAGAATTTATTATATAATATATAATGCGTGTAAAATTTGTCTAACAAAGGAGAATGAGTATGACATTAAAAATGGGGAAAAATCAACACACCTATATTGTCAGATCCATTCAACTGGAGCTTTCGCTTGAACGCAGGCTGGAAGCCCTCGGTCTTACCGAGGGTGCTCCGATTACCGTTTTAAACAATGATAAAAAGGGAGCTATGACCGTTCGGTTCCGTGGGACAAGATTTGCCCTCGGAAAGCGGATTGCTGACCATATTGAAGTGGAGGAGGCAGAGTAATGGGTGATATCATCAATGTTGGATTCATAGGGAATCCAAACTGCGGCAAAACGACTCTGTTCAACGCCTACACAGGCGCCAACCTGAAGGTTGCGAACTGGCCCGGCGTAACAGTCGAAAAGAAAGAAGGCATGACCGAATACGAAGGCGAGCAGTTCAAGCTGATTGACCTTCCCGGCATTTACAGTCTGACATCGTATACAATGGAAGAAACGGTGTCAAGAGAATGCATCATGAGCGATGAGGTGGATGTGATTGTCGATGTGGTGGATGCGTCCTCCCTGGAACGCAATCTCTACCTGACCCTTCAGCTCATCGAGCTTGGCAAACCGGTAGTTCTGGCATTGAATATGATGGATATCGTAGAAGAACGTGGCATGGAGATCGATCTCCACCGCCTTCCGGAAATGCTTGGAATTCCTGCGATTCCGGTTTCCGCCAGAAAGCGGACCGGGCTTTCCATTCTGATGCACGCAGTCAAACATCACGAAGGGCTGACAGAACAGGATCCATTGATCCACCATCATCAGGAACGGGAAGAGCATTCTTCCCACAAACACAATCACCATGCCGAATACGCCATGGTGTACAGCGATGAAATTGAGGACAAAATCGATGTGCTGATCGATCGTCTCTCCAAGGAAAATCCTACCCTTTCCAACAAGCGCTGGCATGCCATCAAGCTTCTGGAACACGATCCGGTTGTCATGAAAAATCATCCGGTCAGTCTGGACGATGTTGCACCGGAAAGTCTGGAAAAAGAGATTATCAATCAGAAATATGATTTTATCGAAGAGATTATCCAGGAAGTCCTCGTAAACAAAAGTCAGAAGGCGGAACGGACCGAAAAAATTGATCATTACATGACCAGCCGTTATCTGGGGCTTCCGATTTTCCTTTTGATCATGGCTTTTGTATTTTTTGTAACCTTTACTGTCGGCGACTGGCTAAAGGGCTATTTTGAGATGGCCCTCGTCTGGTTCTCGGATCTTGTGTCCGGCGGACTTTCCGCAGTACATACCAATCCGCTGATTCAGTCCCTTGTAGTGGACGGAATCATTTCCGGCGTGGGAGGCATTCTGACCTTCCTTCCGAACATTTTCATCCTCTTCCTGGCACTTGCTTTTCTGGAAGACAGCGGATATATGTCCCGTGTCGCCTATATCATGGATGACTTGATGAGTCATCTGGGACTTTCCGGACGGGCTTTCATCCCACTTCTGCTTGGTTTTGGATGTTCTGTCCCGGCTGTCATGGCTTCCAGAGCACTGGAACACAGGAAAGACCGACTGAAGACGATTCTTGTAACGCCGTTTATGTCCTGCAGCGCAAGACTTCCGATCTATGTCCTGTTTTCTTCCATGTTTTTTGGAAAATACCGGATGCTGGTGTGCTACTCCATGTATCTTCTTGGTATTATTGTTGCAATAACGGCAGCATTTGTCATTTCCAAGTTTGACGGCAGTAAAGCAGAACATGCTCTTCTGATTGAGCTTCCGGAATACAAAACGCCGAACGCTCACACCATTGCCATCTATGTATGGGAAAAAATCAAAGACTATCTGTCCAAGGCCGGAACGGTAATCTTTGTTGCTTCCATTATTATGTGGGGCGTCATGAATCTCGGCCCGCACGGATTTGTAACTGACATTTCCGACAGCTTTGGATCCATGATCGGAAAGGCTCTGGTACCTGTCCTTGCTCCGGCAGGACTTGGCTACTGGCAGATTGTTGTGGCTCTGATCTCAGGAGTCGCCGCCAAGGAAGTCGTTGTTTCCAGTTGCAGCGTCCTCTTTGGCATTGCAAATATCACGACTCCATCCGGTATGAACAGTATGGTATCCGTACTTGCATCCATGGGATTCGGAGCAGCAAACGCCTATGCTTTGATGGTCTTCTGCCTGCTTTATGTTCCATGTATGGCAACTCTTGGAACCATTCACAGGGAAGTAGGAAAGACCAGCATCACCGTGGCATTCGCCTGCTTCCAGCTGGTCATCGCCTGGATCTTTGCAGTGATCTTCTACCATATCGGACTTCTGTTTTAAAAAAATCTCCGGGATTGATCTGATCATCAGACATCCCGGAGATTTTTATATCCATCTCTTAATCATATTCAGTTGATTTTGAAATACCGTATCAAACGTATTTTCCACCAGGGCCGATCGTTTTGAAAGCTTCTTTTCACAGGAAAACAAATCAAATCCTGCCCTTCCATAATACTTGCTCATTCTTCCGTACGGCCTGGCATTTCTATTCTCCAAGGGCAGCGCAAGCTGAACATACCTTCGGGAATTTGCCTCGCCGTGAAGGGTAAGCTCCGATAAGATTTCCCTCTCCCGTTTCTTATCTTTTGCGAACAGATACACCGCAAGCACACCGGACTGCGCCTCGACTGCATCTGCCGCCTCACTCAGATCATAATATGACATAACCGGCAGCACAGGGCCGAAGATTTCTTCTTTCATCACCGCATCATCCCAGGTGACTCCTTCCATAATCGTCGGCTCGATCCGCAGTGCGTCAGGATCACTTTCTCCGCCATAGACTACTTTTCTCTCATTGATCAGTCCGCAGATCCGGTTAAAGTGTCTTTGATTGATAATGGACGGATACGATTCATTTTCCAGCGGTTTTGGGCCGTACATCTTCTGAATCTGTTTCATCATATACTGGACGAGTCTTTTCCGGACGCTGTGCTGTACCAGCACATAGTCAGGCGCCGCGCAGGTCTGCCCTGCATGGACAAACTTATTCCAGACGATCCTTCTTGCCGCTGCCCGCAGATCCGCCGTCTCATCAACGATGCAGGGACTTTTCCCATTTAATTCCAAATTCACCGGCGACAGACCCCGGCTGGTCTGTTCTTCCCGTGAATGCTCCGCTTTTGGACTTCCCGTAAAAAGAACATAGTCAAATGTTTCCTGCAGAAGAGCCTCCCGCTCTTCCTGACCTCCTGTGACAGCCGAGACATAACAGGACGGGAAAACTTCCCTGATCATATTCCTGATCAAAGAAGATGTATGTACGGTGTATGAAGAAGTCGTCAATACAACACAGTTTCCCGCTCCGACCGCTCCAATCAGCGGTGCCACCGCAAGGTGGAAAGGATCGTTCCATGGAGTCAGAACCAGTACACTTCCGTAAGGCTCCCGGCCGATATAGGAGACAGATGAAAGCTCCGAAACGTGTGCAGGCACTTTTCTTGGCCGCATCCAGAGAGGCAGATGCCTGATGGTCACCTGGATCTCCTGTCTGAGCATCCGGATCCCGTTTTGATATTCCTCTGCGCCGGAATCTCCAAGATCCTTCTTGACAGCCTCCAGAATCCTTTCTTCATTTTCATCCATCCATCTCAGAAGCTTTCCAAGATAAAAAATCCGGAAACCTGGTTTCCTTGTTTTTCCTGTCCTGAAAAACTCTTTCTGCCGCCTTACTAATCCTTTGTACTCCATTCCTTCTCCTTTCCGTCTAGTCTTTTAACTTCTGCATTTTTTCCTTTTTGGCTTCCCGCAGATAAGGAATCTCAATCGGGTCGATCGGATCTACCGGACTTTCTACTTTCATTTTCTTCTGCCGGCTTCTCCTCTTCAAAAGCTCTCCGCCCTTATTGTAGAACCAGAAGCTGTATGCCAGAAGCTTATTGGCCTTTCCCATCTTGTCTTTCATAGTCTTATCGTAAAATCTTCCGCCCGCCTTTACAATCTTATTCTGGCGGATCAGATTGATCAGCTCGGTTTCACAGGAAGCGCTCTCTGAAAACTCCGTATAGGCAGTACTTACACACTCGATTTTGTGCGCATCGCTGCCCCCGGTCCCAGGTTTATTGTATTTCTTCGCCAGCCTGGCTGAACCTTCATTGGACTCCTCTGACTCGCACGCATTAAAGACTTCAATAAAATCAAACCGTTTGATCAGCTCCGGAGATTTGTAGAACCGCTTTGTATTGGTAAAACTCAGGTATTTTTCTCCACACGGATGAGCCGGTCCGATCACACCGCCGTTTTTGTGTACCAGATCGATCAGCATGGCCAGCGGAAGACCTCGCATCTCCAGAAGGCGCATCTTTCGCCCTTCCGGCATGATAACCAGAAAGTGTCCTGCATCTCTGGTATCGTATTCAATTCCTTTGAATACCATAAAATCCTGATATTTTTTCCCTTTCACATTATTTTTCCAGTATCGATACCCATTATACGTATCATGATCTGTAACTACCATCCCGTCATATCCTTGACTGATCAGCTTTTCAATATATTCTTCTAGTCCTACTTTGCTGTCGATTGATCCCTCTTTTACATGACAATGCATATCCAGCTTCATACACAAGCCCCCTTTTGCTTTCAGGCTTATTATACCCCTTTTTTCAGAAATACAGTAATACCTTCTCCAGTTTTCTGATTATCTCAGCCAGATCTCTTCTCGTTTTACTCCTCTGTCGATTCTCCTTCATCAGAATCCAGTACATTTCTCGCCATCTCAACCTCGGATTCCACTGATTTCTTTTCCCGGATCTCTTTGACCTTCCTGCGCTCCATCTTTGCGATTTTTCTGGATTTCACCGCATACTGGATGCAGATTCCAAGCACCGCGAGCACCGCACTGGCTGCGTAAAATACGATCGTACTGTCATACGGTACATACCGGGAAGCTACAAGACCTCCAAGTACGCCTCCTCCGATTCCCATGACCGGAATGATCATCGGATCGCCAAAAACAGCAGAAAGAACCGCAAATATCAAAGCAACCACAGCCGCAATTCCAAGTACCAGATATCCTCTGCCTCCCGCGAGTGCCAGAGCACTTACAAAAATCGCCGCAAAGGAAAAAACAAATGCTCCAAATTTACGGAACACTGCTTCAAATGCCGCCAGAATCACTCCTGCCGCTGCAGAAATTCCAATCATCACCCATCCGTCCAGATTGAAAAACCAGGATACGGCAAGTCCCGCTGTCACACCTGTCAGAAATCCCTGCAGCGCAAACAGCAGATATTTACACTTCGCACCAAACAAAATCATTAACAGCGCAATCACGCCGGTCACTACAGCAGCAGCCATCCCGCCTTCCGAAAAGATCCATGAAAAATCCATATTTTTCAGTCCATTTTCAAAAAGCAGGCGGCTCATCTGATCTGCTGCTTCAAATACTCTTTCCATCTTTGTCTCTCCTTTGTATATGATTGATACTCTTTTTGTTTCCCTCCTACCTGTATTTTAATACAAAACTGATATTCCCGCAACACGAAAGATGGACGCCGATGCTTATCTGATCATCAACGCCCATCTTTACTTTGTTGGTTCTTCAGTCATTCGTTAACCTTCCCTTTCTCAGATTATATGAGTTATGAAATTGTTTTCGGTGGTCCGTACCTCCTTTTCTGAAATCTCTTCTGATTTCTATTTTTATCTTGTCTTAATCCTATCATCTCACCTCTTATTTGTCAATATATTTTTTCTCTTTTTTTATTTTTTCTCAATTTATTTCTTTTTTTATTTAATTATCAGTTCTTTTTTTAATTTAAAAAAAAGATACCATATCGCCCCTCAGACCATATGGTATCTTTCCTGTTTGTTCCATTTATTCGAATGCCACTTTTCCGGAATCCGTACCATTTACTACATAGTAAACTGCGGCCTCCTCCGGCTTTACATAAAGAGTGATTTCTTTGATGTCTCCTACTTTTTTTCCATTTGCCTTTGTCCAGTCTTTTTTCACTGCGGCAATCATGTCCTTTTCTTCCACTTCTTTGCCGAAATACTGAACGAATGTCTTTACTTTAATCTCTTTCTTTGTCGTTCTTTTTGCAGCTGTCTTTTTGGCAGTTTTTACAGTTTTTTCTGCTGCTTCTTTCACAGCCTCTGTTACAGCTTCTGTTGTTTCAGCTACCGCTTCTTTTACAGTCTCTGTCTTTTCAGCTACTGCTTCTTTTACAGTCTCTGTTTTCTCTGCTGCCACTTTTGCAGTTTCTGCTGCTGCAGCTCCTGTCTTTGCAGTTACTTTTGCCAATGTGCGTTTTCTTGCCATAATAAATCCTCCTAATGAAAACTGTCACCTGTTGTCATTCTTTTCTGCCTTACTACGCCGGCTGTCCATTATTATAGCACATTTTTTTCAAAATGCAAGAAAAGAGACTTTTATTCATGAATCCTGAATTTATATACCGTTGTTGTCTGATAAATTTCTCCCCCTTTGCAGACCGGCGCCTCAAAGTTATCGTGATGTACTGCATCCGGACAATACTGAGTTTCAAAGCAGACTGCAGTCTGCTTTTCATAAGTTTTTCCTTCCTTGCCTTTCTCGGTTCCAATACCATTCCCTGTATACATCTGCATTCCCGGAAGATCCGTCAACACTTCCATTGCAATTCCCGTTTCCGGAGAATAGGCCTCTGCCGCAGTCTGCAATTTTCCATGGCTGTTCAGCACCCAGTTATGATCATATCCTCCTGCAAGCTGCAACGGTTCATAGTCCGCATCGATATCCTGTCCAATCGCTTTTTCGCATCGGAAATCCATCGGCGTCCCGGTTACATCGATCAGCTTCCCGGTCGGAATAAGGCTGGCGTCCGTCTCAGTAAAGGCATCTGCATCGATCCGGACAATATGATTCCGGATCGAGGACCCTCCTGCCCCGTTCAGATTAAAGTAGCTGTGGTTTGTAAGGTTTAAAATCGTGTCCTCTCCCGGAATCCCGCGGTAGGAAATCCTGACTTCGTTTTCATCTGTCAGGGCATAGGTTACCTCGATCCGCACATCCCCCGGAAATCCCTGATCTCCATCCGGACTAAACAGTGCAAACGTAATATGCTGTGCATCGGACTGCTTGACTTCCCAAAGTCTCTTATTATAGAAATCATATCCGCTGTGCAGATTATTGCCCTTTTCATTGGCATCCAGATGGAAGGTCTTTCCTCCCAGTTCAAACGCCGCCCCTGCAATCCGGTTGGCATTTCTGCCGACAGTCGCTCCAAAAAAGGAAGTCCCTGCCTCATATCCAGATACGTCATCATATCCAAGCACAACGTCCCGCCTCGCTCCTGTCCTATCCGGAACAATAAGACTGACAAGAGACGCGCCATAATCCGTGACCTTGATCTCCATTCCATTCTTATTTTCCATTGTGTAAAGTGCCGCCTGCTGTCCTGTGGAAGTCTGTCCAAAGTTTTCTTTCTTCATATATGTACCATTACGCCCTCCGGCGTCCTTTCTTAAAACATTCTCTGTCTCTTATTTTACACCTAAATTCCCTGCATGGAAAGAAGCATTGCAAAGACAG
>ERZ1643246.1875-NODE-1875-length-21552-cov-20.289761_pt1 | contig 21552 bp, 14 predicted proteins | sample MGYA00579265_ERZ1643246 | MGnify/ENA primary metagenome ERZ1643246 (study PRJEB29033, sample SAMEA4952261) | chicken gut metagenome | biome: Broiler Chicken; feature: Gastrointestinal Tract; material: Caecum | place: Ireland | collected 2018 | study: Broiler...
ACGCACAGGCAAAAGCGGCTTACAATAAATATGTAAACCAGAACGACCAGCAGAAAGGCGCTACTGTTTCCGGAAATGTGAACTAACCGTTCGTCATTTGTACGCAGGGCAGACAGCCCTGCGGCAGGATAAGGATCCTTGGCTTATAAAGGCCAGGATAGTTCAAGAGGGCGGCATATGCCGCACGGCAAGCATTTTTTGAAAGGAGGATGGCTGTGGCCATATGGCCCAGCCGACCGATCTATGACGAAGAAAAAAATAATCCTTACGTCTGCACTGCTGCTTGCGATTGGAGCTGTCGGCTATGGTGGAACCTCTGCGTATTTCTCTGATTATGACAACACACCGAACACGGTTACAGTAGGGCACAATGATACAACGATCGAAGAGGAATTCCCGGATCCAACTCCCAAACCTGTAGAAGACGATCCATCTTATACAAAGAAAGTATGGGTTACGAATACAGGGGATGGAGAGGCATTGGTTGACTGTTATGTCAGGGCAGAAATTACCTATTCAAACTCGGATATCGGGCAGGCAGTCACATTAGAGGGCCTTAACACCACAGACTGGACACTGGGTAAGGATGGCTTTTATTACTATAAGCATATCCTCAAGAAAGGGGAGTCTACGGCCCCTCTGTTCACCGGTGTCAAGATCCATTCTGATAAAGTAGCAGATAAATACAAGGACATCCTTGATGAATTTGAGGTAAATGTCTATACAGAATCTGTGCAGTCAGATGGTTTTGCGAGTGCTGATGAGGCATTTGCACATATGAAATAAGGGGGGTGACTGAGCATGAAGAGAAAAAAGCTGATCGCTTTCCTTATGGCAACCTGTATCATCTCTGCAACATCTGCTTCCGTCTATGCGGCATTTGCGGATTCTGTAGCAGTGGAGAACCATATCTCTACTGGAATTGTAGATATTGACCTTCAGGAATACCAGGAAGGCGAAAATGGACGCGAGGTATATGAAGATTACAAAGTAATCTTCCCCGGCGATCATATTTCAAAAATCCCTGTAATTACAAACGAAGGGGAACCCTGCTGGATCCGCGTAAAACTTGCATATGGCAATACATCGCAATCGCTGGAAGGATTTTCGGATAAAAATATCACCGGAATCTCGGAAGACTGGAAAAAAATAGGGGAGTATTATTATTATAAAAATATCCTCGGGAAAGAAGAATCCGTAGATATTTTTACAGGTGTATCAATACCAGCCGAATGGACAGAAGAACACGCTGACCAGGGCCTTGCGATCGGTATTGTTGCAGAAGCAATACAGGCAGCTAATTATAAGCCGGATTTCGAATCCATGTCCCCATGGGGAAATGAAGAGATCCAGCTGGCAGTTGCGGAATCAGACGGGGAAGAAACAGAACGCCTTAAGAATGTGAAGCTTTCCGTTCAATTTAACGGGGACGCCCACAAACTTGTCGCGGCACCATCTGATTTCTTCCAGAATTTCTCCGTGGCTATGCCTGGGGATGTGTTCACAGATTCTGTTGAACTTTCCAATACGACTGACCGCGATGCAGAATTATTCTTCAACACGGAGCAGCTTGGCCTAACTGAAGAACAGGATGATCTCCTGAAAAATCTGATGCTCACCATTTCTATAAATGGGCAGGAATTATATTCCGGGAACCTGAAAGCCGAAGAGATGGGCGGGGCAGTAAGCCTTGGCACATATGCCCCCGGACAGACAGGTACACTGGATTTCACGGTTTCTGTACCGAAAAACCTGGACAACGCATTCGCTTTAAGGGATGCGGATGTACGCTGGGTATTCACGGTTAATCAGGAAGAGCCTGCAGAGGCAGGCGGTGACGCTGTTGTGCATGACGGCGGTTCCGTTGCTTCTCCAGTTCAAACTGGTGATTCCACACCGCTTAACATCATGCTTACGGTTTCCATTATATCTGGAGCTTCGGCGGCACTACTGGTTGCCGCAGAAAGGAGGAAAAAATCATGAAAAGAAGGATTATTTCAGTAATCCTGGCGGCAATGCTCGCATTATCGCCAGTTACTGCCTCCGCTTCTTCGGCAGAACTCAACACAGGTACAGACAATCAGATCATGAATGCTATCGGCCAGGGTGCGGAGATTGAAATGACAAAAACGCCTTCAGGCGAAACGCAGGTCAATCTGGTCGAACCTGAAAGCGAAATAGAAAGCGAACGCCCGAACGTGGAAGTTCCCGGAATGCCGGAGTCTGAATCGTCTACCGGTTCCCAGACGGGTTCTGGTTCTCAGTCAGGATCTGGCTCCCAGTCGGAATCTGAAACTGTTCCTACTGTGGAAGTTCCCGGGATGCCGGAATCGGAAACCAGCAGTTCTACATCTGTAGATACAGATGTGCCGGGCCAGAGCGAATCTTCTGATATCCCTGAATCAGAATCCGAAGAGCCGGAATCTGAAACAGAAGCGCAGGTCTATGAAGTAAATGTCCTGAATGACGAAAAAGACAATGCTGTGGTTGTATTCGCAGCTGATCTTTTGAAGCTGAAGGACGGTAAACTGAAAGATCTGGATGAAGAAGATAACGTAGGATCCTCTGTAGAGGAATCCGAAGAATCTCTTCCGAAAGAAACCAATAAGGTTTCTGAAGCTGAAAAAGAAGCAGCGCTGAAAGAGATCGATCTTATGAAAGAAGTCCTTCCGGATGATGTGGCAAAACTCCTTGACTACGATTCTTACAAATTGCTGGAAGAGCAGGAGCATGAATTTGAAAAAGGAGAGGCAGTTGGTTTTTATGTCATCCCCTATGAAGGATATGAGATCGACAGGGTAGCAGCTGCTGACCTGGACGGCGAGATCGAGGTATTTGATTACGACAACAATGCCTATGAGATCGTAATGCCGGATTCCAATGCTGTGATTAAAGTCTTTACGGAAGTCCCGGATGAATCTGAGGAGGAGTCTGAGGAAGAATCTGCGGAAGCAGTTGAAGTCGAGATAGAGACGGAATCGGAATCTGATGTTGAAACTGAGGTTGAGACCGAACCGGAATCAGAAGAAGAGACCGAAGAAGAGACGGAAGTACCAGGCGAAGCGGACATTGACGTTGACACCATGGATGAAAATACAGCTCCTCCTGTGACCGGCTCCGCTAATGGCGTTTCCCTGATGGCTGCACCGGCTGCAAGCAGATCGATTCCTGCAGTTACAAAAGTAAATGCAAACACAAAACTTGATCAGAATTACGCATTTACATACGGTTTCCAGCAGGGACGTACCACCATGACTATCAGCCGTTACAACGGCACTCTGAATAATAGGCTCCATGGCTGGTTTGGTGATGCGTCCGGTTTTACGGAAGCATATTGCAGGACATTTTACGGGGCGCTGATCACAAATGATGGCGCTTACGATTCTTCCATCACGGCCACTTATACCGATGTTGGTGAATACCAGGGACAGCGGGTTGACCTGAAAGTTACCGCCGTTTCATGGGGTACTGTAAATAATAATCATGTCGGCATAGACGGGACAAAGATTTATCCTTGTATCCTGTTTTACAAAGACAGGATCGCTTTTAACACCATCTCTGTTGGAACAGTACGTTTCCGTTTCGACTTTTATAAACATGGAACAAATACCAAGCTCAATCCGAAGGGACACATCACCATGGCCGACCTGGATGGCGGACAGGGATTCCGTGTCTACGACGGCTGGGGTGTACAGGCAATGTACATCCGGAATGGTTATAACCACCTGATCACTTCTTCTGGCGCAGCAAGTAATGGCGGACAATATAGGGAAGTTCGAGGCAGGGAAGGAGAAGCAACCACTAACTCGGATGTTTGGGGATGGTGTACCGTCCATTTCAATGGTTCATTTACGATGAACTGGCTTGCGCAAGATACGTGGTACACAACGACCGGACCACAAAACGCATTCTATGTTTCCACATCGCAATCCGTTGGTACTTACGAACCAAACCCCGGCCCGGAAAAACGGGTAGGTAATGCAAACCAGGCTTATACCGCAATGACAAAGCACGACAGCACAGGGGCGGCTTTATCAACAAGCTGCGGAAGCAATTTTGATTATGTCATTGCACAACGGCTTCTGCCCGGTAACTATTCCGAGTTTTCGGTTTCGGATACATTAGATAAATGCCTGACTTACAAGAAAGCAACGGTCTCCACTGCAGCCGGACGTGACGTGACCAGTAAGTTTACCATCACCAAATCCGGACAGACAGTGAAGTTCACCATGAATTCATCCTATCTTAAGACGGATGAAGCAATGAATGACGTAACGTATTACTTCAGGATCAATGTAACTCTGGGTAATAAATCAACAGTTGCGGGTCATAACCACTTTAACGGAAACACGTTCTACATTTCCAACAGGGCGTCCAGGACGATCAATTCCAGCGTAGTTAAGGATACGCAGAATACCAATTACAGCTATGTAAAAGGTCAGATCACTGGATCCGCGAAGGTGGTTAAAGTGAATGCAGCAAATACTTCCCAGAAACTGACTGGTGCGAAATTTAAGCTGCAGGAATGGAACGAGAGCCAGAAGCGTTACAATGACGTTAAGAATCTGTCTGTCAGCGGCGCGGAACATACAACTGGAACGCTTACTTATACAGCATCCAATAAAGGTAAGTTCAAGATCGTAGAGACACAGGCACCAAGTGGATATGAAGGCAACTGGTCACAGGAGATTCAGGTAACGTCCCTTGCCAACCCGACAACGTATAACGCTCCAAACCGTAAAAAAGTTGAAAAGTACGGCGTTATCACGATCAATAAGGTGGACAGTTTTACAGGGGAAATCCTGAAGTCTACAAACGGTGAATTCAAGATTTATCAGTGGAATAAATCGACAAACAAATACGAAGATACTCTGGGTAATGATTCTAAAGTTGTTTATAATAAGGTCTATAAGACTTATAGAACAGAACGACTTACAGCCAACGAACAAAACCAGGGTAAATTCAAGATCGTCGAGACAAAAAATCCCACTGGTTACGAAGGAACCTTTGAAAAAGAAGTGGCCTTCAACATGAACACCAATGCGGACGAAAACCAGGATTTAACGATCGAAGCCAAGAACACTCCGATCGTTCCGCCGCTGGGTGAGATCGTTGTCACAAAGAAGATCAAGGAATCTGATATCATCTGGGCTCATGGCAACCCGGTATTCCGGTTCGTTGTCTCCGGCACGGACGTGAAAGGCAATTCCCATACCTATCAGGATTATGTGGAGTTCCAAAAAGGAAACTATACCGTTGAGGGTGGATATGCGATCCTGAGCTGCACATTCAAGAATGTGCCGATCGGTAAATACAATATTACTGAAAAGAAAACTCAGAGATATGCGTTCCAGAGCCTCACTGCAGATACGCAGAATGCATCTGTTTCCGGACAGACAGGTATCGCAAACCTGGATGTCAATAACAGGAATGCAGGTGTCACATTCACCAATAATAAGACATCTTATGATTTCTACAGCCATACGGATGTTGTGAAAAACACCATCCCGATCACATGGGAATAAGATGTCAGCCATACAGGCCCGGAAATCCGGGCCTGTTTTTGTGGGCAAATATTATCGGGTGATTTTTGCATATAACTTTTTCTGCAGCAAAAATCCGGTTGAACATTTCATCCCAAAGTGCTATATTGTGAATGAGGAGGGGGAAGTACAATAAAAAGAGCATTTCATGTGATCGTTTCTGATAAAATCCCCCAAAAATCCAGCAGAAAAAAATAAAAATGGCTCCCGTATGGAAAATAGCCAAAATTATTTTTTTCTGACATACTCTTTATGTAGTAATCAAATGTTCAATTTAATAAAAGGAGGCACAGAATGAGCAGAAAAAGATTTTTCAAGGCTGCTTTACTGGCATTGGTGCTTTTCACCACAGCCCCTGTTGCACTGAAGACCTTTGAGGTACAGACAGTAGAAGCAGCAGCTAAGAAAAATGGGTGGGTAAAAAAAGGAAAGGACAGGTATTACTACAAGAACGGAAAGAAATGTACTGGAACAACAAAAATCGGGAAATATTATTACTATTTTTACAGTGATGGCCGGATGGCGAAAAACCGGATGATCCGGAAGTATTATTTCCTTGCTGATGGACGTAGATATACGGGTAAGAACAAATACGCCCGTGTCGGTAATAAATATTACTGGTTCAACAGCAAATCACAGGCATCCATCAAACGCGGATGGGCAAATGTCGGCAATTACCGCATGTACCTCTCCACAAAAGGCGTCCCTTATAAAGGGACCAAGAAGATCGGAAAGTATTATTACTATTTCGACTCCCGTGGACGGATGCAGGGTAACAAGATCATCAACGGCTATTATTTCCTGAAAGACGGACGCCGTTATACAGGCAGGAACCGTTTTGTAAAGGTCGGCAACCGTTATTACTGGATCAACAGTAAACGTAAGGCCACCATCAAAAAAGGGTGGCAGACGATTAACGGGCAGAGATACTACCTGTCCAGTACGGGCGCTCCCTACAGAAGCCACAGGAAGATCGGAAGGTATTATTACTATTTCGACAGCCAGGGCAGGATGCAGAAGAATAAAGTCGTTTCCGGTTATTACTACCTGAAGGATGGACGCAGATACATCGGCAAGAATAACAACCGTTTCATCAATGTAAACGGTACCTATTACTGGTTGAACTCTAAAAACCGCGCATCCATCAAATCCGGCATCCAGACGATCAGTGGAAAGAAACGCCTGATCTCCACATCCGGAAAGATCCTGAACGGGGTACAGACATACGGCGGTAAGGTATATTACTCCAAAAACAATGCCCTGGTAGTAGGAGCAGGATGGGTCAATGCAGGAAGCAACCGTTACTATTTCAAGAGCGGAAGCTATACCGCGTCCACAGGCTGGCAGACGATCAGCGGAAAACGCTATTTCTTCAACAGCAATGGCGTGATGGCGAAAAACACCACCAAAGACGGTTATACGATTGACAGCAACGGCGTGGCTACAAAACCCGCACCGAAGCCGACAGAAAAACCGGAACAGGAAAAACCGAATGACCAGAAACCTACAGATCCGACGACACCGGTAAATCCGACACAGCCGCCGGAGAAAGAACCGAGCGCAGAGCTGAAGGCAGCGTTGGATGAGATCACATCCAAAAATTACACTGTTTATGAGGCAACTGGTATGGATATCATCAGCGACAGCCGCTTTATCTTCTATACGTCCGGGAATCCGACTGCAGAAAATGCAGTATTGGTAACAAGTTCTGATGAAAGTCTTGTTACTCTGAGTACAACTCTGGATGAGAGTGGCAATCCTTCAATTTTGAAGGCATGGCACTCCGGTTATTTCAATCAGGTTGGAAAATCCGCGACCCTGACCTTTAAACTTGGTAATTACACCAGGACCTGCAAGATCACTGTTGCTGAGGATCCCGGCATAGATTGGGATAATGTTACGGATGAAGAACTGGCAACCAATTGGGTTATAAACCATACGGATTACGCCCAGGAAGTCATGAGACTTATCAATGAGTACCGTGTACAGAATGGACGTGAAGCGTTACAGTGGGAAGAAAAATACTGCTTACGTTCCGCATCTGCCATGGCAGGTTATGATATCCTGAAAGGAATCCGCACCACTGATCCTGCTGATCTTGCAGAACACGGTGTTGGACAGATCGGACTTGGTTCCACCGGATATATCAGTCCGGAGGAAGCATTAAAAGAATGGATCTCGTCTCCAATACACAAAGCTGACATTTTGGATTCTTCCATTGAGACAATCGGTGCTTGCTACCTTACTGGATCATATGGAGATGGGGTTCACTCCACCAATGAAGTCACTTCGATAATTGTAACACTTGGTCCGAAGGTAGAAAATATTTTGGAATTTTCAGATGAAGAGATATTTAACGAATCCTATGTATTAGTAGACAGCCGTATTCCTACTATGGAAGAGTATAAGTCTTTACTGAACTGGTTCTACAGACCGACAGGTGTATCCGCAACAGCGGCGGTTGAAAAAACAGAAGAAGCAGTAGCAGAAGCAAATCTTTTCAGTGACGGATCTACTCCGGCATTTGCAGATTCTGCAGAAGCAGCTCCTACTGTAACAGCAGAGCCGCAGACAGAGACCACAACAATTCCTGAAACAGAGGAAATAATCGTGGAATCTGAACAGACAGAGGCTGTACCGACACCGGAAGTTCAGGAAACAGAGCCTGTAGTAGAAACCCCGGCGCAGACAGAAGCGGCCCCGGTTGTAACAGAAGAACCAGCTGCTCCTGTAGAAGAAGCGCCGGCAGAGACAGAAGCCCCTGTCACAGCAGAGCCGGCAGCTCCAGAATCTGCTCCTGCAGACTTCACGGATGCGGCTTAAAATACTTTACTTTCCAAAAACCACCCATTATAATTTAATAGTGCAGAAAGAGACCCGGTAAGATTACCGGGTTTCTTTTCTTATATCTCATGATTTTTCTAGTCTTTTCAGCTGCCTTTTCTGGCAGCTTTCTATCTTCTTGCAGGCATGTTTTCTCATGAATTTCCTCCCGTATGGAAAATCTTTGTTTTGGAAAAAATCTGACATAATATATGTAAAGGAAAAGGAGGTGTTTGGTTTAGGGGTAGTATAAAAAGTTGTTATTTTTTTTGCTATTTTTTTGCTATTTTCCATACGTTTGAGAGTGTTGTTTGAGAGTGTAAAAATTATTGATTCCTAAACGTTGGCTACCCGAAAAACACCATACTTGAAGTTTGAGAGTAGTGTAAAAATTTATAATTCCTAAACAACTTTGGAATACGAACAGCTAGCGTGTTGGTTTGAGAGTAGTGTAAAAACTTATAATTCCTAAACGTATTTTGATAATTTTAACTCATTGAAGCGTTTGAGAGTAGTGTAAAAACTTATAATTCCTAAACCCCAAATATTTATTTCGAAAAAGGCCGCTTATGCGGCTTTTTTCATGTCCCGTATAAGCCATACTGTTTTAGGAAATTTCTTACATACTATATATGTAAGATGAAAAGGGAGAGGATAACCCAAATGGCCACCCCTGAAAATTTATGTAAAAGAAATCATCTTTTATCTTTTTTCTTGCTATAAAGGAAAATGATGAATTTCACAACAAAATACATTTTGCAAAGAAAGTCTGATAGTTCATTTGCAAATTTTATAAGTTCGGTTAATAGTTCTATTATTTTATCCCCTCCCTTCTTACAATCTCAGAGGGGAGATGCTCCCCTCTGGAAAGAGGGGATGGCCTTACAAAGATAATGTCAGATATTTCATTCTGTATAAATCGCATCTATTTTCGATATTTTCACGGCCGCCTCACATGGCGGCTTTCTTTCTACCTTTTTCAGATTGCCTTTCCACATACAATTTCTTTTACTGTTTTAGGAAATTTCTTACATATTTATTATGAAGACTTTTTCGAAAGGAGGATGGGCAAAGCCCAGATTAAACATGAGGAAAAAACAGATTAAAGGAACAATCCTTGCAGGGGCGATCATGATGGCAGCTATGTCCATGACGACAAATGCCATGGCTGCAGATATCACTCCTGCAGTACAGTCAGAAACACCTGCAACACCGACTCCAGCTGCGGAACCTGCGACTGAGCCAGTAACAGAGCCGGCAACGGAACCTGAGACACCAGCGCCGCCAGAAACGGAGGCACCCCAGCCGGAGACACCTGCTGAGACAAATCCTCCGCAGACAGAGGCTCCTGAAACAGAGGCACCGGAAACGGAACCCCCAGAAACAGAAGTTCCAGAAACGGAAGCGCCCCAGCCGGAGACACCTGCTGAGACGGATTCTCCGGAAACAGAAGCGACGCCGGAATCTGATTTTACATCAACCCCTGATACAGAAAAAAAGCCTGTGACTAAACCCCAGAAAGATACGGCAAATAATAAAACAAACAACAGCGTATCAAAAAACACAAAAGAACCTGCTAAATACGTCACAGAAAATGCCACGAATTCCAATGTGAAGATCTCCGGATTTTCTATTGATCCTTCCCAGTATCTGCCGGTCGATATAAATGAAAACACAAGACTCATCTACCAGTACCTGACAAAAAAGATGGGCCTTAACCATGCGGCTGCATGCGGTATCCTTGCCAACATCCAGCATGAGAGTAATTTCAACACTTTTGCTGTAGGAGATGGGGGAACGAGTTACGGGATCTGCCAGTGGCATAACAGCCGTTTCAGTGCGCTCATGGCATACTGCCAGTCAAAAGGGCTTGACTATAATACACTGGAAGGACAGCTTTCCTATCTGGAACACGAACTTTCTACCGGATATAAGTCGGTCATGAATGTACTTAAGAATGTTCCAAACTCAGAACAGGGTGCTTATGACGCCGCATATGCATGGTGCATGCATTTTGAAGTCCCTGCGGATACGGTGAACCGCTCCATCCAGCGCGGCAACCTCGCAAGGGAGTATTTCCACAGGGAATTTTCTTTGCTTGAGGACGAAGCGGAACGGATCGAGCGGCTTCTGGAAATCGTTGAGGGCAAGGCATGAAAGATTTTTTATGGTTCGGAAGGGTGTGTTGGATCCTGGTGTATCTGCCAGTGATCATTTTTGCCATAGTTTTCGCCGTATTTTTGGATTTGTCATTCGAAGAATAATAATTTATATAAGGAGTTTTTTAATGTGGAAAGATATACCTGGATATGAGAATGAGTATCAGATATCAGACAGCGCAGCCATCAAAAGAAAAGACGGCCATGGTGCAGACGGCAGGCTTCTGACTGAGAAAACGCTTAAGGCTTCCCGTGCATCAAATGGGAAATCATATATTTGTCTGTGGAAAAACGGGAAACGGAAAAGTTATATGCTACACAAGATATATGCGAAAACTTTTGGCATATCAGAGAGAGAGGCGGTCCGGAGAGTCTATGAGGGATTCTCCGGACGCAGGGAGCCGGCAGAATATGTGCAGGGGATGCTGGAGAAAGATCTTAAGGTACTGGAAGAAGAGCTGGCCAATGGAGTAGACCGAAATGAGGAGATGCTCTATATCAAAAAAATGATAGAAGGGTTAAGGGCATTCTATTGATCAGCTGCCATTTATGACGGGGAGAAATATCATGCAGGATGTTTTTGAAAAACAAAATGATGAACGGTTACTCATTTCCGTTCAGGAAGCCTGCCGATTAACAGGCGTCTGCGAAAAAACAATGAGAAATTTACTTTACGAGAATAACCTTCAGGTCAGGATCGGAAGAAGGGTAATGGTAAACCGAAAAAAATTAGAATCCTGGATTGATCAGAACACGAAAACCAATTTGTAATTCAATAACGCATAATCGAGCTTCAGACTTTTATTGTTGAAATAGTAATATAAAAATGATAGTATAAGTCTGAGCTACCTTTATGCTGTTAATAAGGTAAGGGATCTTTATGGGTAAAGATCTGCGAGGAAAGGAAATTGGAAGGGGGATCTGCCAGAGAAAAAATGGAACGTACCAGGCAAGGGTATTTAAACCAGGCTATGGAAAACCTGTCTATATTTACAATAAGAATTTAAAAGAGTTAAAAAAAGAGAAATCGGATTTGGAACATACGGTCAGATATGGGGATTTCCCTCAATCTAATAAAATGACAGTAGACGATTGGTTCTCAGAATGGATGTTTATATATTGTACCCCTAACTTAAAAAATACCACGATCAGGAATTACGTGAATTCCTATAATCGTATCAAACCATATGTTGGGTATTTTAAACTTGAAAATTTAGGACCAGCGAATATCAAATTTCTGATCGACAGTCTGTCAGCACGGCGATATGCGCTTTCAACAATCCAAGGCTCACTGACATTGTTATACAGTATGCTTCAGAAGGCGTTTGAACTCCGCATGATCCCATATAATCCATGCGAAGGCGTAAAAGTTAAATCGCATGACCATGATCCGCCGAAAGAGGAAGGACTGAAGCGATTAAATGAGAAAGAACTGTCAAGTTTTTTTCAGATATGCAAAAACACCAGGTACTATGAAGTGTTCCTGATCCTGCTCAATACAGGGTTGCGGATCGGAGAGCTGTGCGCGCTTGAGTGGAAGGATGTTGACTTAGAGAACCGCATCCTGCATATCAACAAAACATTAAACCGGACCCCCTCCTATCATAAAAATGGAAATAGTTTGGACAAAGGAGAAAACATGATCCAGATCACATCTCCGAAAAAGAAGTCCAGCTGTCGATATGTACCGCTAAATGACGATGCAATCGCGGCTTTCCAGACGTGGGTGTGTAAACAGGACCAGGATAGGAAAAAGTATAAAAAAACATGGGGCCAGTCAAATCCTCTCTTTGCAGAATATCCAGACCTGGTTTTTACAACCGAAAATGGTAACGCCTACCTTCCTGTTTATGCCCAAGCAGAATGTAAAAGGATAGAAAAAATTATTAACAATAAAGAAAAAATCTCCGCGGGAGAAGAAAAACGTAAACCGGAATACACCCACATATATCCGCATATATTCAGGCATACCTTTATATCATGCTGTGTGGAGTCCGGTATGAGTCCTGTATCTATCATGAGCATTGCGGGACACTCAGATGAAAAAATGTTGAAACACTATTCACACATAAGCACAGATTACAGTCAGGATGAATTTAAAAAATTTACGGTCCATATAAAAACCACAGAGGAACACCAAAAAACCGCACTTGCATAATTATACATAAATAATGAATAATATTCATTTTCTTATGAAATGAATTCTCAGCTTCAAAAAATAAGTGTGTAAAAAGTGTGTAAATCGGGTTTTTTGAAGGATGAAAAAATGGCGCAAAGCCTTGAAAATAAAGGGATTGGGGAATTTGATATGGCATTATCACCAATGATGCGTGAATATTTAAAAACAAAAGAGCAGTATAAGGACTGTATCCTTTTTTACCGTCTCGGCGACTTTTACGAGATGTTCTTTGACGACGCTCTGACTGTAACAAAGGAACTGGAGTTGACTCTGACAGGCAAAGACTGTGGACTGGAAGAACGGGCCCCCATGTGCGGGGTCCCCTTTCATGCTGCCGAGACTTATATTAAACGGCTTATTGAAAAAGGCTATAAAGTAGCCATCTGCGAACAGGTAGAGGATCCGAAAAAAGCAAAAGGTCTTGTAAAAAGAGAAGTCATTCGTGTGGTGACTCCCGGAACCACTCTGGACGCCGCCTCTCTGGATGAATCAAAAAACAATTACCTGATGTCCGTTGTTTCCATGGAGGATCAGTTCGGCTGCGCCATTGCCGATATCACTACAGGAGACTGCTTCGTGACGGAAGTCGCCACGCCGGCAAAGCTTCTGGATGAGATCAATAAATTTGTTCCGGCAGAAATCATCTGCAACGATGCTTTTCTAATGAGCGGCATTGATACAGAGGATCTCAGAGAGCGTATGGGTATCTGTGTTTTCTCTCTGGATCCCTGGTATTTCGACGACAGTCTCTGTCAGAGAACGCTGAAAGAACATTTTCATGTAAACCAACTGGAGGGGCTCGGCCTGGAAGACTATGACAGCGGCGTCATCGCTGCGGGAGCGTTATTTGTTTACCTTCAGGAAACACAGAAAACGGCTCTTTCCCATATGGCCACCATCCATCCCTATACAGCGGAAAAATTTATGTTGATCGACAGCTCCAGCCGCAGAAATCTTGAACTGGTGGAAACACTGCGGGAAAAAAATAAAAGAGGATCTCTCCTCTGGGTGCTGGATAAAACAAAAACCGCCATGGGGGCGCGTACTCTGAGGTCTTATGTAGAACAGCCGCTGATCGATTCCCAGGAAATAAACCGCCGTCTGGAAGCGCTGGAAGAATTAAATAAAAGCCCTATGGACCGGGATGAGATCCGGGAATATCTGAATCCGGTATATGATCTGGAGCGTCTCATCAGCCGTATCAGCTATCAGTCGGCCAATCCAAGGGATATGGTGGCATTTGCCTCTTCTCTTGAGATGCTGCCTTTTATCCGGCAGATCCTGCAGAATTACCATTGCCCCATCCTTCAGCAGATTTATCAGGATATGGATCCCCTTACGGATATTGCAAAGCTGATCAAACAGGCCATTACCGACGAGCCGCCTATGGCATTGAGGGACGGAGGGATCATACGGGAAGGCTATAATGAAGAAGTCGATAAATTCCGCCGTTCCCGCACAGACGGAAAAAAATGGCTGTCAGAGCTGGAAATGCGGGAAAAAGAGCGCACCGGAATCAAAAATCTGAAGATAAAATATAACCGCGTATTCGGGTATTCTCTGGAAGTCACAAACTCTTTCAAGGATCTTGTCCCTGATAATTACGTTCGTAAGCAGACACTTACCAATGCGGAGCGGTATATTACACAGGAGCTCAAGGAACTGGAAGACCTGATCCTTGGAGCGGAAGACCGCCTTTATAATCTGGAATACGAGCTGTTCTGCCAGGTAAGGGACAAGGTTGGAGCAGAAGTGACGCGCATCCAGCGAACTGCAAAGGCAGTAGCCGCGCTGGATGTTTTTGCTTCCCTTGCTCTGGTTGCCCAGAGAAATAATTATGTCCGTCCAAAGATCAATGAAAACGGCGTCATCGACATTAAAAACGGGCGGCACCCTGTAGTCGAGCAGATGATCGAGAACGACATGTTCATCGCAAACGACACCTACCTGGATAATCAGAAAAAGCGTGTTTCCATCATCACCGGCCCCAACATGGCGGGAAAATCCACTTACATGCGCCAGACGGCTCTGATCGTATTAATGGCCCAGATTGGAAGCTTTGTTCCCGCTGAAAAAGCGAATATCGGTATTGTGGACAGGATTTTCACCAGAGTGGGCGCCTCCGACGATCTTGCCAGCGGCCAGAGTACCTTTATGGTGGAGATGACAGAGGTGGCAAATATCCTCAGAAACGCCACCTCCAAAAGCCTTCTGATCCTGGACGAGATCGGAAGAGGAACCAGTACCTTCGATGGTCTTGCCATTGCCTGGGCGGTGATCGAGCATATCAGCAGCACAAAGCTCTGCGGAGCAAAAACACTTTTTGCCACCCATTACCATGAACTTACAGAGCTGGAGGGAAAAATCGCCGGGGTCAACAATTACTGCATCGCCGTCAAAGAAAAAGGCGACGATATTGTTTTCCTGAGAAAAATCGTAAAGGGCGGAGCAGATAAAAGCTACGGCATCCAGGTGGCGAAGCTTGCCGGGATCCCGGAGTCAGTGATCGCCAGGGCAAAAGAACTTGTGGAAGAATTAAGCGACGCGGATATTACTGCCGCTGTAAAAGATCTGACCGCCCCCAAAAAGAAACAGAAGATCGTATACGACCAGGTAGATATGGCGCAGATGTCTCTCTTCGATACGGTACAGGACAACGATATTGTAGAAGAGATCAAGGAACTGGATCTTACAAATCTTACGCCCATGGAGGCGATGAATATTCTTTATAACCTGCAGAACAAGATCAGAAACAGGTGGTAAAAAGTTTATAAACTCAGTCAAAAGGAGGAGTCTTCTTGAAAAGAATCGCTGTTTTAGATCAGAATACTATAGACAAGATTGCGGCAGGAGAAGTGGTGGAACGCCCTTCTTCTGTTGTAAAAGAGCTTGTGGAAAACGCTATCGACGCCGGCGCTACCGCCGTTACGGTAGAGGTCACAGACGGCGGCAAAAAGCTGATCCGTATTACGGACAACGGCTCCGGTATAGAGGCAGATCAGATCCCCCTTGCCTTCTGCCGGCACGCTACAAGCAAAATTGAAAAAGTAGAAGATCTGGAGCAGATTACTTCTCTTGGGTTCCGTGGCGAAGCGCTTTCCAGTATCGCGGCTGTCTCCCAGGTAGAGCTGATCACCAAAACGCCTTCCGCCATTACCGGATCCAGATACATTATCGAGGGAGGGGCGGAACGGTCCCTGGAAGAGCTTGGCGCTCCCGACGGATCTACCTTTCTGGTAAGAAACCTCTTTTATAATACGCCTGCGAGAAGCAAGTTTCTGAAATCCGATATGACGGAGGCAAATTATATCCATACGCTGATGGAACAGCTTGCCCTTTCCCATCCGGAAATTTCTTTTAAATATATCCAGAATAAACAGGTAAAGCTTCACAGCTCCGGAAATTACAATGTAAAAGATGTGATTTACAGCGTATACGGCAAGGATATTGCGAAGGCTCTCCTGGAAGCAGATTATGAAAACGATTTCATGAAGATCACCGGCTTCGTGGGAAAACCGGAGATTGCCCGGGGAAACCGGGGCTTTGAAAATTATTATATCAACGGACGCTATGTAAAAAACAACATCATTACAAAAGCTATCGAGAACGCGTACCGCGGTTTTCTGATGCAGCATAAATTTCCCTTTGTTTCCCTGCAGATGGAAATGGAAGGAAATGATCTGGATGTAAACGTCCATCCTGCCAAAAGAGAAGTCCGGTTTGCAAGAGAGCAGGAAGTATACGAGGCTGTTTATGATACGGTAAGAAAGGCTCTGACAAAAAAAGAAATGATCCCTTCTTTTACAATAGGAAAAGAAGAGAAAGCGCCCCCACAGGAGGTTCCAAAACCGGCGGACATACCGGAACCCTTTGAGACAAAACGGCGGGAAACGATATATGAAAGAAACAGACCACTGAGGGAATTCTCAGCAACATACGGTGAGAAAATTTCTGAGGATACAGCTCCCGCGAAATGTAACAATACGGAATTTTCCAGAAATACAGATTTGCAGAGTCCTCCTGCGCCTGCCGGGGCAAGCTCCTCCATCCAGGACAATAAGGAAGTGTTTTCCAGGGAGGAAGAAGCCCTGTTCCATGGGACGCTCCATCAGGCTGTAAAGAGCGAAGAGGGCTGCTCTGAACCGGAAAAGATCCAGCGCCAGGAAGCTCCTTTTTCGGAGCCGGTTCCAAAAGACAGTCAGAAAGCTACTGAAAAAGCAGGTGAAAGGACCAGCGCTTCCAAGAGCTCTCCAAAACAGATGGAGCTTTTTGAGGAGAAGCTGCTTGCTCCTGAATCGCGGAACAAAATCCGCCTGATCGGGCAGGTTTTCGACACCTACTGGCTGGTCCAGTTTGGAGAATATTTTTATATCATTGACCAACATGCGGCTCACGAAAAGATATATTATGAAAAATTCGTAAAAGAGTTCCGGGAGAATACCGTGACTTCCCAATATCTGAATCCGCCCATGATCGTAACCCTTAATCTTCAGGAAGAAGCTATCCTGAAAGACAACGAAACTTATTTCCGGCAGTTCGGGTTTGAGATCGAGCATTTTGGAGGGAAAGAGTACTGTATCAGCGCAGTGCCTTCCAATCTTTACGGTCTTACAGAGGAACAGCTTTTCCTGGATATGCTGGATCATCTCACTGACGCCAGGGAAAAAGATCTTTTTGAGATTTTTGCCCAGAGGCTTGCCACAATGGCCTGTAAAGCGGCGGTAAAAGGGAACCACGCAATGTCGTCCCAGGAAGCGGAAAAGCTTATCGACCAGCTTTTGAAGCTGGATAACCCGTATCACTGTCCCCATGGACGTCCTACGATCATTTCCATGACAAAGACAGAGCTGGAAAAAAAGTTTAAGCGAATTATATAGGAGGCAGTATGAAGAAGCCATTAATCGTTCTTACCGGCCCTACGGCCGCCGGAAAAACAAGCCTTTCTATTTCTCTTGCCAAAGCGGTAAACGGCGAGATCATCTCGGCGGATTCCATGCAGGTGTACCGGGGAATGGATATCGGCTCTGCAAAAATCCGGCCGGAGGAAATGCAGGGAATTCCCCATTACCTTATTGATGTTCTTGATCCCCGGGAGGACTTTCATATTGTCAGATTCCAGGAAATGGCAAAGGCCGCCATGGAGACTATCTATTCCAGGGGGAAGATACCTGTGCTTACAGGAGGAACCGGTTTCTATATCCAGGCGGTGACAAGGGATATTGATTTTACGAAGGCACGTCAGGAAGACGACTATCGGCATAGGCTGGAAGAACTTGCCCGGGAAAAGGGCTGTGAATATCTTCACGATATGTTAAAAGAAAGGGATCCGAAAAGCGCAGAGCTCATTCACGCCCATAATGTAAAAAGGGTGATACGCGCCCTGGAATTTTATCATCAGAACGGAACGCCGATCTCGGAACATAACGAAAAACAGAAGGAGCAGGAAAGTCCCTATAATCTTGCCTATTTTGTTTTAAATCTTCCAAGAGAACTTCTTTATCAAAGGATCGATCAGAGAGTAGACAAAATGATGGAGGACGGACTTTTAGAGGAAGTAAAGGCGCTGAAAAAAGACGGCTGCCGCCGGGGGATGGTTTCCATGCAGGGGCTGGGATATAAGGAGATCCTCGACTATCTGGACGGGGGCTGTTCTCTGGACGAGGCAGTAAGGATACTGAAGCGTGACACCCGCCATTTTGCCAAAAGGCAGCTTACCTGGTTCCGCCGGGAAAGAGACGTCATATGGGTAAACAAGGATGAATTCCATTATAAGGAAGACGAAATTCTGAACTATATGCTGTCCGTCTGCCGGGAAAAAGGGATTTTCCGTAAGGACGGAGACAATACAGACGAATACACAGAAAGGAAAAATAACATCAGTCATGAAAGAAATATATGAACAACTGGGAATTTCCCCGGAAGTATATGAATTCGGGGCGTCTATCGAACATCTTCTGAAAGACCGGTTTGAACAGTTTGATAAAACCGCAGAATACAATCAGATGAAAGTTCTCCTCGCCATGCAGAAGAACAAAGTCAGCGCGGAATGCTTCAACAGCTCTTCCGGTTACGGGTACGATGATTTCGGCCGCGATACTCTGGAAAAGGTTTACGCAGATACCTTTCACACGGAGGCATGTCTGGTGCGCCCTCAGATTGCCTGCGGAACCCACGCTCTGGCCATTGCGCTTTTCGGCAATCTCCGGCCCGGCGACGAACTTCTTGCCCCGGCCGGAAAGCCTTATGATACACTGGAGGAAGTTATCGGGATCCGCCCGTCCAGAGGTTCCCTGGCAGAATACGGGATCACCTACCGTCAGGTGGAGCTGAAGGAGGACGGAACCTTTGATTACGACGCCATCAGAAAAGCCATTCATGAGAAGACAAAGCTGGTTGAGATCCAGCGCTCCAAAGGTTATCAGACAAGGCCTTCTTTTTCTGTAAAACAGATCGGCGAACTGATTTCTTTTATTAAGGGCATCAAGCCGGATGTGATCTGTATGGTGGATAACTGCTACGGAGAATTTGTCGAGACTCTGGAACCCAGCGACGTAGGCGCAGATATGGTGGTCGGTTCCCTGATCAAAAATCCCGGCGGAGGGCTGGCTCCCATCGGAGGCTATATCGCGGGAACAAAGGAGTGCGTGGAAAACGCCGCAAACCGTATGACCTGTCCCGGACTGGGGATGGAGGTAGGCGCCTCCCTTGGAGTAAACCGTTCTTTCTATCAGGGATTTTTCCTGGCCCCAATGGTAACAAAGGGCGCTTTAAAGGGGGCTGTGTTTGCCGCCAATATTTACGAACGTCTCGGTTTTCCTGTAGTCCCGGATGGACAAGAGCCGAGGCACGATATCATTCAGGCAGTAACTCTGAACACTCCGGAAAGAGTCTGCGCTTTCTGCAGCGGAATCCAGGCGGCCGCTCCGGTAGACAGCTATGTGGAACCGGAGCCCTGGGATATGCCGGGATATGACAGTCAGGTAATTATGGCCGCAGGCGCCTTCGTACAGGGATCTTCCATAGAGCTGTCCGCCGACGGCCCCATGAAGCCTCCCTACGCAGTTTATTTTCAGGGCGGCCTGACATGGGAGCACGCAAAGCTTGGTATCCTCATGTCGGTACAGAAACTGGCGGAAAAAAATCTCATCACCCTGCCGGAAACAAAAATTTTGTAATTTTCCACGCAGAGAAAAGGAGCCTTGTATGGATCAAAAACGGCATATCATTATTGCGGGCGGAGGCGCTTCAGGACTGATCGCCGCAGTTATGGCGGCGGAACGGGGCTGTTCTGTCACAGTCCTTGAGCACAACGACAGGACAGGGCGGAAAATATGTGTCACAGGAAACGGACGGTGTAATCTGACAAACCGGGATCAGTGCGAAAACGCCTACCATGGAAACCATCCGGAGTTTGCCCGGAAGGTTCTGCAGCAGTTTTCTTTTGAAGATACACTTCATTTTTTTGAGAACATAGGGATCGCCGTTACGGACCGTAAGGGATGGCTGTATCCAAGAAGCGGGCAGGCCAGAAGCGTTGCGGAGCTTTTGGAGGGAAAGGCCCGGAGCCTGAAGGTAAAAATAAAGACAAATGAACATGTAAACGACGTATTCAAAAAAGGCGGGATCTGGAACGTCAGGACAGAAGGATGGACTTATCAGGGAGACGCCGTGATCCTCGCCAACGGCTCAAAGGCGTCCTCCGTTCCCGGCGCCGATGGAAGCGGCTACAGGATCGCCGCGAAACTTGGACATGAAATTATTCCTCCTCTTCCCGCCCTTGTGTCTTTGAAATGCAAAGGAAAAAATTTTTCCGGCTGGGCCGGAGTGCGCACAGAAGCCCGGATCAGCCTTCTGATCGACGGAAAGCTTATCCGGACGGAAACCGGAGAGATCCAGCTTACCGAGTACGGCGTTTCCGGCATCCCTGTCTTTCAGATCAGCCGTTTTGCCGTCCGCGCCGTTCATGAGGGACACAAAACGGAAATCCTGATTGACTTTTTTCCGGAATCCACTCCGGCTGAGACAGAAAAGCTTCTGCGCAGACGTAAGGAAGCCTGCCCGTACAAATCCCACGGGGAACTGCTCATCGGTCTTTTTCCTGACAGGCTGTGCAAAATTCTTTGCAGGCAGCCGGATCTTATCCAGGCGATCCATGGTTTCCGGCTGGAAATCACAGGAGACGCCGGATTTTCCCAGGCGCAGGTGTGCTCCGGCGGCGTCGGCACAGAGGAGATCGATCCTTTTACCATGGAATCAAAAATCCACAGAGGGCTTTTCTTTGCCGGAGAGCTTCTTGACATCGACGGCGCATGCGGCGGATACAATCTTCAATGGGCATGGTCCAGCGGAGCCGTGGCCGGAATTCACAGTGCAAAGGAGTATATATGATACGAATTACACAGTTAAAGCTTCCTGTTTCACACAGTCAGGAGGAGCTCAGAAAAAAAATCGCCAGAAGTCTCCGTTGTTCTCCGGACGATCTTTCCTACGAGATCATCCGTCAGTCTCTGGACGCAAGGCATAAAGATGACAAGAAATTTGTATATACAGTAGATGTAACTGTTTCCGGTGAAAAAAAGATCCTGAAAAAAGTTCACAATAATAATATTATGTATACTCGGAAGCAGGAATATCATTTTCCGGAATCAAGGAAGGAAAGAAGCTGTCCGTCCCCTGTGATCGCAGGCAGCGGGCCTGCAGGTCTGTTCTGCGCCTGGTATCTTGCTTATGCAGGATACCGTCCCCTGATACTGGAACGGGGAGAAGAAGCGGCAAAGCGGCAGAAAACAGTGGAGCATTTCTGGAAAAACGGCGTGCTTGACCCGGATTCCAACGTACAGTTCGGAGA
>ERZ1643246.1876-NODE-1876-length-21531-cov-9.494971_pt1 | contig 21531 bp, 19 predicted proteins | sample MGYA00579265_ERZ1643246 | MGnify/ENA primary metagenome ERZ1643246 (study PRJEB29033, sample SAMEA4952261) | chicken gut metagenome | biome: Broiler Chicken; feature: Gastrointestinal Tract; material: Caecum | place: Ireland | collected 2018 | study: Broiler...
AATATTATCGAAAATAGGCCTGCTGCAGATGCGTATTTGGCAACAAAGGCGAAGGTACTGGGAGCAATCGTTGTCACCAAAGAAAAGTATAAGGCAGGATCAGCACAATTACCAAATGTGTGTGAAGCGCTTGGAGTACGTTGGATATCTTATGATGACTTTATGGAGATACTGTCGGTAGGTATGTGACTACTTATTATTGTGACTGGATCGCAATTAGGCTGTGAATTCATCATGGTGAATACTTTGATTGATATTAGATAGTAAAATTTCCTTCAAAAAGTAGATAAAAGTACGACTTTTATTATTACAAGGGGTGGCTTTGAATCAACAACTGACTGGTTATGGATTGAAGGGTAAGATATGCCGCCTTCCCCTCGTATGTCACCCGAACAGGTGATCCCAGCGCCAGGCAGAAATCCATGAGGGCAGAGAGCTGGGTTGCTGGGTCTGTCAATGTTACGGAAGGGTAAGATGGGCAGGTCTCTTTTACCTGACTTTTGAGATTGTCGACTTCATCTTGTGTGCAGAAATGATCTAAGTAGTAGGAGAACGGCAGCAGAACAGCCTCTGTGCCTTCAATCTCGATTTGCACTGGAGCACCCCAGGCACAGCAGAAGTCGGTGACGGCCTGCATCTGCGTCTGCGGATCGGTCAGGGGAATCCGGGGCATCTGAAGTTCCAGCTGCGCGCCTCGGAGCCACTTCTGCAACTCCTCGGGGTGATCGGCACACCAGCGGAAGAATCGTTCTGCCACCCCCTTCGGTTCTTCCCCTAGTTTTTCGCAGATATCGCAATAGCGGCTATACAGCTCGGAGTTAATTTGCAGCGTGTAAGATTCCATAGTTGTTCCTCCTGTTTCAAGAACTGAGTCGTTCAACATTTTCCCACAGCGTGCGGCATACTTCCAGATAATCGGCATAACCAAGGAGCCGCAGCTTGTCCGGCAGCTCCGTCATGGCCGCACGGAAGCGGTCAGCGTCCCGCTTATGGACTTTGCAAAGGACGATCCGATAGGGGCAGCCTGGTTTCCCATATTCCCGGACAAAATGAACTGTCACCTGATGCTGAATGAACAGCTGATCAGCGGCATACGGCTCGACATCCAGAAATGCAAAGTAATCATAGAAAAGAGAAAATCGGCTGAGCTTTTGATAGAATGTACTGCACTCCATGCCGCGCTCCTCCTAAAATCCAAACACCTTCTCCCGCAGCGGGAGATTGCCCATGACCGCCAGATACCGCCGGAGGCTGAACGAGGAATCCGGCTCCCGCTCCGACAGCTGGCGGAGATACTGGATGGCGGCCTGTACCGTGGGCAAATCCGAATGAGCAACGAAGTCGTAGAACATCTCTCGGAACGCAAAGACATAGCGGTGATGCTCCTGGATGTCATATAGCGTTTCGATCAGCAACTTGAGCGGCTCTGTTCCGTGGAGAAGCGGTTCCTGATTCGCCAGCGTCTCTAACTCTGTGCGGCACTGGGAGAGCCAGGCAGTCATCTCATCAGAGAAATGAACATCCCCGCCTGGCGTCCACCACCAGGCCCGGTCATCGTCCGAACAGCCCAGGAACGAAGCCGCATCCACCGGGGGAACGGGTTTGGGAGGCTGCCGGTCTTTGTAATTCCAGAGCTCCCTCACGTCACGGGCGTATGGCTGCAGTTCCTCCAGCAAAGTCGGGAAGTCCAAAGAGAATGTATCTGCCACCAGCTTTGCGGTGACCTCAATCGGCAGCAGAGCGGTGATGCCCCCGATAAACCGGCACAGTTTCGGAATCTCCGGGGAAACTTTCTGGTCTCCAGTTTTGAGCACATTTTTCAACTGCTCCAGTTTTTCTTCCTCCGACGTTTCATCGGAGGCTTTCAGGTCTTTCAGCGCATTTTCCGCAATCCGGATGCAGTCCGGAAGGGTGATTTCCTCCAGGCCGTGGGACGGCACCGCAATGAGTTGTTTCCACTCTTCCTCGTGATCCTCTCGGGTGACGGCCAGATAGATCAGTGTGTTGATGACGTCCATAGAGGCGTCACTGGGCAGCAGAGGCAGAAGATTATCGCCTTTTCTGTGATCCGGCAGCAGCTGATAGATCTGCCAGAGGTCTGTGGCCCGGCTGTTGGTGTAGCGTTCTCCAAACAGGTAGTTCAGCCAGCCGATGATCTCTTGGGCATCGTAAACGCGGTCGTCCCGGTTCGCCATGCCGAAGGAGTCCGCATAGAACTCGTGGAGCACATACACGGCGGAGCAGACCAGGTCAAACTGCCGCCAGCCCACTTTGTTGGTGTAGAAGCGGCAGGTGTCGGGCCGGTAGCCGCCGGTCTCCCAGATGTCATTTTCGAAGTAGTTGTAGCAAAAAGTGATAGACTCTCGGCCTGGCTGGATTTGGAGCGGTTTCATCAGCCAGATTTTCTTGCCGAACATGCTGACCTCCTCCAAGTCCATCATACCGCCCTGATCCAGGATTGTCAGGACCCGCCGGGTGAATTCTTCCCGTTTGTTCTCCGGGATGGTCCGGTCGCCATAGTAGCCAAGATAAGTTCCCATGCAGCAGCTCCTTTCCCCAAAGCCAATATTTCCGTGGTGGGTCCATTATAGAGGAACCGCACCGGGAAACCCATAGCCTATAGGGAGAAAAGTTGTCCAAGAGAACCTATGCGGCAACGCAAACATTTGCTTTCACATGATTTGCAAACCGAAAAATTTTCAACTTCTAAGTCTCCATTCGGCCTTGCATCCAAGGCTGTATATTCGGATGAATACTCTAAAGAGCTTGTTTGTGTGAAAAAGTTAAAATTCTCTATACAAAATGTCGAAATGGGAAAAATAGTTTTCAAAATCCACACAGTTCAAAAATACCGCCATATTCTATTATCTTAAATGATAGGATTTGAAATTTTTCAAAAATTTAGAAAGAAACATTACCTGCGGCCTTATAACTCAAATTACGAAAAACGCGAAATGGCCCTCAGAGCACCCTCAGAACCCCGCAATCCATATGGATTGCGGGGGGTTCATTTTTCTGACCCCGCAGGTACCTGCGGGGAGTTGTTGCTTATCTCACTTCCTCTTTTTTCCAAAATACAGCGAATGATTATATAAAACGCTGAAATTTTCCTTTCTGAAAATGTATTCTTTTTACTACGACATGTAGACATGATTGTGATATTTTATTCAAAAATTTTGTAATATCTGGCGGAAATATGCATTTTTGGCCATTTGAGAAGCACTTTCCACCACGGCATTTGTTATCGCCTCTGACTTTCTGCCATATATGATGCGGTTCCGTTGTTCTGACGAACGGGAGAAAGACCGAGACCTCTCCAAAGTTGAGAGAACCCATGCGCGCTGGCCGGCGCGTACTCGGCGAAAGAGATTGTGCGGAATTTACCGCACTCCCTCGGGCTGATTGTGGATTTGTGCGAGCATCATCCCAATTTGGTCAGGCCAAGAGCTGCGAAGCAGCATCCGCGTTTCGAATGTTTGAAACAGGATGGCTTTGTGTGTACTGCGTCTTTTCCGACGCGGCGGGGCTGCTCCATGATTTTAGGAGCAAACCCGGCAGCACCGCGGCGTCGGTTATCACGGTTATTTTATTGCGAAGGCAGTAAAATAAACGGTGATAACCGTTCGCAAATTAAAATTGCGGCTTGGGAAGCCGCAACCGCTGGAAAACAAGACATGGTCAGTCTTTAAAAGATCGTGACACCAGACTCGCATCTGTTTTTCCCCGAACACTTCCCAGGGGAAGTGCGCCCATTTTCCCATATCAGCGAGCAAGGAGGTTTTACATCATGAAAAGGCCGGGATATAAATATCAGGTGAGCCAGGCACTGCAGAGCAAGCTGCGGATCGGTGAGTCCAAGCATGAGGCGAAGCGGGAGGGAGACCTGGATGGGATCTACTCCTGGAGCACCTACCACAATTACCAGTCCGTCGGGGTTCAGTTTTTGAAGTGGTGCCGGGAAACGTACGGCATCCGACTGCTGGAGGACGCCAAGCCGTATATCGAGGCGTATATCCGCTACCGCATTGAAAAGGGATATTCCCCCAGCACTATCAAGCGGGATGTGGCGGCGCTCTGCAAGATTTATGGATTGCGGAGGGAGCATTTGGCAGTGGAACTCCCCGTCCGGCGGCGGAGCGACATCACCCGCTCCCGGACGGAAAAGGCCCATGACAGGGAGTTCAGCGAGCAGCGGAACCAGGATGTGGTGGACTTCTGCAAGGGAACTGGGCTCCGGAAGCACGAGCTGGCAAAGGTGAAGGGACAGGACGTATATACGAGAAACGGCAAGGTCTATGTCCACACGAAGGGCAAAGGAGGAAAAGAGCGGGAGGTGGAAGTACTGCCGGAGTACCAGAAGCATGTGCTGTCCTGCGCCAAAAGGGTAAAGTCCGGCGAGCTGATCTTCCAAAAGGGGCAGATCAAGAACCGGATGGACGAGCATGCGTACCGGCGGGAGTATGCACAGAAGAAGTACGAGCAGCTTGCCCGGCCGGTGGAGGAGCTGCCCCGCAGGGAGCGGTATGTCTGCCGGAAGGACAAGAGGGGCGTCGTATATGACAAAAAGGCCATGCGGAAGGTTTCCAACAACCTGGGCCACGAGCGGATCTCCGTCATCGCCCAGAGCTATATCGGATGATGGAATTCTGAGAATTCTCAAAATCCAGACACATTTCCCGTAGTGGGAGATTATTCAAGACTGCTAGATTAAGCCGGAAAAACAGCATAATCATGCAACTTCTCCTGGAAGGCAAAGGTATCTTGTAACAAATGCGGAATGAAAGAACTCCCGCAGGAGCCATTCAGCTCCTGCGGGAGTTTCATGAGTTGTTTAATTCCCGGGGTTAAACAATGTAGCGATACAGGAAGGTCACGATCTGCGCCCGGGTGCAGCTGGAGCTGGGGCTGAACGTGGTGGCGGTGGTGCCGTTGGTGATCCCCTCGCTCACGGCCCAGACCACGGCGCCCGCATAGTAGGCGTCGGAGGCCACATCCGCAAAGCCGCTGCCGCTGACAGCGGGAGAACCAGCGCTGCGCCACAGGAAGGTGACGGTCTGGCCGCGGGTCACGGTGGCGTCGGGGCTGAAGGTAGTGGCAGTGGTGCCGTTGGTGATGCCCTGCTCCACGGCCCACAGGACCGCGTCATAGTAATAGGCACTCTCAGACACATCGGTGAACGGATTGACGATGGTCTCCGGCTCCGGCTCACCGGCGGCGCGCCAGAGGAAAGTCACCATCTGCGCCCGCGTGCAGGCGTTATTGGGGCTGAAAGTGGTGGCCGTGGTACCGTTGGTGATGCCCTCATCCACAGCCCAATACACCGCGTCATAGTAGTAGGCGCTCTCAGGCACGTCGATGAAAGACAAGTCAGCCGGCGCCTCGGCTGCAAAAACCGCCTCCACAGTAACGGCGGAGCGTGGCATGGTAAAGGAATATTTGCCGTTGCCCTTATCGGTGAGACGGATTTCATCGCCGTCCTTATCCGTGACGACCAGCTTGTCCAACACATACCCCCGGTCCGGAGTTACCGTCAGAGTCACAGTGTCTCCCCGTTCCGCGCGGTGACGGTTGCTTTCCACGTCGCCGTGGCGGCTGTCCTCCACCGTAATGAGGTAGGTGGTCGTAGAGCTGCCACCGCCGCCGGTGGAGCCGCCCGGATCGGTGCCTGGGTCGGTGCTCTGCGGCGTCCAGCCGGCGTAAACGGTCTTGCTGCCGTCCATGGTGAGGGAGGTCACCCGCTGAGACAGGCCGCTATCCGCATACCAGCCGTCGAAGTCATAGCCGGACTTCGTCGGGATCTTGTCCAGCGTCACCATGGTGCCGTCCAGATAGTTCTCCGTATCATAAGCCGTACCTCCGTCGCTCTCATAGGTCAGCTTGTAATGGTCCACGATGGAGTCGTCTTTCAGGTAGGTGGCGTAGATCGTCAGTTCAGGCAGGTCGGCGCCATAGTACATCCTTGCCAACACAAGGTAGTACCAGAACGGAGTATTGTCAGAAAACTCGTTCTCAGAAGAAAATTTGCCGATATAACTATCCAACCTCATCTCTTCAATGGTGGCATACCATGCGCTGAAATCAGCGGATACCGCTGCATTATCTCCAAGCAGGAGGCTGTGCTCCCAGGAGTATTCGCCCAATCCGCATACATTCAAATAAGTTTGCAGAAGGTCCTTAGAGAGATTATCACCTTCAGACTCGATATCTTCGCGAAGATCCTCAATCCGTGCAAGATAATAGTCTTGTGTGACGGCAAGATCAACTACGTATTCCGCGAGGTCCATGTAGTCTATGTGCCAGAACAGGAACTCATAGCCCTCCAGCTCCGGCGCGGCGCTCAGGTCGGGCAGAGAGCCGCTGTAACTGTATTCAGACATAGCCTCCAAAAGGACTTCATCCGATATGAATACATCCTCTATTGGGTCTCCGCCGCCGAAAGACTCCACATGGAGGGTCACGCCTTCGGTGGATTTCCAACAAGCGGTCAACACCAGGTCTTCGGCCTTATCGATCGTATAGGCTCCCGAATTTTCTTCAAAGGGCCAATACTCGATATAGTCCTCATTTACTTTCCAGCCTGCAAAGATAGATCCTTCCTTGGTGGGATCGGGCAACGTGACAGTGTCGTTTACCGTATAGGAATCCACATATGCTTCTTGATCATAGACCGCTCCATCCAGGCCCTGATAGGCAATGGAATAGGTCTGCAATTCAAAGGTCGGCTCAGGCACATATACGTCAAAGGACGGCATGACAAAGGTATACTTGTTGCTGCTTTCCTGTTTAATTTCTATTTCCTGCGTCCGGTCTGTATACCGATAGACACGAAGTGTATCTTCATCAATCCCATAGCCCCTATCAGGATATATTCTCATCGTGATGGTCGTGCCCTCGGTGACGTTGGAAATTCCGGAAGGAAAATGGATTTCGCCCAGGTCGAATTCCATACGCGGTGTGCCGGTATAGGTCAGGTTATCACCATAGACCCGGACCTTCTGCTTTTTCAGTGTCGGGTACGTGTATGTCAGGATGTACTGATTGGACCCGGTGCCATTCGATACAGTTGCGGCGGCTTCGTTGATATAACCTTCTCCACTGTAGGAGTAGCCCTTGTCCAGCACGACGGTCACGGCCACAGTATAGGCGTTTCCGTACTCAAAGCCCTCCGTAGTCATAGGCTGACCGTCGACCGTCCACTGCACGCCCATGACGGTGACATGGGGAGACAGGGCGGTCACGTCGGACACTTGTGCCGGCGAAATGAAGTGGCTCGGTCTTTCAAGGATCAGGCCGATGTCGCCGATGTTTGTTTCATCGGGAGTTCCTTCCACCCATCTGGCTTCTGCCGGGAACCAGCTGCCGTCCCTGTCTTTGACGGGGATATTCCCTTCCAGCCTGACATCTGTGCCGGAAATATACCAACCATCAAATGCTTTCCCATCTTTTTCGTTCAGCTGTGGAAGAACGAATGCCTCATCATCGTAGCTGTATCCCTCCGCGAATTCACCGCCGTTCAGGTTTGCGATGACAGTTCTGTGATGGGTGTAGCTGTAATCATACCCCTTAAAAATGCTGTCATTTTGAACATAGATAATGCTTTCCTCCGCAATGTTGCCAAAGGCAGGGTAACTACTGCTGTCTTCCATGGGGCTTTCCGACGCTTCAATCAAAACGCGCTTCAGAGGCGTTCCGTAGAAAGAGGATGCTCCAATCCACCTCACGCTCTCCGGGAAGACCGCTTTGGTCAGTCCCGCCCCGGAAAAAGAATCCCAGTTGAAAGCATCGACGTTTGAAAAATCAAACTCCTTTAAACTTTTGCAGCCGAGAAATGCATTATTCCCAATCGTGATTTTGTCTGCACGCCCATTGGGAAACGTCACGCTTTCCAGCGCTGCGCATGAACTAAATGTGTAGGTATTGACTTGCGTCAATGTAGAGGGGAGCTCAACTGCTGTTAAGGCATCTGCGCCCGAGAATGAACGTATGCCAGTCAGCGTGATCCCTTCTCCAACAATGACCTTTGTGATCTGATCCATCCATGTGTACCATGGGGTCTCCGACGCATTGTTATAGTTCTGGCAATAGCCGATTCCCTGGATGTAACAGGTATAGGTGGGGCTTGTACTATCGCCGTCGTTTTGTTCCAGATAGGCGGTCACAGAGCTGGATGAATACAGGGAAATATTCCACGGATTTTCTTTTGTGCCTTTACCATTCTCGTCGCCGGTCCAGGCGCTCCGCGGTTCTGCAATTGCCTCTACTTCCTCTGTCTGCGGGGTGGTAAGGATCGCTTCAGCATCCTCGTCGGTCTCGTCCAACACCGTGTACAGCGGGCACGCGGCATCGTGGACACCATCCACGCAGCCAGCCAATCCGGCACATTCCAACTCCACAGGGACATCTGCGGAACCCTCTGGGGCAATTCCCAGGCAGGCGGTGAAGTCCACAGAACATACGGGACAGTTTCCGTCCACCTCATTTTCGGTACAGAGAGCCTCGCAGATGCAGTCCGGGGACAGAGCGTCGCCTGCATCGTCCTCCACCGCCAATGCCGCTGTGGGGATCAGCCCCGTCAACAGGCACAGCGACAATAGGCTTGCCAAGAGTCGTTTTTTCATACTTGTCTTTCCCTCCTCAATTCTCTCAAAGGATTTTAAAGTTTTGCTTCCAGCAGCGCCTTCATGTTCCGATATTGATAATCAGAAATATTGGGGCGCATAGCCTCCAGGTCAGCCAAAGCCTGCTGAATATCGGCTGTCGTGTACCTGCCGCGATCCAACATGACCTGGATGCTCTCAAGGGTACTGTGCAACTGAGACATGTTTGTATCATTCCTTTCCCAAATCTGCTGACAGCGCACATAGCAACCGCTTCCTGGCAGCTTCTGCCGTTCTCTCCGGCGGGGCCTGAGCCAGATAAGCCAAGGCGTCGTTCCACTCGCGGAGTGTTACGGCTTCCGCGGGCATCCTCTCCAGCTCCCGAACCAATCGTGCTTTCTGCCAGCTGCTGGCATTATGCAGATCAGACAGGTAGACGCACCCGGCCCTGTATGCCAAAAATTCCAGCAGTGGCAAGGGAAAGCCGGTACACTCCATGCTCATTCACCTCCCTCCCAGCCCACAAGCAGCTGCTCGGTCTCCAGCATCCGGTTATAGGTCTGCTCCATCAGCAGGGTCATATTCTCCCGAAGATCCTTCTGCGCCGCCAAATATAATTTTCGCAGGCACCGGACATTGCACTTCTCCGGCTGCACCCGCGCGTCGTGGGACAAAGATTGAATGATCGCCGCCACCGATGTCCGGTTCAGTGGCTTCCCGGTGCGTGTGACAAAGAGGGGGCCATTTGTAAGTTTTTCACGCTGTGCGTAGGCCAGCAATTCCCTCCGCAGGCAGTCCGGAATGCTGACAATCTTCCGGACGCCTTGCACAGAGACTGCAAGCTGGTTCCTGTCCAAGACCTCTTTCGTCAGCTGTGGAAGCTCTCCCAGGGTCAGGCCCATACAGGCGAAAACCTTCACCAGCAGATAGGCTCGCTCCTTCCCCAGCATCCGGGCAGTGGAGAGCAGGCGGATGTACTCGTTCCGGGTCAGCTCCGGCTGTACGTCGTTTTGGAGTTCGACCTGTTCTTCCAGCTGGTACTCCCAGGCGCCCAGCCACCGCAGGAAGCCGTTGGCCTCGATTACGCTGGTGTTGACCGTCCGGACGGCATAGCCTTGATCCAGCAGTGACGCCCTCCACTCCCGCAGGGTATTCACACCGATCTGCTTCTCCTCGGGCAAGTAGCAATACAGGGCGGTCAGATCCCGCTGGTACTTCTGGATGGAGCCTGTTACACGCCCCTTTTGCCGCAGGGACTCCAGATATTGGGATATCTGCTGAAGAGAGATAGGAACGCCGGCTTCTGATGCTCCGGGCGGCTCCAAGGATATTGAGGTGAAGTCTGTCTTAATCTGCTCATTCATTCCGTCTCATCGCCGTTCTTCTTGTTTCAAATGGCAAAATATTTTAATTATATAGGCATAAAATAGCCTATACAATTTATTTTAAAATACCATAACTGCTCATACAATTCAAGTATATTTTCATTATGTAGGCGGTACAGCGATGGACTATTATGCGATTGGACAGCGTGTGCGAAAATTCAGGAAGGCACGAAATTTATCACAGGAGCAGTTGGCGGAACAAATTGGGATCTCCGTTACCCACATGAGCCACATTGAAACCGGCAATACCAAACTAAGCCTGCCGGTTCTGGTCGACTTGGCGGCAGCCCTGGAAGTCCGCTCAGATGAACTGCTTTTTGACAATGACATGACAGAACGAAGTGCTGTTTGCAACGAGGTTTCGGATCTCCTCGATACTTGCACCACGCAACAGATAAAGATTATGTTGGACATCTTAAAGGCGGCCAAAATTTCCCTGAACAAATATTTGTAAAATACAAAATGCAGTCCCTGACACGTATTGCGTGCCTGAGGCTGCATTTTATTTCATACCTGCCAGGTTGCAGCTGAGAACCTTGCGGTTCCAAGTGCGTGAAAACGCCGCCTTTTTATGGAAGGCGGCTGCAGGTTTCTGCCACGTCGCACGGACATGGTGTATGAGTATGTAATCACTGTTTCGTACCTTTGGACGTTTTTGACAGCTATTTTATCATTGCAAGAAGGGCCGGAAGAGATCTCTTCCGGCCCTTTTTGGCAATAATAAAACTTTGTGATCTAACCCGGATCAGCGTTTCAGCCTATGCGCCGCGACTCCTAAATCAGCCAGACCGGCACATACCAATTTTTCTCGTCCACCGGCAGCAGGTCCCGGGCCATGCAGATCACGTTCCCCGTGCCGATCTCAACTTTCAGCTCCTGCATCCCGCCGAAGCGATCCGGCTCCGCAATCGGCTCCAGGACGGAAAAGTTCTTGATGGCGGTCTTTCCGGGAGACGCGGATTTCTTGACCTCGATGGGGTAGACCGTGCCATTTTGATAGAGCAGCAGATCGATCTCCTTCTGGTCCTTATCCCGGTAGTAGAAGATCGGCGGTTCCTTTCCGGCATTCAGGTAGCTCTTGTAGATCTCGGAGAACACATAGCTCTCAAAGAATGCGCCGGACATGGCCCCTCGCTCCAATGCCTCCGGGCTGCCCCATTTCAAAAGATACGCGGCAAGCCCTGTGTCCAGGAAGTGCATCAGGGGCATCTTGACGACCCGCTTGAGGACATTGTTGGCGTAGGGCTGCACCAGGGCGATGATGTGGGAGGATACCAGGATGGAGAGCCATTTCTTGGCGGTGGGGGCGCTGATGCCGGCGGCATTTGCCAGCTCCTCATAGACCACCGGCTTGGAAGTGTGGGCCGCCACGACGGTCATGAAATTGAAAAACGCCATCTCATCGGCCACCTGGGTGAGATCCCGGATGTCCCGCTGCAGGTAGGTGTCCACATAGGAGCGGTAATAGGTCTCCCAGTCCACGGGAGTGTCTCCGTAGAGCGCCGGCATGGAGCCGTTGAAGATCCGCGTATAGATCTCATTGAGACCGCGCTCCCGGACAGCACCCAGCCGGGCCATCAGCCGCTCCGGGTCTGTGGTGTAGGGGACGCTCTCATAGCCACCCAGCTCCGCGTCAGAGAGGCCCAGCAGGCTGATGATCCCCACACGGCCCGCCAGGCTCTCGCTGACATCCTTCATCAGCCGGAACACCTGGGAGCCGGTGAGCCAGAAGTCCCCCTTGCGGTGGGAGCGGTCCACACTCATTTTGATGTAAGGCAGCAGCTCCGTGGCATACTGGATCTCGTCGATCAGCACCGGCGGCGTATAGCGCTGCATGAACAGGGCGGGGTCCTTCTTGGCAAGATAGCGCACATCCGGATCGTCCAGCGTCACATACTTCCGGTCAGGCCCCATCAGCTTTTGCAGCAGCGTGGTCTTTCCGACCTGCCGGGGGCCTGTCACCAGCAAGACAGGGAACATCTCAGACAGCTTCCGCACGGTCGGCTCTGCGGCTCGTGTGATATACATGTGGGAGCCTCCTTTCTGACTAATCAAAAGTATAGCTTTATTATAGTCGGATTATACCTGGAAGTCAATAAAATCCGGCTATTCTAAATCATAAATTTAGAATAGCCGGATTTCTTGGATGCCCTTTGCATGGCACAATTCTGTTGAAGTTTGAAAATGGATCGAAACCATGCAATTTTTGCATAGTGTGAGAAGATCAAAAGGGCCATGGTTTTACATGGGGAAAGATGGAATAGTCGAAAGATAAAACCCAATATATGGAATATTAAAGAGGGAAAAAATGGAAATAAAACCATGCGTTTTATAGGAACACAGTCATATGCTTATCTCAAAAGAGAGGAGAAAGCGGGGGAGGAGAAGGGCCTCAGACAGACACGGTATAAACATATGTAACCGTTGTGCCGTGGGAGATTGCGGTCCTGTTGACCCGGTGGAATGTTTGGGTTCGTACTGGACACACGTGTTTGACCATCTGGCCGCCGACGGAGCCGGCCTCGCGGGAGGACAGGTCGCCGTTGTAGCCCTGCTTCAGGTTGACGCCCACCTCGGCGGCAGCCTCCATCTTGAACTTATCCATGGCCGCACGGGCCTCGGGAACGTTGATCTTATTGCTATTCTTGCTAGACATAGTGATATCTCCTTTTCATCATACAAAGTTGCGTGGGTCACTGGGTATCGCGAGCATAGTTTGACTCCGGACCTGGAGAATATGCGGATTTTTTGGCGGAAAAATTTGCTGTATGAGCATTCCGGCAGAAATTTGTCATGGATTTGTTACCCACAGAGACATCTGGTCATGGTACAATCTAAACGACAGAAGAGAGGGGGACGGACCATGGAAGGCCTCTGCGGACGAGCTTGCGACACCTGTACCTGGAGGGACCCGCTGGACTGTCCCGGCTGTCAGACGGAACCCGGCCGCCCGTACTCCGGAGACTGCGGCATTGCGGACTGCTGCCGAAAAAAGGGGCATGCCGACTGTTCCTCCTGCACGTACATCTCCTGCTGCCATCTCCGCTGCCAGCGGGAAGATATGCCCAGGAGACGGCTGCGGGAGATGGAGGAAAGACAGCAGCGGCAGGCTTGGCTGGATCAGAACGCACCGGTGCTGACGAAGTGGCTGTGGCTCCTGTTCTGGCTGGTGATCCCCAGGACTCTGGCGGAGACCCTGACCCTGGATGTGGTTGCCTCCGCATTTCCCGCCGCAGGAACAGTGGGGGAGGTGCTGGGGGCCCTGGCGTCTTTGGCTTACGGCGTGTTTCTGTGGCAGCTGCGGACAGTGGACGGGCGATACCGCACGGCGGCGCTGTGCAGTCTGGCGGGCAGTGCAGGCAGCGCCGTGATCCTGTTTGCCGTTCCGGAGGAGAGCGGGCTGTGGTGGGCGCTGAGCCTGCCGGCAGCGGTTCTGGAACTGGTATCTGTCTATCAGGAGTGTAATGCCCACGCCGATGTGCTGGAGGGACTGGATGACAGACTTGCCGGCAAGTGGCGGCTCCTGTGGCGGTGGAAGATCGGCCTGCTGCTGGGGATCTTTGGCTCTGTGCTTCTGATGCTGCTCTCTGTACTCCTGTCGCTGCTGGTGATGCTGGCGATTGCGGTCAGCGCAATCGTGGTGGCAGTGCTGCAGCTGGTCTATCTCTACCGGACGGCGAAGCTGTTCCGGCAGCACTGTCCGGCGGCACTGCCGGAGCATCTGGAATAAGACCTGCGGAAGGGCCGCTGGGAAAGAGAGGAATATGCAAATGCGGGAGTTTGATGCGGAACTGAAGAACCTGCGGGAGCGGATCGCCCGTCTGCGCCGTAACACGGTCCGGCTGGAGACCCTGCGGGGACAGGAGGCGGAAGCGCTGGCCGATACGGAGCGGCTCCGCCGGCTGTGGAGTGCGGAACAGAAAGACGTAGAGGATCTGGGACGTCTGTCCTTTGCCTCCATTGCGGCAAAACTCTCCGGCCGCGGGGAAGAGCGGCTGGAAAGAGAAGAGGCAGAGGCCTGCGCCGCCCGGATGAAATACGACGCGGCGGAGCGGCAGCTGGCGGAGATCCGGCAGGAGATCGCCGGCTGTGAGGCGGAGCTGCGGGCGGATCAGGGGTGCGAGGCACGCTTCCAGCAGGTGCTGGAGGAAAAGCGGGAAGCGCTGAAGCTGGAGAACAGCGCCGCAGCGGAGCGGATCATCGCCCTGGAAGAGCGGCTGGCGGAGCTCCAGAGCCGCCTGCGGGAACTGGAAGAGGCCCGCTCTGCCGGTGAGGACGTCCGCCGCAGGCTGGATCAGGTGCTGGCTTCCCTGGGCAGTGCGGAAAACTGGGGGACCTGGGATGTGATCGGCGGCGGACTGCTGACAGACATGATGAAGTATTCCCGGCTGGACGAGGCGCAGCATTCCATGGAGCAGATGCAGAGCGCCCTGCGCCGGTACCGGCGAGAGCTGGCGGACGTGGCGGCCCTGCATATCGGCGATTTCCGGCCGGACGGTTTCTCTTGGACGCTGGATGTCCTTTTTGACAACATTTTTTTCGACTGGTCGGTGCTGGAGCAAATCAGCAACTCCCGGGATCGGGTGGAGGATCTGCGGCGGCAGGTGGGCAGGACCCAGGGCCAATTGAATTTGGAGTTCAATCAGGTCTGCCGGGAACGGGACGCAGTCTGCCGGGAGCTGGACCATCTGGTGGAGACGGCCTGAGAGGCACTTGGCTGAAAAATGAGGTGAAACATGAGACTTCTATTCAAGCAGCGGCTGTTCTCCTGGTTTGACAGCTACGACATCTACGACGAGGCGGGGAACACCGTCTATACCGTGGAGGGCAAGCTGTCCTGGGGACACTGTCTCCACATCCTGAATGCGGCGGGAGAGCACATCGGCACGGTGCAGGAGCGGGTGCTGACCTTCCTGCCCAGGTTCGAGCTGTACATCCGGGACCAGTATGTGAGTTCCATCCAGAAGCAATTCACGTTTTTTACGCCCAAATTCGGCATCGACTGCAACGGCTGGCAGGCGGAGGGCGATCTTCTGGAGTGGGACTACCGGGTGACGGAGGCCTGCGGCGCGCTGGTGGCGACTGTCCGCAAGGAGCTGTTCCACTGGACGGACACCTATGTGATCGACGTGGCAGATCCGGGCAACGCCCTGTGCGCGCTGATGCTGGTGCTGGCCATCGATGCGGAGAAGTGCTCCCGGAATTGAGCCATGCAGACGGAAACGCCCTGGGCGCCCGAGCGGGCGTCCAGGGCGTTTGTTTTTTCAGGCTTCGCGTGGGGGGCCGTCGATCAGGCGCCGCAGGTCTGCGGCGAACTCCGTCTCCCGGCGCTCCAGGTTGAAGAAGTGGGTCCCCAGGATCCGACAGGACGGATCGCCGGCAAAGACCTTCACCGGAACGGCCTGCGTCTCCAGCTGGAGGAGGAACTGCTCCTTCCAGGCGTCCTCCTGCAGGAGGTGCGTGCCCTTCGGCTCCAGAAAGACCTGGGTCTGGACCCAGCCGCCGTCCTGCCGCTTCAGCAGGAACAGCAGAAAGTCCGGCTCGAACCGCGCCCCGTCCGCAAAGGCGTAGAGGGAGAGCTGCCGCTCGTTTCGGACCAGATAGACAGCATCATAGGCGGCCTGAAGCTCACGGATGTGGGCATGGATGGCGGCCACAAGCGCCTTTTCCTCCGAGGTGCCGAAGTTGTCCTCGTAGGCGTACCACAGCTCCCGGGACAGGTCCAGCCGCCATGCGGCGGGGACGGTGTGGTCGTTCTGGGAGATGCCGGCGCCTCCCGCGTGGGGATCGGTCACGTTGACGGTTTTGTCCTGAAACACCTCCGCCATGCGGCGGGGATGGAACTCCCGGCTCCCGGTCCACTGCTCCTGCACAGAGGCCAGCGCCCCGGCCAGCGTTCCCAGGACCTGCTCCGCGGCGCTGCGGAGGACCTGGGCGGGCGGCATGTCGTACCGGCTCCGGATCACCAGGCGGACCGCCCCCAGATACCGGGGGTCCGTGAGGAACATGCGGGTGGAGGACAGGCCGGGAAAGTGCCGCTTCAGCGCGTCGAACTGAAAGGCCGGCCAGCGGATCAGCGCCTTGTAGACGATGGCGTAATTGAGATCCGCCAGCTGACGGAAGGTGGTCTCATAGGTCCGGAGGTCCGCCGCTTCCTCTGAGAGAGGGGCGGAGTCCATCACCAGGTCCTCGCCGGAGGCGCCTGTGGCCAGCGTCACGGGGAAGCTCCGCTCCCGCAGGGCGGCGGGCAGGCCGTCTGCGTCCGGGCCGGGATCCAGCGGCACCCGGCTGTTGGCAAAGACCAGACCCTCCCGGTAGAAGCGGCTGTCCCGAAAGGACTCCTTCAGCCGCAGGCTGCAGGGGGCCGTCCGGTCCGGGTCGATGCCGATCTCCCGCAGGGCGCTGTGGAGCTCCGCGATATAGCGGCTGTCGTTCTGACAGTGGTAGTACAGCTCCTCACAGATCCGCAGCTCGCTGTCCAGATCCCGGTCGAATTTGCGCTGGTAGCGGGGCTGGTCCGGAGCGGTCTGGAAGGGGCAGTAGCGGGCCCCGCGGCCGATGAGCTGGGCCTCGGAGACCGTGGAGGCGGAGATCCGGCGGCCGCCGGACTGCCGGGTCTCATACAGCCGCACGATGTCGAAGAGGTTCAGCACGTCCCAGCCCTCGTCCAGCTTCTTTACCTCGAACACGGCCCGATAGGGGTTTTCAGGGGCCTCCAGGGAGTTCAGCAGCAGCTGCTTGCGCTCTGCTGCGGCATCGTCGTTGGCGGAGATGCAGTGCTCCGGGGAGAAGTCCTCCCGCAGCTCCTGGGCCAGGGCGTCAAAGGAGATGCCCCGGCGGGCGAACCAGGCGTAGGCCCGGCGCATGGCGGGGTTCTGGATCAGGGCGGAGATGCGCTCCAGCTCTCCGCCGGTGAGGGTCCGCAGCCGTTCCGCAAAGGCGGCCTGAAAGGCGGCGCTCTCCTGGATCTTGGCGGATTTGAACAGCACCACCGGCTTGACGGGCAGGCGGTTCGCCTGAAAGACCTTCAGCCGGTACTGGCTCAGCATCAGGGCCTGGAGCGCCCGGTCCATGGGGGACAGATCGGCCCGGAGGGTGATGATCTCCTTGGAGTACCGGTCCGCCCGGAAGTTCTGCAGGGGGTAGTTGAAGAGGATCTTGTCCCGGTAGGCCTCCAGGATCTGGGGATTTGCCAGGTCACAGGTGGCGGTGAATTCCAGCAGGACGTTGTCTTCCCGGGTCAGGAAGATGCGGCGCACCGTCTCCTCCCAGGAGTGGTAGCTGGCGGCCTCAGCCCGGTCCATCCGCTTGGTGGAGACGTTCAGGTGGTGGGCTTCGTCGGAGAGCAACACCACGGGCGTCTGGGCAAAATCCTCCAGAGACAGGCCGTTTTCCCGCACCATCCACAGGTCGGTGTGCAGGCTCTGCGTGGTGGTGAACAGGATGTTGACGGCCTCCGGATCGCTGGACTGGAAGTTGGAGACCTCCCGGATCTGCACCCGATGCCCGTCCACAAGGATCTCCGGTGCGAAGAGGTATTTGGCGGAGCCGGGATTCAGGAAGATGTCCCGGGTCTGCTGGACGATGGTGGTGAGGTTCACAAAGAAGAGAAAATTCCGGTAGCCCTGCTGATAGAGATAGGCGATGAGCCCCGCCATGATCAGCGTCTTGCCGCTGCCGGTGGCCATGTGGAACAGCACCTGGCAGGGGCGCTTTGGGCCGCCGGGCCGCTGGAAGTAGGTGACAAAGTTCTCAAAGGCCGCCTCCTGATAGGGCCGCAGCGGCATGCGGGGATTCAGGCTGTCCCGGATGCAGGGGGGAAGGGGCTGGATGGCGCGGTACTTCCGGAGGTTATCGAGCTCTTCGTATAAAAACATCCCGCTCACGCCTCCCCGTAAAAGCTCCGGTTGAAGGCGCGGTCCTCCGGGGAGACGGCGAACTCCGCATCCTCCAGATCGCACAGGTTCACATACAGCATGTTCTTGTCCAGCAGCTCCAGCAGGAACCGCTTCTGATCCGGCAGGGAGAGGGCCGCAAAGTCCCCGGCGGTCTCCTCCATGTCCCGGAGGGTGATGCGGCTGCTGATGAAGCCGGTGTCCACGATGCGGCGGTAGAGGTCCGCCAGCGCCTCAGCGGTGGCGGCGGAGGCGATCTCCTCCACGTACCGCTGGTTCAGTTGGGCCAGCTCACAGTACAGGAAGGAGCCGCCGCCCTGCCAGCCGGACTCCGGCAGGATGTCGTTCTCCTCTCCCCGCAGGACGCCTTCGATCCGCCGCTTGGTCAGGGTCTCCGCGTAGTCCATCTGCTCGATGCAGAGGAACTGCCGGCCCAGCTTCAGGGCCACGGCGGCAGTGGTGCCGGAGCCGGAGAAGGCGTCCAGCACCAGATCCCCCGGGGCGGTGAAGATCCCCATCAGATAGGCGATCAGGTCCTCCGGCTTCTTGCCGTTGCGGAACTCCCCGTTTCCCTCCCGATTCACGGTGTTGTAGCTTTGCACGAAGTCCAGAAAATTGGGGTAGGGCTTATAGGTCTCAGTTGAGGACGTGGGCATCCCCTGGAGGTAGGCGCCGTTCTTGTTCCCCTCCGGGGGCAGATAGAAGTAGCGGTAGCTGTACATGTCGTCGCCGATGCCCTCTACCTTGAACAGGGTCTTGGGGGGATACGACGCCTCCAGCGGCTGGAGGTACTTCACATAGAACCGGCCGGAGGACACCTTTTCCCGGATGGAGCCCCGGACGGTCATGATCTTGAAATGCTCCCGGGACGGAGCGGCTTTGGTCAGACGGTACTGGTCCGGCCGGAAGATCCAGCCCTTCCGGCCGTCGAAGGAGACCTCCTCGCCCGGCGCCAGCTCCTCCACCGTCCAGCGGTAGTCGTCCACGGACTTCTCCCGGACCATCCGGGGCATCTGGAAGGAGGGGCTCTTGGCGTAGACCAGGACGTATTCCACCACGTCGTTGAAGGGCTTGTCGGCGGTGAGGGTCCGGTCCGGGTGGCGGGCCAGGACATTGAACGTCATCACATGGTTGCCGATGATCTCATCCAGCAGCACCTGCAGATACGCCTGCTGGTGGAAGCTGCACTGGATCAGCAGCACGCCGTCCTCCGCCAGCAGGGGGAGCAGCTGCTCCACCCGGTTTTTCAGAAAGACCAGCCAGGTGCTGCGGGAGAAGCGGTCGTTGTAGCCGAAGCTGTCGGAGCCGGTGTTGTAGGGCACGTCCCAATAGGCCATCCGCACCCTTCCGGCGTACCGGCGGCGGAGCGAGGCGAGGACCAGCAGGTTGTTTCCCCGGATCAGCAGATTGTCCTCCGGCCGGATCTCCGCCGCCGGCGCCTCGCCCTCCGGCGCGCACCGCAGGGGATGGACCAGCACCTTGGGGGCCAGCAGGCGGTCGATCTCATGGGGGGCCAGGGTCTCGTTGTAAAAGATCTCCCCCCGCCGCTGATCCTCCCGGGTCTGGCCGCCTTCCAGCACGCAGTCCTTGTAGGGGAACACCAGCGTCACGCCGCCGGAGGCGGAGAGCAGCTGTCCGCTGCTGTCCGCCAGGCCGATCTTGTTCTGAAAGCGGGTATAGGAGTCCGGCAGGAACGCCCGGTTGCTGACGGCCCAGCCGAAGCCCACCTTGTCAAAGACCAGGATCCCGTCGGCCTCTGTGAAAAACCGGGCCCGGGTATCGGGATCCGACAGCAGCAGACGGAGCAGGCCGGCGTCCATTCCCATGGCGGCCTCATAGACGGTATTCCGCAGAAGCGTGCCGTCCTCCGCCACAAAGCGGGGGTCCTGCGCCAGAAGCGCCTGAAGGGTGTCAAATAGATTCGGCGTCATGCGTGTTCCAGTCCTTTCCCCAATTGCCGCCCGGCGGCTTATGCCCACGCCGCAAAAGCTGCGGCGATGACGATGGACGGCAGGATGTTGGCGATGCGGACGGTCCTGGGCCAGACCAGGTTGACGCCCACACAGAAGATCAGCACATTCCCCACCAGGGAGATGTTGCTGAGAGCAGCCTCTGTGAAAAGAGGCGCGGCCTCCCGGGCCAGCAGGGTGACGGCACCCTGAAAGACGGCCACCGGAATGGCGGAAAAGATGCAGCCCTTTCCCAGGGAGGCCGTCATCATCAGGATGATGATCATGTCCAGAACAGCCTTGGCAAACAGGGTGTCGTGGCTGCCGGAGATCCCGTCCTGGATGGAGCCGATAATGGCCATGGCGCCCACGCACACCGTCAGGGAGGCGGAGACGAAGGCGTCGATGAACTGCCGGTCCCCCTGGCTGCCGGTCTCGTCCCGCAGCCAGGCGCCGAACCGCTCGAACCAGTGCTCCAGATCAAGCAGCTCTCCCAGCAGAGCACCGCCTGCCAAGGAGACCACCATCATCATGGTGCCCTGGGTGTCCAGGCCGGCGGAGAGCTGTCCCGCCTCGTCGGCGGAGAGGCGGACCACCAGCATCTGGGACAGCGTGCTGCCCAGTGCCATCATCATGATGGCGAAGCCGATGGCCTTTGTGACGGTCTCCTGGTACCGCTCCTTCAGAAATCTCCGGGAGACCAGTCCCCCCAGGCCGCCTGCCACGATGGCGATGGTATTGACGATGGTTCCCAATCCGATCATACTGTGTGCTCCTGCCGGAGAGCCGGCGCCTGTCAGAATGTGGCTGTTCCGGAAGAACAGACTATTTTTTATGATACCATGAAACGGCGGGGCTTGCAAGAGAGAGCGGACACGGTCCCTTTTCAAGATCAGGAGTGATGGCCCAAACTCCGTGGGTTTCGCCAACCGGCCTTGTAAAAATCATATCAAGATGTTAAGATGTAAATAATAATTAAAGTTGAAGTGTTGACGAAACATATCGCAACTAGGGGGCATAAAATGGGTAACGCTATATTCTTTATCTTAATTAACTTTGCGTTCTTTCTTGTAATGGAACTTGTCATGATGGGGGCCTTTCAGTTGTCAAAATCTACAAAGGCTAAAAAAGTCATTGGTATAATGTGCCGAGCATTCTTAGGATTGTTTATTATTGTCTATCTTGCGTTAGTCGTGCTTTGTGTCGTTGTAGGCATTGACCTTATTTTCAAAGGAGAAATCGGACAAGGTATTTCAATGTTCTTCTTTGCTGTTTTGATTGCAGTTTGTGTCTATATATGGCTAATTACAGGCTGGGTTAAGTATATAAAAGAGATGAAATAAGTGAATCAAACGCAAGGCTCTTTCTGTCAGCGACAGAGGGAACCTTGCGTTTGTATATATTCACTAATAAATTCAATTTTCCCTTGAAATCACTACTTTCCTTGAAAAGGGAGCAGACACGGGGCGGGGACAGAACGTCCCCGCCCCGTGCGGCGTGTGGGCAGCTACAGACTGCGGATCTGATTTTGGATGAGGGCGCCCACTGTGTCCGCGAACTGGTCCAGAGAGCGGATGCGGGCGAAGTTCCGGCCGTAGATGGTGTGGGCGGCAGGCAGGTCGTCATCCTTCCCGGTGAACACGCACATGACCTGGATGCCCTTGTAGGTCAGGGCCCGGATCTCCATGGCGGTGTTCTGGATGCC
>ERZ1643246.1877-NODE-1877-length-21530-cov-6.949895_pt1 | contig 21530 bp, 15 predicted proteins | sample MGYA00579265_ERZ1643246 | MGnify/ENA primary metagenome ERZ1643246 (study PRJEB29033, sample SAMEA4952261) | chicken gut metagenome | biome: Broiler Chicken; feature: Gastrointestinal Tract; material: Caecum | place: Ireland | collected 2018 | study: Broiler...
TATGGAACAGAGTTTGCGGGAAGATGCGGAGATGATAGTGAAAAGGGCGCTGGAGGCGGTAAAGCCCGACGAGGCGGTGCGGCGGTGCCTGGAGGGAAAGCAGTTTCCCGGCAGAGTGTATCTGGTGGCGGTGGGAAAGGCTGCCTGGCAGATGGCTGACGCGGCGGTAAAATGTCTCGGTCAGCCGCCGGAGGCCGGCGTGGTCGTGACGAAGTATCATCATGTGATGGGGGAGATCCCGGGAATTGCGTGCTATGAGGCGGGGCATCCGTTGCCAGATGAAAACAGCTGCAAAGCCACGGAAAGAGTACTGGATATGACGGAAAACCTGCAGCCCGAAGATACAGTGCTGTTTCTTCTGTCGGGAGGAGGGAGCGCCCTCTTTGAGAAGCCGTTGATTCCATTGGAGGAGCTGGAGGATATCACATCCCAGCTTCTGGCCAGCGGGGCGGATATCGTGGAGATGAACACGATCCGCAAACGCCTGTCCGGGGTCAAAGGAGGCCGTTTCGGTCAGTGGTGTGCCCCTGCCCGGGTGTACAGTGTGATTTTGTCGGACATACTCGGGGATCCCCTGGATATGATCGCGTCGGGGCCAGCGGCGGCGGACGTCTCCACCTGTGAGGACGCCTTTCGCATAGCGGAGAAGTACCATCTGAAACTGAGCGCGGAGGCAAGGACCTGCCTTGCCGGGGAGACACCGAAGGAACTGGCGAATGTGGAAAATCATGTGATCGGCAGCGTGCGGGAGCTCTGTCGGGCGGCGATGGAGGTCTGTGAGGAGCTTGACTATAAGACGGTCTTTCTCACGGATCAACTGGACTGCCAGGCGAGGGAGGCCGGGGCTTTCCTTGGAAGTATCGCGCTAAGCCATGCAGGCAGAGCCGCCTTTATCTGCGGCGGGGAGACCGTGGTACGTCTGACCGGCTCCGGAAAGGGCGGACGAAATCAGGAACTGGCGCTGGCGGCGGCAGAGAAGATCGATGGGCTTACAGGAGTGGCGGTATTTTCTGTGGGTTCCGACGGCACCGACGGCCCCACCGATGCGGCGGGCGGTTATGTGGATGGGGAAACGGCGAAAAAACTGCGTGAAAAAGGCGTCGTCATCTCCGATGTGCTGGAGAATAACGACGCCTATCACGCCCTGCTTCAGACAGACGGTCTGATCGTGACCGGCCCCACCGGAACCAATGTCAACGACCTGTCCGTCCTGCTGCTCAGGCGGTAAAGAACCGGTAGATGGTGGTGGTCTTCTTCTCTACCCCCGCCTTGGCGATGGGCTGAGAGAAGGAGGGAATGTTGATGGCGTTGGGATAGTACTGGGTCTCAAAGCAGACGCCGTATCTGGGCTGATAGAGGAATCCGCCCTTACCCACAACATTCGGATGAATGTAGTTGCCACAGTAGAGCTGCATGCCGGGCAGATCGGTGTAGACCTCCATCTTCCGTCCCGACTTGGGATCATAGAGGCTGGCGGCCAGGGAGAGTTCGCCCTCCTTGATGTCCAGGGCAAAGTTGTGGTCGTATCCCTTTGCCAGGGCCAGCTGCTCATAGGCGTCGTCTACCTCGGGTGCCATGGGTTTTTCTTTGGTAAAGTCCAGAGGCGTGCCCTTTACGTCAATCAGATTGCCGGTGGGAACAGAGCCCGCGTCGGTCTCGGTAAAGCGGCTGGCGTTGATCCATACCAGCTGATCCAGCACGTTGCCGCTGTCGTGGCCGGCCAGGTTGAAGTAGCTGTGGTTGGTGGGATTGAAGATGGTGTCCTGATCGGAGAGCCCGCTGTAATCGATCCGCAGCTCATTGTCCGGTGTCAGGGTAAAGGTAACGGTAATCTTCATGTTGCCCGGGAATCCCATGTCCATATCCTTTTTGTCATAGGTAAAGGTAATGGCGTTATCCTTCACATCCGCCACATCCCAGATGCGCATACACAGAGGATGCGTACCGCTGTGGAGGTTGTTCTCCCCGTCGTTTTTGTCCAACGCATATGTTTTTCCGTTCAGGGTAAATCTGGCGTTGCCGATCCGGTTTCCGTTCGGAGCGACGCAGCAGCCGAAGTAGAGATCGTTGTCGAAATAGCTCTCCAGCTTCTCATATCCCAGGACAATGTCCTTTGCATTGCCGTCCTTATCCGGAACGGTCAGGGAGAGAAGATTCGCCCCGTAATTCATGAAAGTTGCACGGATACCGCCGGCTCCGGCAATCTCATAGGTGTAGACTTCCTCGTTTTCTCTGGTGGTACCCCATAATTTCTTTTCCAAAATATCCTGCCTCCTTGTTCTGCCGGTATCGCGTTTCTCTTTGACAGTGTATGGCTTTGCCAGGGAAAGATACGATACCATAATATGTATAGTATCATCATAGTGGAAAATCCGGGAAAGTGCAACGGGAAAAGCAGGAAGATCCGGGAAAACACCTCGTCATGCTTGCATGTAAGAGGTGTTTTCCCGGATCTTCTGCCGCGTTCGCGCAGAACGCGGGGAAGTGAGAAGGTGCAGCATCCGGCTTGCATGTAAGAGGTGTTTTCCCGGATCTTCCTGCCGCGTTCGCGCAGAACGCGGGGAAGGGTGTTCGGAACACACCGAGCGAAGATAACGCGGCAAATGACCGAAATCGCACGGTTTGAGGTGTATTGCCCCTTGTACACCGACGCTAGGGTTTGCTAAAATAGAAGAAAAAGGTATGGAGGTGCAGTATGGTAACGTACGAGATTAAGAAGAGTACGCCGGTACATCCTTTTCAGAGGCACTGGCAGTTCTGCGTGGGCAGCGGTCATGCGGCGCTGGCGCGGCGGGCGGACTATACGGCGCAGTTGAGACAGGTCCATGAGGATCTGGGAATGGAGCGGGTGCGTTTCCACGGAATTTTCTGCGACGATATGCACACGATGCACGCGCTGGAGGATGTGTTCCCCATTCCCATGGAGACCGGTGTCGTGGAGACCAGTTTCCGCCAGTGCGCCGCGGCCTATGACAATCTGCTGGCGGCGGGGATGAAGCCTTTTGTGGAGCTGAGTTTTATGCCGCAGCATCTGGCAAAGGAAGATGTCAGGGGCATGTTTTTCTATCGGCCCAATATCTGCATGCCAAAGGATGACCAGGCCTGGATCGATTATATCCAGTCCTTCGTGCGGTTTCTGATCGACCGGTACGGACAGGAAGAGGTCGAGAGCTGGTATTTTGAGGTCTGGAACGAGCCGGATCTCCCCGTCGTGTTCTTCCATGGAACACGGGAGGACTATTTCCATCTGTACGAGATCACGGCCAGAGCCATCAAGGAAGTGGATGAGAAAATCCGGGTGGGCGGTCCCTCCACCTCCGGCAGCAAGTGGGTTAAATCTTTTGTGGCCTTCTGCAAGGAGCACAATGTCCCGGTGGATTTTGTCACGACTCATCAGTACGCGGGCGATCCCCTGGGCGGCGTCTCCGATCAGGGAGGGCCGGAGAGCGCGGAGGAGACGGCTGTGGACGAGGCCATGAAGGAGCAGATGAGCAACGTCTCCCCGGAGGCGGTGCAGCAGATGTTCGCGAATCTTCCGAAGGGCGCGATTCTCCCGGCAATCCGGAGCTTTATGGGCGATCCCCTGGAGAGAGACGATGTGCCGGACAACGTGTTCCGCACCAACGCGCCGATCGTGAAGGAGCAGGCTCAGGGACTTCCGGTGTACTACACCGAGTGGAACAACTGTGCCACTTTCTCGGCCTACGGCAACGATACGAGAAAAGTAGCGGCTTATGACGTGAAGACGATTCTCGCCCTGGAAAATGTCATCGATGGATCTTCTATCTGGTGCTTCAGCGACATTTTCGAGGAATTGCATCCCTTCCCGGAGGAATTTCACGGCGGATTCGGCCTGATGACTCAGAGCGGCATCAAAAAGCCGGTGTACTATGCCTTGGAGATGCTGAATGGAGTGGGCGACATGCGCTATGACCTGGGAGAGGACGCCATCGACAATGAGGTGGGCATGGCGGCTTTTGTCAGCGATGAGGGAACCCAGTGCATTCTGTTCAGGCAGAAGATGAAAAACAATCTGGATCTGCCCAAGGAGGAAGTGGAGATTTCCCTGGAGATGGACGCCGCGCCGCGTATGGTATACATGGAGCGGATCGACCAGGAACACTGTAATCCCCTGAAGGTGTGGGAGGATATGGGAAGTCCCCAGGTGCCGAATCCCGCGCAGGCGGCGGTTATCATAGAGGAATCGGAGATGAGGGCGGAAGAATTGCCCTTCGTCTATGAGGACGGAAAGGTAAAGATGTCCGTCGCCCTTGGCGTAAACGATGTGTACTGCATCCGAATCGTGAAATAGCGGGAACGCAGGAAAGGGAAAGCAAGCAGAGGGAAAGAAAGTAAAGGAGGAGACGAATATATCATGAATACGGTAACATTGGGAAGCACCGGTATCACGGTAAACAAGAACGGTTTCGGCGCGCTGCCGGTGCAGCGGGTCAGCCGTCAGGAGGCGGTAAAACTGATCCGCAGAGCATACGATGGCGGTATCCGGTTTTTTGACACGGCCAGAGCCTACTCTGACAGCGAGGAGAAGCTGGGGGAGGCGCTGGAAGGAATTCGGGATCAGGTTTATATCGCGACGAAGACCATGGCCCAGAACGGGGAGGATTTCTGGAAGGATCTGGAGACATCTTTAAAGAATCTGCGGACGGATCACATCGATATCTATCAGTTCCACAATCCCGCCTTCTGCCCGAAACCAGGAGATGGGACCGGGCTCTACGAGGCCATGGTCGAGGCGAAAAAGCAGGGGAAGATCCGGCACATCGGCATTACCAACCATCGGCTGGCGGTGGCGAAGGAGGCCATCGAGTCGGGGCTCTATGAGACCATGCAATTCCCCTTCTGCTACCTGGCTACCGAGAAGGATATCGAGATTGTGGATATGTGCAGAGAGCACAATATGGGGTTCATCGCCATGAAGGCTCTCTCCGGCGGTCTGATCAACGACAGCCGGGCGGCATACGCCTTCGAGGCGCAGTTTGACAATGTGCTGCCCATCTGGGGCGTGCAGCGGGAGTCGGAGCTGGAGGAATTTCTCTCCTACATCGACAATCCGCCAACCATGACACCGGAAATCGAGGAGCTGATCGCGAAGGACAAGGAGCAGCTCTCCGGGGATTTCTGCCGGGGCTGCGGATACTGTATGCCCTGCCCGGTGGGGATCGAGATCAACAACTGTGCCCGCATGTCCCTGATGCTGCGCCGGGCGCCCTCTGACAACTGGCTGACGCCGGAATGGCAGGAGAAGATGGCGAAGATCGAGGACTGCCTCCACTGCAACCAGTGCATGAGCAAGTGTCCCTACGGCCTGCACACGCCGGATCTTCTGGCAAAGAATTACGAGGATTACAAGAAAGTGCTGGCAGGGGAAGTTTCCGTGGGATGATGCCGGCCGGCAAGTTGTTGAATAACCGGAAAGCAGAACCGCTCCGAAAAGAGGTAAAATTTTTGACAGAAAAAGCAAATTTTTGAATGATGTCGGGGGCGGTGGTTGTTATAATAAAGTCATTAAGCATGCGAAAGGAGAAGTTTCATGAAACATTATTACTGCAATCCTCTGAATGTAGACTATCTCTATCAGTTTAATCAGCAGGGGATGGGACAGCAGATGGGACCGGTTCAGATTTCGAGAGAAGCCGCGGACCCTTCTATGATCTACTTTAAGGGGAAATATTACATCTTCGCGTCCATGACGCTGGGCGTCTGGGTGTCCGAGGACCTGGCTCACTGGGAGAATAAGCGCCTGCCGGACAATCTGCCCTTCTACGACTACGCGCCGGACGTGCGGGTTATCGGTGATTATGTATATTTTTGCGCTTCCAAACGGGAGGAGATCTGCAACTTCTACCGCACGAAAAATATCGAGGAAGGTCCCTACGAGGAGATCAAGGGAAGCTTTGATTTCTGGGATCCCCATCAGTTTGTGGACGATGATGGACGGGTGTATTTTTACTGGGGATGCGCCAATATGACGCCGATCTGGGGCGTGGAGATGGATCCCGAGACCATGCATCCGAAGACCGAGCGCGTGGAGCTGATCCACGGCAACTGGAATGAGGTTGGTTACGAGAGAAACGGCGAGGATCACTGCGATCCGCCCCTTTCCGACGAGGCGCTGGAAGTAGCCTATGAAAAATTCCTTGAGGCCCAGGGCGGACAGGAGATGGTGGCGAACATTCCCGAAAACCTGAAGATTATGATGAAGGGATTCCTGAGCAACCGTCCCTACATCGAGGGCGCGTGGATGAACAAGCATGACGGAAAATATTATCTTCAGTATGCATGTCCGGGGACTCAGTACAACATTTATGCTGACGGCGTCTATGTGAGCGACAAGCCCTTAGGACCTTATAAACTGGCGAAGAACAATCCCTTCTCCTACAAACCCGGCGGATTTATTCCGGGCGCGGGTCACGGTTCCACCATGGAGGACGCCACCGGAAGCCTGTGGCATACCGCTACCATGCGTATCAGCGTCAACCACAACTTCGAGCGCCGTGTAGGTCTGTGGCCGGCGGGATTTGATAAGGACGGAGAACTGTTCTGTAACCAGCGTTACGGCGACTGGCCCATGGCAATCGAGGATTTCCAGGCGGATCCCTGGAAGAATCCCCAGTGGATGCTCTTAAGCTGCGGCAAGACCATGACGGCATCCTCCGCCGAAGAAGGCAAAGGCGCTGAGAAGGCGGCTGAGGAGAACGTGCAGACCTGGTGGAGAGCGGCGTCCGCACAGCCCGGAGAGTGGCTGCAGATGGATCTGGGCAAGGCCATGGATGTGCGTGCGATCCAGATCAACTTTGCGGATGACAAGATCGACATCGAGCCGCCCAAGCCTCTGGTTGGAAATATGACAGGGAAACGTTACATCGAGGAACGGAATCTGATTACCCGCTGGAAACTGGAGGGATCCCTGGACGGGGACAACTATTTCATGATTGAGGACAAATCCGATGCCAAGACGGATCTGCCCCACGACATGGTGGTGAGAGAGGACGGCATTCAGGTGCGTTATCTGAAACTCACGGTGCTGGCGGTACCCTACGATCAGCCGGCTGCCATCAGCGGTCTGAGAGTATTCGGTATCGGCGACGGCGAGAAACCGGCTGTGCCGACCTTTACCGCGGAGCGCCTCGACGATCTGGACATGAAGGTTGCCATTACCTCCGATGATGCGGACGTGACAGGTTACAATATTCTCTGGGGTCATGCCGAGGATAAACTCTATCACAGCTACATGATCTTCGGAAAGAAGGAGCAGAAGATTGGCGCCCTGATCAAGGGAACCGACTATTTTGTGAGAGTGGACGCCTTCAACGAGAATGGCATTACCGAAGGAGAAGTGATCGCTCTTTAATCAGACAGGAGAACATACTCTATAAATCAGAAGAACCCGTCCGGGGCAGATATAAGGTCTGCTCTCGGGCGGGTTCTTTTTTGCGATTGCTTACTGCCGTTTCAGGATGCCGCTTTGATCGATGACCTCGATCATTTCCCGAATCTTTTCCGGCGGCAGCACCAGGGCGAAGCGCACATACCCCTCGCCCATGCTGCCGAAGGCGTCTCCGGGCGTACAGATCACGCCGGTTTTGTCCATCAGCTCCATGACGAACTGCTGGGAGGAGGAGAAGCCCTCCGGGATGCGGGCCCAGGCAAACATGGTGCCCTGGCTGTCCCGCACATCCCAGCCGATGGAGCGAAGGCCGCCACAGAGGGCGTCCCGGCGTTCCTGATACCGGGCACACTGCTCTCTGACCGGTTCCAGGGGCCCCTCCAGAGCTGCGATGGCAGCCCGTTGGATGGGTTCGAAAATGCCGAAGTCGTACTGGGATCGGAGCAGTTTGACTGCGTCGATGATTTCCCGGTTTCCGATTATAAAGGACACTCTTGCACCGGTCAGATTGAAGGATTTGGACAGGGAGAAGCACTCGATGCCGACCTCCTTCGCCCCGGGAAATTCCAGGAAAGAGCCGCCCCGGACGCCGTCATAGATGATATCCGAGTAGGCGTTGTCGTGGACGACGATGATGTTGTATTTTTTCGCGTAGGCGATCAGCTCCTCGTAGAAGGATGCCGGAGCTACGGCGCAGACCGGGTTGTAGGGGTAGGATACCATGATGTACTTGGCCCGGCGGGCGATGTCCTCGGGGATCTCGTCAAATTTCGGAAGGAAATCATTCTCCTCCCGGAGCTCGTAAAAATACAGCTCGGCGCCGCCGAGATAAGCCCCCACCTCAAAGACCGGATAGCCGGGATTGGGCAGCAGGACCACATCGCCGGGATTGCACAGGGTCAGGCCCAGATGAGCCACGCCCTCCTGGGAACCGGGGACGGCGACAATCTCATCGGTGGAGATCTCCACATCAAAACGTTTCTTATAATAATCTTTTACCGCCTCATGAAGTTCAGGGAGATCCCGGAGAGTGTAATGATACTTTTCCGGATCCTGGGCCGCCTCCACCAGGGCCTTACGTATATGGTCAAACACGGGGAAGTCCGGTGTGCCCACCGACAGATTGTAAATCTTCTTTCCGCTGGCCAGAAGTTCCTCTTTTTTTTCATTCAAAGCGGCAAAAATGCCGGTCTGAAAATGTTCCAGTCGTCTGGATGCCTCAATTTTCATAACGCTTTCTCCTGATGTACTTATTTTAAATATCAGTTTAGGACAAATTTCTTTAGATAGCAAGTCCAACTTCACGCAAGCACGCACAGACTGTCCTCTCATTTTCTGGATGGCGGAACGGTTTTGCGCATATTATTTCCGTTTCTACAGATACTAGATGCATATCGCAAAGAGAAAAGAAAGTGGAGGAAATAGTGGAACATGAAGGCAACAGGAATTGTGCGCAGAATTGACGACCTGGGACGGGTGGTGGTGCCGAAGGAAATCCGTAGAACTCTCAGAATCCGGGAAGGCGATCCGCTGGAAATTTACACGGATCGGGAGGGAGAGATCATTTTGAAAAAATATTCGCCCATCGGCGAGCTGTCCCAGTTTGCCGCCCAGTACGCGAAAATTTTGTCGGAGACCACCGGATACCTGGTGTGTGTCAGCGACCGGGATCATGTGATTTGCGCCTGCGGAAGCGGGAAGAAGGATTATGAAAAAAAGGCGGTCAGCAGGGAGCTGGAGGCCGTCATGGAGGATAGGAAGACGCTTTTGGCCAACGAGAAGGAGCGGGATTTTATTCCGATTACCGAGGACGATCCCCGGAGATACAGTTCCCAGGCGATCGCCACGATCATCAGCCATGGGGATGCCATCGGCAGCGTGATCATGTTCGGGAAGGACCGGCCGCTGCAGGAGCCGGAAAAGCAGATGGTTGTCACGGCCGCCGGGTTTCTGGGAAGCCAGATGGAGCAGTAGAGGCGCGGACGAGGTCGGAAGGAGAGTTTGCGGTCTGCAAAAATGCCGGATCGCAGGCTCTTTTTTCGTGGGAAGTAACCATTGGAAACGGGACGTGCTTATGATAGAATAGAGACATTCAAGAAATAGTAGGATGAGGGAGGAAACAAATGAAAGAGTATGGATTTGGCGCGGACCTTGGGGGAACGACCTGCAAACTGGGACTGTTCAAGACGGACGGCACGCTGCTGGAGAAGTGGGAGATCCCAACGGATACCAGCGATGACGGAGCGAACATTCTGAAGGATATCGCGGCAGCAGTACATAGCAAGATGGTGGAGAAGAGCCTGACCAAGGAGATGGTGGAAGGACTCGGCATCGGTGTGCCGGGGCCGGTTGGAAAGGACGGCGTGGTCAACCGGGCGGTCAATCTGGGCTGGGGCGTAAAGCCGGTGGCTCAGGAGCTGGGCGATCTGGTGGGCCTGAAGGTCCGGGTTGCCAACGACGCCAACATCGCGGCCCTCGGCGAGAGCTGGATGGGAAGCGGCAAGGGCTTTGACAGCGTGATCATGGTAACGCTGGGCACCGGTATCGGCGGCGGGATCGTCATCGACGGACAGATTCTCTCCGGAGCCCACGGAGCAGCGGGGGAGATCGGTCATCTGACTGTAAACGAGCAGGAGCTGGAGGCCTGTGGCTGCGGACGCTTCGGCTGCCTGGAACAGTATGCTTCGGCCACCGGCATTGCCCGCTATGCCAGAAAAACGCTGGCGAGCAATGAGGAGAGAAGCCGGCTGCGGGAGATTGCCCCGGAGGATCTCACGGCGAAGGATGTGTTTGACGCTGCGAAGGAGGGAGACCGGATCGCGGGCGAGGTGGTGGAGGATGTCTGCCGTCTGCTGGCTTCCGCTCTGGCAAAGATCTGCGTAGTGGTGGATCCCGAGGCGGTGCTGATCGGCGGCGGCGTCTCCAAGGCGGGACAGATTCTTCTGGATGCCATCGTGGAGCCATTCCAGGGCATGGCGTTCCACGCCTGCAAGGATACGAAGATTCTGCTGGCGTCCCTGGGAAATGACGCGGGCATCTACGGCGGTGTGCGTCTGATTCTGGATTGACGCTAGCGTCGGCGCCTGTTTTGGGACTGTCCGATCCGGCGAGGCGGCTGAAAAGCCGGCAAAAGAGAGGATAATTTTATAAAATTTCCATATGCTATCTCCATAGCGGCCGGTGGGCCGGCGAATGGAGGTAGCATTTTTATGAGTAAAAATAAGAAGGACAGACAGGCGGAAGAGAAGGCCATGGAGAGCTGGCACGCCCACGACACAGATCAGATCGGCGTCAGCCACACGGAGATGAAGCTGGTCAGCCGGACCAAGCCGGTGGACAAATCCATGATGCTGAAGGGGACCGACGCGGATCCTCTGACCACCAGCGGAAAATATCAAAAGGATGAGAAGACGGAGAAGGAAATGGACGAGATTCGCCAGAAAAGTCTCTACAATGAACACAACAAAGCCAGGGTGGACAACAATCAGTTTTTCGAGGAGCGCAGCAATCCCTTGAGCAGCAAGGGCAACTGAGTGAAGGTAATGGCTGTCAGGACAATGGCGCAGCCGGCGGCGGTGTCCGTCAGAAAATGAGCGCCGACGGTAATGCGGGAGAAGGCCACCAGGAGCGCCCAGAGGAAGCCGATCGAAAAAAGCAGGGTCTGTCTGCCGGTAAGTTTCGGGCAGATTTTGGGTAACAGAGACAGAAGCATCAGGCAGGAGGCGTTGGCGGTGTGGCCGGAGGGAAAACTCCGAAACTCTCCCGCGGCGACGCCGGAGGCGGTCAGAGTGTCCCGCAGAGATGTGTCCGGCCTCCACCAGGGGATGAAGTATGCTCTGGGATCCGAGGCGATGAGCCGCATACGCGGCCGGCCCCAGAGGCTCTTGAGGACATTTACCAGAATCACATCCGCCGCGATGACCAGAAGAAACGCTGCGGCGACGCCAAGGAGGGCAGTTTTGTCGGCGTCCCGGCACATGCGCAGGATGAACAGAACCGTCAGCGTGGCGCAGGTCAGTCCCACAGCGGCGACCGCCAGCGGGGAAATGTCCATGTATTTTCCCGGAAGCGTGAGAAGCCAGCATCCGCCGGCGGCAATCAGGCAGCATCCGCCGGCGGTAAGAAAAGGTCGGAGAGGATAGGAAGTCTCCTTTTGGGCGGCGGAAAAAAGCATGGATCCCGCGGCCACGACGCCCAGCGGGGCCGGGTATTCCCCGAAACCGGCAAAAAATGTGCCGAAAGCGTTTCCGGGATGATACAGCAGAGCGGAGATCGGCGCATCGAAGAGCGAGCCGATGAGCATCAGGATCAGAAGGAAGCAGAATGCCGCCAAAAGACAGGTGCGTTTTTTACATAAAATTTCCATGGAATACCTCCGAATGTTTCTCTTGTGGCATGGAAAGGGCAAATATGAGGGGCTGTGAAAAAGAAATTTGCAGTAATTTGAAAAAAGTTGTGGACAAATGCCGTTTCTTTTGCTAATATATTTAGGCAGTCAATTCTGACTGTTGAAATCGATGCGTGGCTCAGTTTGGTAGAGCGCTGCGTTCGGGACGCAGAGGTCGCAGGTTCAAATCCTGTCGCATCGATTTTTTCTTTTGTTTACGCGGTTTGTGGGAATTATCAAAGACAGGAAATTCACTTAAGTTTACTTAAGGTTTCAAGTTATCCGATCAGTGAAGTGATTTTGGCGTTTCTGTCTTTGATAATTTTTTGCTTTTCGATCACTGCCATGCGCCGCAGACAGAGCATTTTTTGCCGATGTATACCTGTTGGGTTGTGGCAGGAACATCTGTGATGATAACGGTACCGACAACTTTACTGGTATAATTTTCACAGGTATCGGAAGCCAAAGTATGAAGACCGGCTTCACGGGCTGTATCAAACTGAGCACCACAGCCGTTGCAGACCTGTTTGACGATCTCTTCCTCATGTGTCTTTGCAGGAATCGTTTTGGTCTCATAGCTGGATGAACCGGTATTGCCGGCGGGTGTGCTGGAATTGGTATCGACGGTAGATGCAGATGTATCCGCAGCAACGGTATCGGTGGCGGCTCCATTTATCAGTGCCGCGTCATCTTTTACGTCATCCATCTGATCTGTCGTTTTTTCTTTTTCATGATCTGCCTGATCTTTTTCGTCCGCGGAGGCCGATTTTGAGGTGGTGTCCGTGGTCTGTGACAGAATCCCGTAGCCGCCAACCCCAAGGACAGCCACACATCCGAGTGCCGCGAGTGCTATGATTATTTTTTTGCGCTGCATGAAAATTCCTCTTTTGTACCAGTGATGAACCTGCCTGTTTTCATTATGGTAATCTTTAGCTGTATGGTCAAGTAATTTTTCAGAATTCAGGATCTGCCGTTCCCGAATGCTTTTCTGCTTTTTTAAGTTTTCCTTTTTCCCGGAATATACAAAATTTACCTTGACAATAAAAATGTTTGGAGTACAATGATGAAAGTACGACGTCGAACAGTCCGCAGACGTACAGTCCGATGACGGACTAACTGCGGGCTGTGAGAGAGGAAAACCAGCGGAAAAGGAGGCAGATATGAAGTGTGAAGACAGTATAGGCTTTCACTTCCGGGAGGTAAACCATCTGATGGAGCGATGTCTTTATCTCCGGCATCTGAAGGGCGGCGCGGACAAGATAACCGCCAGCCACGGGTGGATGATCAGCTATCTGTATCACAATATGGATAAGGAAATTTATCAGAAAACCATGGAAACCGAATTTCACATGGCCAAGTCTACGGTTACATCTATACTGCAGGCGATGGAGCGCAGCGGCTATATTACCCGGGAGGGAGTGGCTCATGACGCCAGGCTGAAGAAGATTCTCCTCACGGAGGAGGGGAAGAAACTGTATCGCGACTCGGAAGAATATATCCGTGGCGTCGAAAAGAGGATCCGGGGGGATATTCCCCAAGAGGATCTGGATGTTTTCATGCGCACTGTCATGCAGATGGAAGAAAACCTGAAAAATTACGAAATTGAAGCGACAGCGAAATAATGTAACAGGAGGAAGATAACGTGTTAAAGACATTACTAGCGGAAGTGAAGGAATTCAAAAAGGATTCCTTTCTGACACCACTGTTTATGCTGCTGGAGGTCGCTATGGAGATGGTCATTCCGCTCCTGATGGCTTCCATCATCGACGAGGGTGTCAATGCCGGCGACATGAACCACATTTACACTGTGGGATTTTACATGGTCATCGCCGCGGCAGTCGGACTGTTTGCCGGTGTGATGGGCGGTAAGTACGGCGCCAGCGCGTCCACCGGTTTTGCGAGAAATCTGAGAAGGGCCATGTTCGCGAGGATTCAGACCTATTCCTTCGAGAACATTGACAAATTTTCCACAGCGGGCTTGGTTACCCGTCTGACCACGGATGTGACCAACCTGCAGAACGCGTATCAGATGATTCTGCGTATGGGGACCAGAGCGCCGGCCAGCATGATTGTGGCCATGTTCATGTCCTTTTATATCAGCCCGCGGCTTGCCAGCATCTACCTGGTGGCGGTGGTCATTCTCGGTGCGGTGCTGTTCGGAATCGCCATCGGTGTGCGGAAGATCTTCGACGTGGTGTTCCAGAAGTACGACGATCTGAATGCCAGCGTGCAGGAGAACATCTCCGGTATCCGGGTGGTAAAAGCCTATGTCCGCGAGGCGTATGAGAAGATGAAATTCCAGAAGGCCAGCGGCAATCTGTTCAAGATGTTTGTGAAGGCGGAGAAGATTCTGACCTTCAACGGACCGGCCATGATGATTACCGTGTATTCCTGTATGCTGCTGATCATCTGGCTGGGAGCCAACATGATTGTCGGTTCCACGCTGACGACGGGAGAGCTGGTCAGCCTTCTGTCCTACTGTATGAATATCCTGATGAGCCTGATGATGCTCTCCATGGCCTTTGTCATGATTACCATGAGTATCGCCAGTGCGGAGCGTATCACGGAGGTGCTCAACGAGGAGACCGCCATCAAGAATCCCGAGCATCCGGTTATGGAAGTGCCCGATGGAAGCATTGATTTTGACCATGTCTCCTTCTCCTATGAGAAAGGCGCCGAGGAGTTCGTGCTGCAGGATATCGATCTGCATATCCGTTCCGGCGAGACCATCGGTATCATCGGCGGAACCGGAAGCGCCAAGTCCACGCTGGTCAACCTGATCTCCCGGCTTTACGACGTGACGGAGGGAGAGGTAAAGGTCGGCGGCAGAGATGTGCGGGAGTATGACCTGGAGACGCTGAGAAATCAGGTGTCCGTTGTGCTCCAGAACAATGTGCTGTTCTCGGGATCGATCCTGGAGAATCTGCGCTGGGGCGATAAGAACGCGACGGATGAGGAATGTATGGAAGCCTGCCGGCTGGCATGCGCCGACGAATTCATTCAGCGTTTCCCGGATGGATACAACACGCATATCGAGCAGGGCGGAACCAACGTGTCCGGCGGACAGCGCCAGAGACTCTGTATCGCCCGGGCTCTTCTGAAGAAACCGAAAATTCTGATTCTGGATGACAGCACCAGTGCTGTGGACACCACCACAGACGCAAAGATTCGGCGGGCCTTCCGGGAAGAAATCCCGGGGACGACCAAGCTGATCATCGCCCAGCGAATTTCTTCCGTTCAGGACGCGGACCGCATTCTCGTGATGAACGAGGGACGTGTCGATGGAATCGGAACCCACAAGGAACTGCTGGCCTCCAACGAGATTTACCGGGATGTGTACGAATCTCAGACAGGCGGCGGAAACGGAGACTTTGACGAAAAGGAGGAATTGTAATGCCGGGACCTAGAACTGCCCCCAGAGGGCAGAAGTTAGACTTGAAAGCAAATATGGGAACGATTATGCGCGTTCTGAAATATGTCTGCAAGCGTTACGGGCTGCAGATGGTGATCGTGGTGGTCTGCATTGTCATTACCGTTCTGAGCAACCTGCAGGGAACCATGTTCATGCAGACCCTGATCGACGATTATATCATGCCCATGCTCAAAGAGCACAGCAACGATTTCGGCCCTCTTCTGGGAGCTATCGGCCGGGTGGCGCTCTTCTATGCCGCCGGCGTCATCAGCATGTTTACCCAGAGTATGATCATGGTCTATGTAACCCAGGGAACTTTGCGGGATCTGAGGGACGATATGTTTACCAGCATGGAAGATCTGCCGATCCGCTATTTTGACACCCATGCCCACGGCGACATCATGTCGGTGTACACCAACGATATCGATACGCTGCGCCAGATGATCAGCCAGAGTATTCCGCAGCTCCTCAACAGCCTGATTACCATCGTGGGCGTATTTGTCTGCATGGTAACGCTGAACATCCCGCTGACGATTTTGACCCTGGCCATGGTGGGCGTCATGCTGCTTGTGACGAAGAAACTGGGCGGCAACTCCGCCAAGTATTTTACCGAGCAGCAGAAGGATCTGGGTATCGTCAACGGAAATATTGAGGAGATGATGAACGGACAGAAGGTGGTCAAGGTGTTCTGCCATGAGGAGGAGTCCATCGAGCAGTTCAACGAGCTGAACGACCAGCTCTTCGACAGCGCCAACAAGGCGAACAAGTACGCCAATATTCTGATGCCGGCCAACGCGCAGATCGGAAATATCAGCTATGTGCTGGTGGCGGTTGTGGGCGGTCTGCTGGCTTTGAACGGCATTGGCGGCTTTACCCTGGGCGGTCTTGCCAGCTTCCTCTCATTCAACCGGAGTTTTACCATGCCCATCAACCAGGTCAGCATGCAGTTGAACTTCATCGTGATGGCCATGGCCGGAGCAAACCGTGTGTTCGCGCTGCTGGATGAGGAGCCGGAAGTTGACAACGGCTATGTCACGCTGGTAAACGCGAAGGAGGAGAACGGCCAGATTGTGGAGTCTGAGAAGCGCACCGGCATGTGGGCGTGGAAGCATTTCCACAAGGCGGACGGCACTACCACTTATGTGAAGCTGGAGGGAGACGTGGTCTTCGACGGCGTGGACTTCGGCTACACCGACGACAAGATCGTGCTCCACGACATCAGGATGTACGCGACGCCGGGGCAGAAGATTGCCTTCGTCGGCGCCACCGGAGCCGGAAAGACTACGATTACCAATCTGATCAACCGATTCTACGATGTGTCCGACGGGAAGATCCGTTATGACGGCATCAACATCAACAAGATCAAAAAAGCGGATCTGCGGCATTCTCTGGGCATTGTGCTGCAGGATACCCACCTGTTTACCGGAACAGTGGCGGAGAATATCCGTTACGGTAAACTGGACGCCACGGATGAGGAAGTGAGGGCGGCAGCGAAGCTGGCCAATGCCGACGGATTTATCCGCCGTCTGCCCCACGGATATGACACCGTCCTTACCGGCGACGGGGCGAACCTGAGCCAGGGACAGCGGCAGCTTCTGGCTATTGCCCGGGCGGCTATCGCGGATCCGCCTGTGCTGATTCTGGATGAGGCCACCAGCTCCATTGATACCAGAACCGAGAAGATTGTGCAGGATGGTATGGATAAACTGATGAAGGGCAGAACCACTTTCGTCATTGCCCATCGGCTGTCCACCATTCGAAACAGCGACTGTATCATGGTTCTGGAGCAGGGCCGGATTATCGAGCGAGGCAGCCACGAGGAGCTGATCGCCGAGGGCGGAAAGTACTATCAGCTCTACACCGGAAAGATCGTGAACGCGTAAAATTTCAGAATACGTTTCGAGCAGAACTTCTCAAAGGGGCGGCGGATGCCGCCTCTTTTTGTTTTACAGTGAACAGGGGACTTTTCCTTGCCAGAGAAAGGGTGGGATGTATATAATAACTATATCGGGAAGGACATTCGGCTGCTGGCAGAAGCGGCAGCAAGGCGCGTCCGGACCGGGAGAGGAGATACTATGGGAACAGAGGGAATGATGACGGCAGGGGTGGTAATCTACCTTTGCCTGTTGGGAAATCTGCTTCGGGCCGCCGTTTGCGGCTCACAGCGCTATCTTGCCGCGAAGATGACAAACAGCGCGGGTTTTGTGGCCCTCGGAGTTTTCTTTGCCTTTCTGTCTGGTCATCTGTCTTATCTGGCATGGATTCTTCCGGCGTTGCTTCTGTGTTTTCTGGGCGATTTTTTCATCGGGCTTTTTCGGAAGAACCGGAAAAGCCGGCATTTTATGCTGGGGCTGATCTTTTTTCTGGCGGCCCATCTGGGATTTTCCCTTTTTCTTCTGATGCTGCATCCGGGCATTGATCCCTTCAACATCGGGATTCCTCTGGCAGTGGGGGTGGTGTTCCTGCTGGTGGAGCGGCTCTGCGGGCTCAAGATGAGAAAACTGCGCTGGCCGGCCTTTTTCTACGCCCTGCTGCTGGCCTTTTTCATGGTCAATGCCCTGGAATTTGCCCTGGATCGGCGGTCGGTCGGAGCCCTGTGGACCGGAGTGGGAGCGGCGCTGTTTTTCGCCTCGGATGTGAGCATTATTTTTCTGTATTTTCATACCTTCCGCCGCCCGGAGCAAAAGACGGCGGTTCATGTCTTTAATCTGGCAACCTATTATCTGGGGATTCTGGGGATACTGATCGGGCTGGGGACTCTGTGATTTTTGGGAGAATCTACCGGAGGCGGGAAAAGAAACCTTTGGGCGAATAAAAAGTACAATTTAATAAAATGTTTACAAAATGCGAGTTGTGCCGGTACAAAAAGAGTGCTATTATGAGAATAGCGTCGGTGTACAAGGGGCAATACGCCTCAAACCGTGCAATTCCGGGCATTTGCTGCGTTATCTTCGCTCGGTGTACGTTCACAGTACACCTCGTTCAGATGCCTTGCAAATGACCGGAATTTCTACGGTTGAGGTCGAAGAGTCGAGAAATAGACGATTTTTGTCCTTTCAAGGCATTTGATCGACGCGTACTGGACGTACGCGGAGTGAAAATAACGCGGAAAGGCCAAAAATCGGTCATTTCTCGACCGTATTGCCCCCTGTACACCGACGCTAATGTGATCAGAGAGCACAAAAAACAAGGAGAATTGTTCATGGGATTTTTAGACAAGGTATTCGGCACACACAGCCAGAGAGAGGTCAAACGGATTGAACCGATCGTGGATAAGATCGAGGCCATGCGGGATGAGATGGTGACTCTCTCTGACGAGGCATTGAGGGATAAAACAAGACAGTTCAAAGAGCGGCTGGCGGAGGGTGCCACACTGGATGACATCCTTCCCGAGGCGTACGCCACCGTTCGGGAGGCGGCCCGGCGCGTGCTCGGCATGGAGCATTTCCGGGTACAGCTGATCGGAGGCGTTGTTCTGCATCAGGGGCGTATCGCTGAGATGAAGACCGGCGAGGGCAAGACGCTGGTGGCGACGCTGCCGGCTTACCTGAACGCGCTGGAGGGGAAGGGCGTGCACATAGTGACCGTCAACGACTATCTGGCAAAGCGTGACGCGGAGTGGATGGGCAAGGTTCACGAGTTCCTGGGGCTGACCGTGGGCGTGGTCTTAAATGACATGAACCGGGAAGAGCGGCAGGCGGCTTACAACTGCGACATTACTTATATTACCAACAACGAGCTGGGCTTCGATTATCTGCGTGACAACATGGTGGTCTACGAAAAGCAGCTGGTACAGAGGGGGCTCCACTACGCCATCATCGATGAGGTGGATTCGGTGCTGATCGACGAGGCCCGGACACCGCTGATCATTTCCGGCCAGAGCGGCAAGTCCACAAAGCTCTATGAGATGTGCGATACGCTGGCCCGTCAGCTGACGCGGGGCGAGGATCTGCCGGAATTTTCCAAGATGGACGCTATCATGGGCGTGGAGCAGGAGGAGACCGGAGACTTCATCGTCAACGAGAAGGACAAGGTGGTCAACCTGACCCAGCAGGGTGTGGACAAGGTGGAGAAATTTTTCCACATCGACAACCTGGCGGACCCCGAGAATCTGGAGATTCAGCACAATATCATTCTGGCGCTGCGGGCTCACAACCTCATGCACCGGGATCAGGACTATGTGGTAAAGGATGATCAGGTGTTGATCGTGGACAGCTTTACCGGCCGTATCATGCCGGGACGGCGCTACTCCGACGGACTTCATCAGGCCATCGAGGCAAAGGAGGGGGTAAAGGTCAAACGGGAGAGCATGACCCTGGCCAACATTACCTTCCAGAACTTCTTCAACAAGTATGACAAGAAGTGTGGTATGACCGGTACGGCCCTGACGGAAGAGCAGGAGTTCCGGGATATCTACGGCATGGACGTGGTGGAGATCCCCACTAACAAGCCTGTTATCCGACAGGACCTGGAGGACGCGGTATACAAGACCAAGAAGGAAAAATACCACGCGGTGGTGGAGGAAGTCAAGAAGGCTCACGCGAAGGGGCAGCCGGTGCTGGTGGGTACGATTACCATCGACATTTCCGAAGAGATCAGCCGCCTTCTGAAGCGGGAGGGTATTCCGCACAACGTGCTGAACGCCAAGTTCCACGAGAAGGAGGCGGAGATCGTGGCTGACGCCGGTCGTCACGGGGCGGTTACCATCGCCACCAACATGGCGGGCCGTGGTACCGATATCAAGCTGGACGAGGAGGCCAGAGCCGCGGGCGGTCTGAAGATTGTCGGCACGGAGCGGCATGAGTCCCGCCGTATCGACAATCAGCTCCGCGGTCGTTCCGGCCGTCAGGGCGATCCGGGCCAGTCCCAGTTCTTCATTTCTCTGGAGGACGATCTGATGCGGCTGTTCGGCTCCGAGAAGCTGATCTCCATGTTTAACAGCCTGGGCGTACCGGAGAACGAGCAGATCCAGCACAAGATGCTCAGCGGTGCCATTGAGAAGGCGCAGAAGAAGATCGAGAGCAACAACTTCGCGATCCGCAAGAACCTGCTGGAGTACGATCAGGTTATGAATGAACAGCGAGAGCTGATCTACGCGCAGCGGCGCCGGGTACTCAGCGGCGAGAACATGCGGGACAACATCATGGATATGATCAGCAGCAAGGTGGAGGAAGCCGTGAACACGGTGGCAAGCGATGAGGTGGATTCCGGCGACTGGGATCTGAATGAACTGAACCAGCTGCTGCTTCCGGTCATTCCGCTCGCGCCCATAACAGGAGCGGATCTTGAGGGTGTGAAGAAGGCGAAGGATCTGACGGAGAAGCTGACGGAGAAAGCAGTGGCTCTCTATGAGGCCAAGGAGCAGGAGTTCCCGAATCCGGAGGCCTTCCGCGAGGTGGAGCGCGTTGTTCTGTTGCGGGTTATCGACCGGAAATGGATGGAGGAGATTGACGACATGGAGCAGCTCCGCCAGGGAATCGGCCTGCAGGCATTTGCCCAGCGGAACCCGATCGACGAGTACAAGGCGGCCAGCTATGAGATGATGGATGCCATGAATGAAGCCATCCGCACAGAGACCGTACAGATGCTCTACCGTGTCCGCATCGAGAAAAAAGTGGAGCGGGAGGAGGTTGCCAAGGTTACGGGAACCAACAAGGATGATACCGCGTCCAGCGGACCGAAGAAGAGAACGGTCCAGAAGATTTATCCCAATTCCCCCTGCCCCTGCGGCAGCGGCCTGAAGTATAAGCAGTGCCACGGAAAGACGTCCGGCGGTCCTGCGGGCGGGAAGGCCTGAGACGCGGGAAGGCGTGACCCGGGATGGGCAGCAAAGAAAACAGTGTGAAAACGAGTGGGGACGATGCCGAAACAAGATCGGGCATCGTCCTTTTTGTGTTTCCGTGAAGGAAAATTTGACAGAAAAAATATAACAATGTCATGAAAAGTGAATATAGAATTTGCGTTAAAAATTGATATAAATGTTAAAAATCTGATAGGAGATATCGGACAAACTTGCTATAATGTTGAAAAACCATTAAAAGGAAAGAGAGGGAAAGCTGCATGGCAAAAGCAAAAGCGGCGAAGGCGCAGATGCCTGTGATGTCCGCGAAGAAAAAAGGCTGGGGCTACGACCTGAAGAAGAACTGGCCCCCTGTACGTGATCTTCCTGATCCCCTTCGTGTTTTTTGTGATCTTCAAGTACATCCCCATGGTGGGAATCATGATGGCGTTTGAGGATTACAAGGTGGCAAGGGGCCTGTTCGGAAGCGAATGGGTAGGCTGGGAGAACTTCATCGAACTGTTCTCGGGAGAGCAGTTCCCCA
>ERZ1643246.1878-NODE-1878-length-21529-cov-5.045637_pt1 | contig 21529 bp, 20 predicted proteins | sample MGYA00579265_ERZ1643246 | MGnify/ENA primary metagenome ERZ1643246 (study PRJEB29033, sample SAMEA4952261) | chicken gut metagenome | biome: Broiler Chicken; feature: Gastrointestinal Tract; material: Caecum | place: Ireland | collected 2018 | study: Broiler...
TTGCTTTGGACGGCAGCACCGTGAAGCCGAGTTTGGCGAGTTCATAGGCGACCCGTCCGCGCGTGGCGATTATTTTGGAGCGGCAGGCGTCGAAATATTCCCTGTCCTTCATGGCGGCGCAGCCCGCCGCTATGCCAAGCCTGCCTACGTTGTACGGGTTGAAAGAATATTTCACCGTTTTAATGTCGTTAATCAGGCTTTCGTCCGCCACGGCGAAACCCACTCTGCCGCCCGCCAGCTGTCTGGATTTGGAAAAGGTCTGCACTACGATGAGATTACCGTATTTTTTCGTCAGCGGCACGGCGGTTTCCCCGCCGAAGTCGACGTAAGCCTCGTCCACCACCACCAGCCTGTCGGGGCGGCTGCGCGCTATTTCTTCCACCTTGTCCAAAGGCAGATATATGCCCGTCTGCGCGTTGGGGTTGGCAATGACGATATTATCCATCACGTCGACGTAAGCGGAGGCGTCAATCATAAAATTTTCGTCCAGCGGCACGGGGTTGTATTTTATGCCGAACAGCGAGCAGAACACGGGATAAAACCCGTAACTGACGTCGGGGCACGCCGCCCCCTTTTCGCCGAAAAACGCTTTGAATATAAACGCCAGAATTTCGTCCGAGCCGTTGCCCGCTATGACGTTTTTTTGTCCCACGCCGTAAAACTCCGCTATGGCGGCGGTGAGGTCCGACGTTTCGGGGTCGCTGTAAAGCCGCAGTTTTTCGCTTTCCGCCTTAACGGCTGCAATCACCGATGGCGACGGCGGATAAGGCGACTCGTTGGTGTTGAGTTTGATATACCCGGCGTCTTTCGGCTGCTCGCCAGGCACATACGGCACTAGCGACGCCACGCCGACGTCCAGAAAGCGGCTCATTTCGCGCCTCCGAACCTGATTTTCACCGAACGGGCGTGGCCGTCAAGCCCCTCGCTCTCGGCGAAATATTCCACATCGGCGGCGGCTTTTTCCAGCGCTTCCGCCGAATACATAATATATTGCGTTTTTTTGAGAAAGTCGTCCACAGACAGCGGCGAAGAAAATTTGGCGCTGCCGCCCGTAGGCAGCGTGTGGTTCGGGCCGGCGTAATAATCGCCAAGCGCCTCAGGCGTGTATCCGCCCAGAAACACCGACCCGGCGTTTTTGATTTTGTCCAGCCAGGCGCGCGGGTTTTCCACGCACATTTCAAGGTGCTCCGGCGCGATGGCGTTTGCCACTTCCACCGCCCTCTCTATGCTGTCCGTCACGATGATTTTGCCGTTATTTTCAATGGAAGCCGAAGCGATTTCGCGCCGAGGCAGCGTTTCCAGCTGCCTGTCTATTTCCGCCGCGACGTCTTTCGCCAGAACGGCGCTGTCAGTCACCAGCACGGCGGAAGCGAGTTTGTCGTGCTCCGCCTGCGACAGCATGTCGGCGGCGACGTGCCGCGCGTCGGCTTTGCCGTCCGCCACAACGAGGATTTCGCTCGGGCCGGCAATCATGTCGATGCTCACCGTGCCGAACACAAGTTTTTTCGCCAGCGCCACAAAGATGTTGCCCGGCCCCACGATTTTATACACTTTTGGTATGCTTTCGGTGCCGTAAGCCATGGCGGCGATTGCCTGCGCCCCGCCGCATTTGTAAATTCTGTCCACTCCCGCTATTTTGGCGGCGGCGAGAATTTCCGCCCTGACTTTGCCGTTTTTTGACGGCGGCGTGCACATGATTATTTCGCCCACGCCGGCGATTTTTGCCGGCACGGCGTTCATCAGCACGGTGGAAGGATAACTCGCCGTGCCGCCCGGCACATACAGCCCCGCCTTTTCCACGGCGGTGTATTTCTGCCCCAGCGTGACGCCGTCACGGTTTATCTCGAAGCCGCTTTTTTTCTGCTTGGAGTGAAATTCGGCTATGTTTTCGGCGGATTTTTTCACCACTTCCAGAAAACGGGGAGAAACGGAAGCAAACGCCTCGTCGATTTCATCGCCGCTCACGGCAAGACCGTCCACCGAAACGCCGTCGAACTTCCGGGTGTATTTTTTAACGGCGGCGTCGCCGCCCGTCATGACGTCCGCCACTATTTGCCTGACGCTCTCTTCATATTCGCCGTAAGACTGAATTTCGCGGCTGAGAATTTTGTTTATGTCGAAATCTTTATCAAAAATTTTAATCATTGTCCAGTTCCTTGCGCAGTTTGTCGACAACGGCGGTTACTTCCGCCTGTTTGAACTTGTACCTGGCCTTGTTGGCTATGAGCCGCGCGCTGAGCGGCAGAATTTCCTCTATGACCGAAAGGTTGTTTTCCCTGAGCGTGGTGCCCGTTTCCACGATATCCACAATGACGTCGGAAAGCCCCAGAAGCGGCGCGAGTTCTATCGAACCCGACAGTTTGATGATATTGATATCCCTGTTTTTTCCGTCGTAATAATTTTTGGCGATGTTGACGAATTTAGTCGCCACCCTGAGCGGCCTGGACAAGTCGTCGGTATAGCCGTTTTTTGCCGCCACCGCCATGCGGCACACGCCGGTTTTGAGATCCAGCAGTTCATACACGTCGGCGCCGCTTTCGATAATCACGTCCCTGCCGGCGACGCCAAGATCCGCCGCGCCGTGCTCGACGTAAATAGGCACGTCCGACGGCTTTACCCAAAAATAACTGACGCCGTTTTTTTCGTCGGTAAAAATAAGTTTGCGGCTGCCCGAGTCGAACTCCTCGCAGGCGTAGCCCGCCTTTGCCAGCATATTGTAAACCTTTTCGCCCAGTCTGCCCTTGGGCAAAGCGATGTTAAGCATCAGCGCACCTCCGCAGGTCTTCGATTTTTCCGCCGAAACCGTCCGGCAGACTTCTCACGGCGGCGGCCGTAAGCCCGCCGTCCGCAAATTTTTTAACCGCCGCCACGACTCGGGCGGGTGCGGTAGCGTCGTCGTAAAGCACCACGGCGTCTGTTCCGCCGCTTTTGGCGCCGCCGTAAAACGACAGCTGGTCGAGATACAGCGCGAAGCCTATGCCGCTGTCTATGCCGTATTTGCCGGCGAGTTTATCGTATCTGCCGCCCGACAGCACGGGATAAGGCGAGCCGCCGACATACCCCGTGAACATCACGCCCTTGTAATAATCGGCGTCGCCCACTATTGAAAAATCCAGCCGTATTTTGTCCGCTATGCCGAGGGCTTCCGCCGCGCGGCACACCGAGCGCAAAATGCCGAGAGATTTTGTTTCGCCCGCCGCTTGCTCGGCGGTTTTGAGCGCCGAGGCGCAGTCGCCGCCGCAGGAAACCAGCGCCGAGAGTTTGTCCGCCAGTGCGGGATTCAGACCTTTTTCCCGGCAAAAGTTTTTGAGGTCGTGGGTGTTTTTCGCCGAAACGAAGGCGTACAGCTCGCCCGCGAACCCCGCGGCGCCGCAGTCCTCGATAAGCCCCGCCACGACGCCCGGGTGCGCCACGTCGAGAATATAGTCGTCGTCTATTTCTTCCAGGCTTTTTGCCGCGAGAAACAGCACTTCGGCGGTGGCGACGTCGTCCACGCCGCCCAGAAGTTCCAGTCCGATTTGCGAAATTTCCCGGAACTCGCCCGTCGTCTTGTCGGGGCGGTAGACGCTTTCCTTATAATACACCTTTCTCGGTTGTCCGGGAGCGGCGTTTTTGACTATCGACAGCGTAACGTCGGGTTTAAGCGCCATGAGTTTGCCGCCGTGGTCGTTAAAGGTGATGACGCTTTGGCTCTTCAAAAAGTTTTTGTTGTCGAGATAAAGCGAATATTCCTCAAACTTACCCATCTTGTACCGCTGATAGCCGAAACCGCCGTACAGTTTTTGCAGGTTGAAACAAAGTTCTTCCTCGTTATTCCATTTACACGCCGTCATCGTCCTTCTCCTTTTTCACGATAGCGCCCACCACGTCGCGGTAGCCGCCGCTGCCGTGCCTGAGGCACTTTGACACGCGGCTCAGCGTGGCGGAAGAAATGTCGGTTATTTCGATAATCTGATTGTACGTGTACCCCCTGAGCAGCAGTTTGGCGCACAAAAGCCGCTGGGTCATCTGCTCCACCTCGTTGAAAGTGCAAAGGTCGGCAAGCAGTTTTTTCATATCCTCCTTGTCGGTAACGCCGCACAGGCACCCGTACAGGTCGTCATACATCTTGTCTTTGTCTGTTTTGAAACTGATTTCTTCTTTTATCTTTGTCATATCCCCGTTATTTTACATCACCACTTTAAATTTGTAAAGTGCTTTTGCCACACTTTAAGAGCGTAAAGCGCTTTTTTGCCGCCGCCCACCTTTTGTGAAAATATTGTTGACATATTTTTGTTTATATTGTATATATTAAATAATGACAATAAGGAGCGGCCGATGAACATCAGCATAAACAACACAAGCGGCGTCAGCCTGTACGAGCAGATTTACGAACATATCAAAAACGCCGTTTTGTCGGGCGAACTCAAAAGCGGCGACGCGCTGCCCACGATACGCAGCCTGGCGAAAGACCTCAGGATAAGCGTCATAACCACTTCGCGCGCGTATGACGAACTGGAAAAAGACGGTTTTATTTATTCCGTGGTGGGCAAGGGCAGTTTCGTGGCGGCGAAAGGCGGCGGAAAGGCGCTGGAAGAGCACCTGCGCAAAATGGAAGAATATCTCGCGAAAGCGGCGAAACTGGCCGCGTACTGCGATGTGGACGAAAGCACTTTTATAACGGCGGCGCGAAACGCGCTGGGGAGCGACAATGAAAAATAAAATAGAAATCAAAAATCTCACAAAACATTACGGCGGTTTTACTTTGGACAACGTGAGTTTCAGCGTACCACGCGGCTCCGTTGTGGGGCTTATCGGCGAAAACGGCGCCGGCAAAAGCACGATAATCAAATCGCTGCTGGGGGTGATAAACACCGACGGCGGCGAAATTCTGTTTGACGGCGTGCCGCTCGGCAGGCTCGGCAAAAACCAAAGGCAGCTGACGGGCGTTGTGCTGGACGACGTATCTCTGCCCTCCGCCGTCAACCTCAGGGAGCTGAACACCGTCATGAAAAACATGTTTTCCCGCTGGGACGAACAGACCTTTTTCGCCCTGACGGAAAGGTTCCGTCTGCCACGGGATAAAAAGACAGGCGAGTTCTCAAAGGGCATGAAAATGAAGACGGCAATCGCCGCCGCTCTTTCGCACGGCGCCGAAACACTGATTCTCGACGAACCGACCAGCGGGCTCGACCCCGTCGCCCGCGACGAGATTCTGGACATTCTGTACGACTTTATGCAAAACAGCGGGCACGCCGTGCTTATTTCGTCGCACATCACCAGCGACCTGGAAAAACTGTGCGACTATGTGGTGTTTATCCACGGCGGCAAAGTGGCGGTCAGCGGCGAAAAGGACGCCCTGCTGGAAGAATACGCCGTGTACGGCGGAAATATATCCGACCTTGACCCCGCCGCCGTTGTGCGTGTGCGCAGGCGCAAGTACGGCGCCGACGCCCTGGTGAAAAGAAGCATGATTCCGCCGTCGTTCGGAACGGAAAAAACCACACTCGAAGATATCATGCTGTTTTTCGTCAAAGGAGAAAAATTATGAAAGGACTGTTTCTCAAAGATTTTTACAACCTGCGCCAACTGCTTTTGTGGTACGGCGTGATGATGGCGCTGTTTATCGCCGCCGCCGTCATCAGCAAAAACCTCTCTTTCATGATGGGTTTCGGCGTGTTCATCACCATATCCACGGCGTCGTCATCCATGGCGTACGACGAAAAAGACAACTGGTACAAATTCGCGCGGGCGTGCGGCCTGTCGCCGCTGGCGATAGCGGCGGAAAAATATCTGCTGACGCTGGCGCTGGGCGCCCTTTCATTCGCTCTGCTTGCCGTGTGCCAGGCGGTCATCGGCGAAATCGACTGGATGCTTAACGCCGGGTTTTTCGCCATCAACCTGATGATTGGCGCCGTGGTGTTTCCCGTGCTGTTCAAATTCGGCGTGGAAAAGGGGCGGCTGGCGCTTATCGCGGCGCTTGTTGCGGCAATCGCCCTGTCCGTACTGCTGATGTCGGTGTCGGGCAGCATAACCACGCCGCTCGCGCTGGCGCTGTTCACGGCGGCGTGCCTGGCGCTGTTCGCCCTGTCCATGTGGCTGTCGGCGAAAATTCTGGGCAAAAAAGACATGTAAAACAGACAACAAAAAAAGACGGCTTTCGCCGTCTTTTTTATTTTGTTTGCCGCAAAACAATCAGCGGTACTCCATTGTGACAAGCGCGTAATCCAGACCGAACATCCGCGTCGGCCACTTTAACATCAAAGTGTGATGCTCGATGTCGGCTTCCACCGTCACGGGCGCGGAATTTTTCTGTTCTATCAAAATTGTTATATGGTTTCCGTCCCTGGTATAAGAGCACTCACAGCCCGCGATATACTCGCACGTGCCGTCGCTGTTAAAAGTCAGCCAGCCAAAGACGCTCTCCATTTTTTCTTTCAGCGCGGCGGCAAATTTTTGCAATACGTTGTCAGTGGTTATCGTCGGGTCGTCGCCCAGCAGACCGCTGCTTGTGACGGCTTCAACCGTCGCCTGTTTGTTGTCATCCGTCACGCCGTCTATCCAGTCTATCGTTATCGTCCAGAGTTTAAAAGGCGGCGTCAGCTCAAATTCCTTATACGGCACGGTAACCACGCAAGACGCCGACACATCTCCGGCAGTGGCGGTTATCGTGGCAGTGCCCGGACTGTTGCCGTAAATCGTCGCTTCTCTGCCCGAATCGCCCCACGGGGTAACCCAAACAATATCTTCACCGCCCTTGCTGACGCTCCACACAACCTTGTCGGTGGCGTCGGCGGGCTCGACCGTGGCGGTCAGCGGCAAAGCAGCGCCCCACGGCAATTCAACCTCGGTCTTGTCAAGCGTTATGCCCGTTGCCGGCACCCGCGGCACGTTTTCCACCACAGTCACATAGCAATGCTGTTCCACAGACCCCGACCTTATGGCAATCGTCGCCTCGCCTATGGCTTTTGCCGTCACCGTGGCCGAAGTGCCGTTTGCGGCAAGCGACACGATATCGTCGCCTTCTTCAATCCACCAATTAACGGGACTGGCGGTGCCTTCCGGGTACAGCGTGACGGTAACCGTTTTGCTTTCGCCCTCCGGAAGTTCAAACTCATCGTCGCTGAGGGTCATCTCCTGCGTCATCTGCGTTACGGCAACTTCACAAGAAGCGGACTCGTCGCCTATGTAAGCGGTAACGGTGGCGCTGCCGATTCTTTCGCCCCTGACCGTCACGCTACCGCCGTTCGGTTCTATGCTGACAATGTCCGCGTCGTCCACCGTCCAATTAACGGCGTCCGTCATGCTCGCCGGCGAAACCGTGGCGGTTATGGTTGCTGTTTCATCCCACAAAATTCTTACCGACTCTTCGCTCAGCGTAATATTGATGTCCGCGGAAACCACAACATCGCACGAGGCGGTTTTTCCGCCCGCCGTGGCTGTCACCGTAGCGTTGCCGGCAGCTTTTGCCGTGACTGTGACGATATCTCCGTCGGCGTCGATGGAAATCACTTCGCCGCCTTTGGTGACTGACCACCTGACCGAGTCGGTGCTGTCCGACGGTTCGACGTCGGCGACTATCGTGCCCGTTTCGCCGATTTTCAACCCCAGCGTGCTTTTATTCAGCGACACGCTTTCTGCGGACACGCCGCCGCAGGCGGCAAACAGCCCCAGCGAAAGGCACATCATTACGGCGCAAAGCGCCGCGCCAAGTTTTTTCGCTTTCATTTCCCTATCCTCCGTTTTAAGCGGGTTTGTTAAAATTATTGTACCCCCCCCCCTGCCTTGTTGTCAACAGGACGGGCAAAAACCTTGTTGCTTTTGTTTGGCGTGTCTGTTATAATACGCTAAAAACAAAGGAGAAAATATGAAAACGGAATATACGGTGCCGCCGCGCGGCGGAATAGCGTTTGATGTACGCAAAGGACAGACCGTAACCGTCGTCGACGTCGAAGGCGGGCAGGTCGCCGACTTTTTCGCCGTGACGGCTGACGGAAAAGAATTTCTTTCGGCGGGCGTGACGATTGACTGCAACGAGTCGCTTAACCTTGCGGTGGGTGATTATGTCTATTCCAACCTTTACAACCCGATGTTCCGCGTGCTGTATGACGACGTGGGCAGGCACGACCTTATTCACCCGTGCTGCCGCAAAGAAATGTACGACTTTTTTTACGGCAACGGCGCCGGGCACCCCAACTGCCTTGACAACATAAACTCGGCGCTGGGCACGGATATGCCGGCGGTTCAGCCGCTCAACATTTTTATGAACACAAAGGCTTTCGCCAACGGAAAAATAAAAGTAATGCCGCCCCTTTCCAAGGCGGGCGACAAAATAATGTTTATCGCCGAAACCGACGTCAGAATCGCCGTGGCGGCGTGCAGCGTGTCTGAAAGCGACTGCAACGGCGGCAAATGCACTTCAATCAAAATTATCGTCCGTGACTGAACAACAAAAAAAAGACGGCATACGCCGTCTTTTTTTTGTTATAGTTTTTGTCAAATCAGGCCTGAACAAACACCGCTTCGATTGTCACGGACATATCCGACGCGCCGAACATGTCAGCCACATTCCAATACAGTTTGCCGCCTTTGGCGGTGAGCGTCGTCGCGGAGGAACCGCTGCCGATGGTGACCTTTTCGCCTTCCTGGGTATACTCTGTCGCGGGCGCGCTGCCGGCTTTTACTTTTCCGTCCTCAAATGTGAACGACGGAATGTTTTCAGCGGCCTGTTTGGAGACGATTTCCGCGAATTTGTCCAACACGTTGTCTTTGGTTATCGTGTCTTCACTGCCGCTTTGAACAAGCGCGACTAATGCCGCTTTCTCCGTTTCGGTAGCGTTGTCCGTCCACTCGATAGAAACGCTGTCGAACTTAAACGTCTTGCCGTCGACATTGGTGCTGCACGCGGCAAGCACAAGCGTCATCGCCAGCACGGCGGCTATGACCGCCAGAAGTTTTCTCATTTTCATTTCCCTTTCCCTCCCGGATTTTTTACCGCTGTTACGGTATGATTATTATACTCGCGCACACCGAGTTTTGTCAATACCCCACTCCACAGGGCGGCGGTCTGTTCGCCCGCCGCCCGAAAAAAAAGCGCCCGAGGGCGCTTTGGAAAAAACCTTTCAGATATCTTCCGCTATTTTGTAAAGCAGCGCTTCGGTGTCTTCCCACCCGAGGCACGGGTCGGTTATCGACTGACCGAAAACGTGCGGGTCGGTGACGGAGCGGCTGCCGCCGACGAGATAGCTTTCTATCATAACGCCCTTGACCAGGCGGTACAGGTCGGCGTCGCAGCGGCGGTTGTGAAGCACTTCGGCCACAATGCGGATTTGCTGTTTGTATTGCTTGCCCGAGTTGGAGTGGTTGGCGTCCACTATGACGGCGGGGTTTGCCAGCGACATTTTTTCATAAAGATTTTTCAGCCGCATCATGTCTTCATAGTGATAATTCGGAATATTGTTGCCGTGTTTGTTGACCCCGCCGCGCAGAATTACATGCGCCAGCGGATTGCCGTCGGTGGTGACGTCATATCCCCTGTAAATAAAGTTGTGCGCTTTCTGCGCCGCCAGCACAGAGTTGAGCATGACGGTGAAATCGCCGCTGGTAGGGTTTTTCATGCCCACGGGGATATCCATTCCGCTGGCGACAAGGCGGTGCTGCTGGTTTTCCACCGACCGCGCGCCCACCGCCTCATAAGACAAGACGTCGTCAAGATAACTGCGGTTTTCGGGATACAGCATTTCGTCGGCGGAAGTCAGCCCGCTTTCGGCAATGACTTTAAGGTGCATCTGCCTGATGGCGAGTATGCCTTCGTGCAGGTTGGGCGCCTTGTCCGGCTCCGGCTGGTGAAGCATGCCTTTGTAGCCCTCGCCAGTGGTGCGCGGTTTGTTTGTGTAAACCCTGGGGATTATAAACAGCCTGTCTTTAACCTTTTGGTTGACTTCGGCAAGGCGGCGGACATATTCCAAAACAGAATCGATATTGTCGGCGGAGCAAGGCCCCACCACCACTATAAAGCGGTTGTCTTTGCCCAGAAAAATATCTTTCAGTTCGCCGTCTCTTTTCTCTTTGATTTTTCTGAGATAAGGCGACATCGGCAGCGCCGATTTTATTTCTTCGGGCGTAGGCAACTGCCCGTTGATTCTCATGCCCATAAATACCTCCGTTTTTTACATTATAAAATCAAACGGAAAAATTGTAAACCGCGAAGACGGCAAAAAAGAGCCGTGACGGCTCTTTTATTCAAGCGTTTTGCTTATTATCCGCTCTTTGAACTCACAGGCGGCGCCGTATTTTCTCGGCGGGGCGTCGGCGGCTGTTATGTCGGCTTTGACCCGCCCGCCGTCCAGCAGCACCGCGCGGTGCGACATCATGCAGGCTTCTTCGGCGTCGTGCGTGACGAACACCACCGTGGGGCGGGCACCCCGCCACAAATCGAAAAACAAATCAATGAGTTTTATTTTAAGCGCCGTGTCCAGCGACGAAAAAGGCTCGTCCATAAGCAGCAGCCCGCCGGGGCGGAGAAACGCCCTCGCTATCGCCACCCTCTGCGCCTGCCCGCCCGACAGTTCTTTGGGATAGGCGGAGGCTTTATCCGTAAGCCCCACTCTTTCAAGCATTTCGGCGACTTTATCGCCGTCGGCGCAGACAAGTTTCAGGTTGCCTTCCGCCGTGAGATTGGGCACAAGGCGCGGGGTCTGAAAAATGTACGAACACCCGCCTTTATACGACACCTCGCCCCCGTAAGGCGTCAGCCCCGCCAGAATATTGAGCAGCGTGGTTTTTCCGCACCCCGACGGCCCCAGCAGGCAGGTTATTTCGCCTTCGGTTATTTGCAGGTCAAACCCGTCGTACACGGTGAGCGAACCGTATTTTTTGGTGATATTTTTGAGTGTAATCATGCCGCCCCCTTGTTCCACCTGTCGGTGATTTTGGTCAGTTTGCCCAGGGCGTATTCGCACACGCCGCCGAAAACAAGCGCGACTATCGTCAGGGCGAACATCTCCGCCACCATGAGATACATTGACGCCTCGTTAATCATGCCGCCCAGCGACGTGTATGTGCCGGCTATGACTTCCGCCGACACCATGACTTTAAGCGCCAGCGAAAAATCGGCGCCCGCCTGCGCGAGAACGGGCGGCAGCGTTTGCGGCAGATAAATTTTCATTACCCTGTCTTTTTTGGACACGCCGTAAACTTTCGCCATTTCAATGAGTCCGCCGTCCACGGCGGAATACGCCGCCGTCATCTGCGAATAAGTCAGCGGAAACAGCATCATAAGCGCCACGATGACGGGCGCGACGCGCGGCGACGTCCAGATGAGCAGCATGAGCGTGAACGCCATTGTCGGCAGAGCGCGCAGCACCCCGACGATTGGCGCCACGAAGCGGCGGAAACCGCCAAACGCCGCCGAGAGAGCGGCGCAGACCGCCGCCAGCGCGAAAGACGCCAGCCACGCCAGCAGCACACGGAGCGCCGTCATGCCGAAAGACGCCCAGAACCGCCCCGAACCCAGCAAAGCCCATATCGCCGCCGCGGTGTCGGTGAAAGACGGCACGACGTATTCGTTGTTTACTATGAGATACGCCGCGACCCACACCGCCCACATGCACAGCACGGCAAAGGCGGATATGACGGCGTTTTTGGTTTTTTGTTTCATTTTTTCGTTTAATTAAGCCCGCCGGCACGGCAAAAGCCCTTGACGGCGCCAAGAGCGTTTCACGCCGTCAGCCCCGGTAGAAGAAACCGTCGCTCACGGAAAAACTCATGCCCGAAACAGCGGAGAGTTTTGCCAGAAAGTCTTTCACTTCGCTTTTGGCGTCGGCGGCGCTTTCAAAAAACACCGAACAATTTTCTATAACACTTTTTGTAAGATTGTCTTCAGTAAACGTAGGCGACGAGCCGTCGGGCTTTCCGCTCATAACGGCTTCGCAAATGGTTTTCGCCGTAGTATCTTCGTCCAGCAGCCAGTCGGCGCCATCGTCCACCGCCGCGATAAACTCTTTCACGAAAGCGGCGTCGTTTTTAATCAGCGTGTTTTTGGCGACCAGCACCGCCTGCGGATAACCGTCCACGCCGTAAAGCGCCTGCAAATCGCCCGCCACTTTCAGCTGGCCGTTCGTTTTGCTGACCTTCGTACTGACGGCGGGTTCCGCCGCTATCATATAGTCGTAATCGGCAGTCGGTATTATCTGCGCCGCCGTTACTTCATACAGGTTGACTTTGGTTTCGTCGTAATCGGCAGGGTCGGTCTGCACCGCATAGTCTATGTCATATTTATCCAGCACCAGCCTCAGCGCCCAGCCCACAAAGTTGTTGAGTTGCAGGCTGCCTATTTTTGTGCCCGCCACGAGGGTCGAAACAATGTTGTTCTCCGTCAGAACCACGCTGTCAGCCTTGCCCAGAGCGTAAAGATTGCCGTGGGTGACAACGCCCAGCATCTGATAAACCGAGCCGTCGCCCAGCACTTTGGCGGCGGCGTTGACCGGCAGAACGGCGATGTCCGCCTGCGGGCTTTCGCCGCTGACGTAAGTCTGAATCGTTGTGGCGTCCACGATGTTATAATCCACCGCTTCTTTGCCGAAAGTCATTTCTTGGCTCATGAGCCGCGCGAGAGCCAGCGCCGGCGCGCCGTCGGGCGCGTAAACAGTCACTTCGCCCTTATTGTTGCCGCACGCGGCGAACACTCCGCCGAGAGCCAGTGTCATAACCGCCAGAACGACGGCCAAAAATTTTTTGATTTTCATAATTTCCTCCCGTCAATATTTGGAAAACAGTGTTTTGGCGCTCACGCCCTTAATCATGCCGAGTTTCCCCGTAAGGGCGTTTATGCTTTCCTGCGGGGCGTCCATAACCACGGAAATGACGGAAATGCCCTTTTCGCGGTACGGCAGTCCCATTCTGCCTATAATGCCGCCGCCGTATTCATGCAGCAAGGCGTTGAGTTTTTCCGTGGCGGAAGTGTCCTCCACAATCACGCTTATAATGGCTACCCTGTTGTTTTCCATAAAAAAATCTCCTTTCCGCGGCACGGAAAGGAGACACTGCCGAAGTCAGCGTTATGTCCTTCCCTTAGCCGTCGGGTCCGCCCTGCGGTTCAGGTCAGCGTTATGCCGCGCGGTGCCGTCGGCGTCGGGCGAACCCTCCGCTTCCGGATTGTTTCCGCTTGGTATGTTTTATTGTAATATACAACCGCGCCTTTGTAAACCCTATCCGCGGCTATTGGCGGCTAATTATTTTTTTGGCGCGGCAAAGCAAATTTTTGACAAAAAAAAGGCACGGTATCCCGTGCCTTTTCCGTCAGATTTTACTGACGTTTTTGCTCTCTTTTGCGCTGTCTGCGCAGTCTGCGCGCCTCTCTGCGACGCTCTTTCGCCGCCAGTATGTCTTTTTCAATCTGGTCGACAGCCACGTCCACCATGGCTTTTGCCGCTTCAAGGTCGCCGCCGCTTCTCAGGACAAGTTCCGTCGCCTTTACTTTGAGTTTTACAGGCGCGTCGCTGTTCCTGCGGAAGTCTTTAATCATTTCGTTTTCGATGACAAACAGCGCCACAGGGTTGCCTCTGCGCACAGTCAGTTTGACGATTTGCTTGCTGCCCTTCTTGACGCACACGCCGCTGCTGAGTTCCGTCAGCGCCGCGCCCTCTTTGGTCAGCGCGTAGTCCTTGACGTCGTTGAACAGTTTTTTCTGCTCATCGTCAAGTTCGTCGTAAGCCTCGTCAAAGGTGCGCACGTTTGCTTCGATGACGATTTGCTCTTTGTCGTCGTCTTCCGCCGCCGCGCTTACCGCCGCCGCGGTTTCGTCGGCCTCAACCGCCTGTTTGACTTCGGCGAGCTCTCTGTCAAGCGGAGCCGCCGCCTTTGCTTCGGCCGCTTCGGCCTGCTTCTGCTTTTTGAGCAGGAGTATCATGAGCGCCGCCACCGCAACGACCAGAATCACGCCCAGCATGACGTACACGCCCGTAAGGCTGACGCCGTCGCCGTTGTCCGACGCGTTGATTTCGGCAACCGCCGCGTTATAGCAGGCGTCCACTTCGGCAACGCTGGCCGCGCCGTTTATCGCCGCTATCGCGTACGCAGGCACATAGCCGTCGCCGGCGAGAGTTTCAAGAGCCGCTATCTTTTCCGCCTTGTAAGCGTCAAGTTCAGCCGCGAGAGCCGCCGCGTATTCGTCCAGAGCGTTCATGGCGTTAAGTTGTGCCACAAGCACCAGGTCAACGCTGGCAGCCGACTCAATGGCGTCATACGCCGCGAGAACGGCTTGCGCGTCAGCCGCGCGCGCCGAGGCAATGTCCGCCCAGTTGATGCCCAGCGCCGCCGCATAACTTCTGACTGCCGCCTGAGCCTCGAAAATCGCAGGTCTGAGTTCTTCGACAGGGCTGGTCGCCTTCACCGTCACATAATAACCGTCAACCAGCGCACCCGTAAGACCTTCAACGAAATACGCTTCATTCGGCATAACGGCAAACTTACCGCCCGAAATCGCGGTACCTTCGTCCACCATCGGATATACTCCGTCGGCGCCGGCGTCATAGTCAACGCTCTTGACCTGGGCATTGAAAATACCGTCGTTTATCGTCATAGCGGCGGCGCCGATATTACTGCCGTAAAACCAGGTTATTACCTGTCCGTTAAACGTACCGCCGTTCACAGCCGCTTTGTACCAGTTCTGTACTGCCTGATTTCCGGAAGAGATTTGTCCGCCGTTCACGGTGAGAGTACCGTAGTCGTCGTTTTTAAGAGCGATAAGCCCTGTGTTAAACTCGCCGCCGTTCACTGTCAGCGTCGCAGTTGCATCGGCTCCGGTGCCGATATTTCGGATAAGGCTGCTGTATTTCCACTGAGCCGCCGTCTCGGCGCTAGTGCCGTGATACACGGCAACACCGTCGTTAATGGTCAGCTTGCCATGGTTGTCGATAACATACCAGCTGTTGCCGCCGTTGTCTGTCGCGCTGACGCCCGCTTCGGCGCTGCGCTTGAAAGCACCGCCGTTAAGCGTGGCTGTGCCGTTGTTGACAAGCGCGCCTCTTCCGTGCGTGACATTATCCACCGCGCCGCTCTTTGCCGCGCTGCCGTCGTTGATGGTCAGCGTGCCGTTGTTGATAATAGTGTGGTCGCCCTCACCCGTCAGCGTATAGCCGTTGAGGTCGATGGTAAGCGTTCTGCTCTCGTCCACCACGATATTTCCGCTGATGTCGTCGCCCAGCCTTATCACGTCGTAAGCCGGATTTTTAACCGCGCCGGTAGTAGCGGCCAGCGCGTCGGCAAGCACAGCCGCGGTGTAAACTTCCGCCACCGCCAAGTCATTTTCAACATAATACACGGCGTCGACACCGGCAACCGTTTCGTCCTGACCAAGCGCCACATACACGACATTACCGTTTTCGTCAGTGCTTTGCGCGAGTTTCGCGTCTTCGGCGATAAAGGTGCCGCCGAGATTATCATCGCCCAGCGCAGGATTACGGCCGATAAAGGTGCCGCCGTTAATAACAAGTTTACCAGGCGTACCGTTGGAAATATTCACTACCTGCGTTCTGCCGCCGCCATATGAATATTCATCTTTGCAAAGATTTTCAAGCGTGCCGCCGTTGATGGTTATCGAACCGCCCATCGCGAACAAGCACGACTCGGAAGGAGTATCGACGATTATCGTGCCGCCGTTCATAATTATCGACGAATTTGCTCTCATCGCCGCCACAGGCACTACGTTGTCGTCGGCAAGTTGGGCGTCGATTACGCCGTCACCTGTAATTGTCAGCGCGCCGCCTTCGATAACCCTGATTGCCACTGCCTTATCTCGAGAGTAAGGGAATGTTTCGTCAATATTAATGACGTATCCCGTCAGGTCGAGAGTAACCTCAGTATCCACCACCACTACATCAATCAGAGTAATGGTCGCTCCGTTCGGTGCCGCTTCCATGGCCGCCCAAAGCGAAGTGTAACCAATGCCGTCTATAACCGCCACAAAAGTTTCTTCCGACTGTTCAACGCCGTAAGTGCCGTCACCGTTATCCGTCCAGACGTAACCGTCGGCAAAGTAGTTATAATTCGGTATTTCGCCAAAAGTGCCGCCCTTGATAGCAACCGAGCCGTCCACTGCCGAGAGATTCATTATCGCGCCGACAAAATTGCCGCCGCTGAGAGTGGCTTTGCCACCTTCGTTGTTAAGCAAAAGATTGCCGCCCGCTGCGGAATAAGTATTTGCGCCGCGGGAAACAAGTGACGAGAAAGTAAGCGTGCCGTTGTTTTCAATCAAATAAGACTCGTCTGCCGTGTTGTTGTTTTCAATAATAAAGCCTCTGTTGTAGAAAGAAATAGTACCGTTGTTTTCAATTACAACGCCCTGCGTATCGCTGTCTCTCACCACGCTTCCGCCGCTGATGCCGCTAGGATTGCTGAGTGTTAACTTTCCGTTGTTGGTAATCACAGGAGTGTTATCGGCGCCGATGATTTTATAACCATGCAGGTTTATAGTAAATCTCAACTCGACATTACGCGAATTAACAATAAATGGAATAATAATGTTTTCCGTGATGTCTCCCAGCAAAGAAATTTGTACATTACCAACAAGACTGGCGGCATCTGACAGTCTCTTTGCTTCGTCAAGCGCTTCCTGCAAAGAAGCAAAAGAATAACTCTGTCCGCTCATTTCAGCGCCAACGACTACCTGCTGCCACCCGCTCGGAATACTGCCATGCTGAGCCACGGTATATTTGCCTTCGTCATTTACGCACAGCACAAAATCAGCGGGATAATATGTAGCGTCAACAATTTCCGAGAAAATACCGCCGGTAATCTCCGACTTAATCGTAACGCCCGGATTAACGCTTCCGTTAAACGTACCGTCGCTAATGGTGATTTCATCGGTTGCGGTCATACCAAAACCACCCACAACAACGCCGATGTCGCCGTTGAAAGTGCCGCCGCCGATGTTGACGTCCAAAGTCCCTTTGTCAAGGTCAACGTCGCCGTTCTGCAAGAGAAGCGCTTTCGCGCCGGAAGCAGTCACGGTAAACGTGCCGCCCGTGATGTCCAGGGCTGCCGTCGAGCCGTTTGTGCCCACAACGCGGACGCCGTCGCCATCGGCAGTACTGGTGAAAGTGCCGTTCGTAATATTTGCAGTACCCACGACAAGCAACACACTGAAACTGCCGCCTCTGTCTATCGCATCGCTTCTAAATTCGCCGCCGTTGATGTTGAGCGTGCCGTAATTCTCATTTTTAACGACATTGCCGCCCGCGCAATAATATGTGCCGCTTTCGATTGTAAGCGTCGCCGCGTTTTCTTGCGCGCAGTCATAGTTGTTTTCAAGCAAACTCGACGTATCGGCGGCGTTGTCGTTGCGAACTGTCACGCCGTCAAGCGTCAAATCGCCCTCGTTGACCACAACGTAATATGTCGCGGTGTTTTCCCTGGTGATGACGCCGGTCTTGCCCGCGCTGTTGTCAACGATTTTGAGTTTTCCTTCGTTTTTAACCGTCGGCATTCCCTGTGTCGATGACGTTATTTCAAACCCGTTAAGGTCAATAATGACGTCGGCATCCGCGCCAACAGTTATGTTACCGTTGACGTTGCCCGTCAGTGCCACGGTATCGCCAATCCCTGCCGCGCCGATGTCGCTTTGCAGGTCTTCCGCCGTCATAACGGCGTCGCTAGGCGAGCCTTCCGTGCCGTCCGCCGCGCTGACACCCTTAGTCGGGACAAAAAAACTCAACGCCGCCAGACAAGCGAACAGCACCGCGACGAGCAAAACCGTCAAGCCGTTCTTTCTGGTTCTTACCATACAAACCTCCTTTGTCTTTAATGCAAAGACTTTTCCACACACTGCACACGGTTTTGCGAAAAGCGAATTTTTTTCGCCAAAGCGAATTTTTTTCGCCAAAGCGAATTTTTTTCGCCGAACATAAACAATTCCGCCGATACGTGTGACTTTTTTCGATACATTTTCAGTATCTTTATCAATATGATAGCCCCACCCCCCTAGGTTTGTCAATACGGCTTTTGAAAAAACATTTCCGCCCAAAAAACGCGGCTCTTTTTTGTCAAAACGTATCGAAAAACCGTGACTGGCGCCGCAAAATTTTTTTAACGTTTTCCACAGTTTGATACGCAAAAACGCGCAATTCAGACGTTTATCCACATTTACGCGGTGTTTTCCGCGCCAACATAAATTCAAGCCGGTCTTGTCCCCGGGCCGTGTTTCGACGACGTATTAAACCGCGTCGCGCACCCCCGCCGCCCCGCCGCCCGCGGTTATATTTTAACTGACCGACGGCAGCGAAAAAGCCCGCTTTTGTGACATTTATGTCATAAAAACAGGCTTCGGTTTTTGCGCGGTTGCCGCCATTTTCAAGTGCCCCTCGGCCGAAATTCCCTGTTTACTTTTGCAAAAAAAGGCGGATTACAAATCCGCCCTGGCGTACCATAAGGGACTCGAACCCCTAACCTTTTGGTCCGTAGGCGGTAAAAACCATCGTTTTTTGCCGCCAACAGACACATTTACCCCCACGTTACCCCCGCGCTTAATAGTTACGAAAAATAACAACGCCGTTTTTCTTTTTATATTCCGTAAGCCCGAATTTATAAATCGCCTTTTTCAAAGTAAAATCGGTGTCGGCCTTTTTCAGATAATCTATAATTTCAAACATGTTTTCAGGAAATTTTTCATCTTTAACTTGCTTAAACTTTCCGCAAAAAACATTGCGGCAATTGAGATTTTGGGTATGAAAATATCTCTTACAGCGATACGGCGCGGGACTTTCTTTTGTCATGTAACTGCCCAAATAATTGACAATCTGCGCGTTGTTTGAATCCGGATGAATACACACGACGTCGTTAAACCCCGCCTGCCAGTCCAAGCAGTTAAACACCTGGTTATTATACTTTTTGCTGTAAATAAACTCTCCCGTATGCGGATTGATTGCGGGACGAAGAGTAAGCACGCAATCGGCAAGCAACGCGTGTATATGATAACCGCCTTTCTCAAAAGCCTCGTAAACCGCTATCGCCTTTATGTCCGGATATTTCTTACGCATGGACTTGATGAAATTGCTCCATGACAAATACAACAAGTCTTTATCGTTCCTGACGTCTTCACGGTTAAAAGTGTAAGTGCAAAAATATTGCCACTTGTTGGCAAGTGCGTAGTTATAAAAATTCTTTTTAGCGCGTTTGCTGCCGCGGTTAAACGTCTTTTGCAAATCTGCTATCGTAACGTCGGGAGATAACGGAACGGCAACGCCGTTTTCCGAGCGAAACTTTGCCGAGCCGAGAAACGAACCGAGTTCGGGAGCGGTATAATAATCGCTAATCATTTCATCGTCCAAAGCGATATGCTTCGGCACTTTATAACCGTCCGGAAAAAACATAAGCTCAACCTTACCGCTGTCCTCAGATAATACGTAATCGAAATCCTCATATTGAATAGTCTTATACACGTTGTTTTTGTCGTCAAAATATGTATCGGAAAGCAATTCACCTGACGATTGCAATATGACTTTTTGCATAATCTCCCTCCGTTTTCAGGTATGGCAAGACATAGAGGTCAGTGCAACCCCTATGTTTTTTACCAGATATGCGACCATTATCCAGTAATGGTCGCAGGTGAAAGGCGGCGGCGGGCGGCGCGTCGCGCGCGCTCCGCCTCTGCCTTTCGGCTCTATAAGCGCGAACAGCCGTGCGAGAGCGTCGTTCAGGCTTTGTTCCGCGCGTCAACGTCACGAGCGTTTTTGCGGCGTGCCGGGGGCGCCCCTTTGCCCTGCTAAGCCGGCGCACGGCTTCGCCTGACTGCCGGCTTGACGGGGCGGATAAGGTCAGTTTTTGTCTGACACCGCCGGCAACGTTTCTTCCGTCGTTTCACGCTCCGCTGCTTCGGTGACCAGTAGCCGTTCCAGTTCCGCCGCGAACTCCGCTTTGTATCGGTTAAGCAGCGCTTTGGCTGTTTTGTTCCACCAAAAGAACAGGCGGCGCCGCGGTAAATAGTTTTTCAGTTTGAACCGGAGTTCGAACACCGACCTGCCGGCTTCAAGCGCTTTTTGACCGACAACTACTTCAAGTTCTTTACCGTACTCGGCCGACAGCGCTTTTGACATCGCCTCGAATTGTTTTGCCGGCAAGACCGGCTGCGCGGCGTACAAATCGCTGTACAATTCAAAGTATTTATTGTTTAGTTCGTCTATCCGCATTGCTGCCTCTCTTTTCCGCGTAAAACCCCGGCGGCGCTGTCTGCCTGTACATCAGCTGCGACAGTCTGATGTCTTTCTCCACGTCATCCAGGGCGACGTGGGGAATGTAGTCGAAATCTGTTTCCGGCAAAAAGTTGCGGTAATAACTTTGGCTTTCGTAAAAATCAAAGACGTTGTAGGGGAAAGACTCGTCTTTCGTGATATAGCTTTTTTCGTCCGAATTGATGTACTTATCCACGAACTTCCAGTCCTCAAACTCTTTAACGCGAAAGTCGGTCGAAACAACCTTGCCGTCCTTATCTTTCTTTTGGCTGAGTTTTTCTATCTCAACAAACCTGCCGGCTATATCCCGTATATTCACGTCTATAAGCCCCGGGCGCTGCACGTCCAGATAAATATCCAAACCATAATGCCTGTGCTCCTCATAAAACCTGGAAACCCAGTCCGGCAAGTCTTTTGACTTGCGGCTGTTGTAATAACGCTGCGCTTCCGACAAAAAAATTTTGCTGCCGGGCAGTACGGCTATCACCGGCACAAAGTCATTTAGAAACCCCATGTGAAACCCGTCTATGTAATAACTGCCGTTATATCTGCCGTAACCGCACCTCACCGTCAGCGCGAAGTTGCTGTAAACAGGGGCGTGCTCCGGCAAAGTCAGCTTCATACCGGCGTCGATGAGCGACGACACTTCGTCCCGGCACGACTTTGTGAGGGTATAATCATTTGCCGAGCCGTTGAGATATTGAGCTGCCGTCGCTGCCAGATAAGCCGTCTTTCCGCTGCCGGGCTTACCAAACACTACCGTTATCATTTACTTTTTATCTGTCCTTTTTCTTTAACCAAATAAGCGACGCGCCTGTTTTTGTTTTTAAGCAGCTTGACGACGTCGTTTTTTACCCGCTTGGGCAAATTAGAAGTGTCGTCAACTATCCTGTGGTTGCCGCCTGAAAGGTTCGTGGTCGTAACAAAGGCGCTTGTGCCTTTATCCACGCGGCCGTAAATAGACAAGTCTCGGCGCAAACGTGGTTTTCCCTTGTTGTCTGTTACCCAGACTTCATCCGCCGTCGCCACACGCAAATTGACTAAGTCTTTATTTTTATCCCTGAAAGGTCTTGACATTTTGCCTCCTTGAATTTTATACTTTAATTACTCTTTCAAAGGTCTTGAACAAGACAGTTGCGCGATTGTGGCAACCGCAAACACAACCCCATGAAAGTTTTATACAGCGCCTCACAAAAGCGGTCTGCGGGATAGTGTGTTACAGCCGTCATTTTGGCGGCTGTTTTTTTATGTTTCTTTTCCGTCTTTTATCTTCCGTACTATCCAGCCGATGAAACGGAACGGAGCCGATACAATCCACCAAACGC
>ERZ1643246.1879-NODE-1879-length-21528-cov-23.164113_pt1 | contig 21528 bp, 20 predicted proteins | sample MGYA00579265_ERZ1643246 | MGnify/ENA primary metagenome ERZ1643246 (study PRJEB29033, sample SAMEA4952261) | chicken gut metagenome | biome: Broiler Chicken; feature: Gastrointestinal Tract; material: Caecum | place: Ireland | collected 2018 | study: Broiler...
GTTCTGCATAGTTTGTGTCCAGATATTCTTTTATCTGGGCACATTCTTTTGTCATCCGTACAGTATTGATGGAGACAGGTACCAGCTGGCGGGAAGAGCGGAGGATCCGCAGGATCAGTATTTCAAGAAGGTGCTGACAGATCAGTTCCGCACCGTAGCCTCCTGATTTCATCTCATAATGGATCTGGGCAAAAAGGTCCCGGATCAAAGACACATTATCAAAATTGCAGAAAATCTGAGCGGTTGAAGACTGGTCTTCTTCCTGAAAAGCGATGCCGTCGATGCCCAGGACATAGTATTCAAGGGGCGTGCCGGGAATGGACTGCTCTGTGTGTTCCAGATAAGGCGGAATGATGATCAGATCTCCGGTTTCGATAGGACGGATATCCCGGCGGAAGAAGAAGTTTCCTTTGCCATTGAGTACAAAGAAGATTTCTGTAAAGGGATGAGTGTGAAGAACACTGGGCCAGTCTTTTTCATCTTTGGACAGTGAGATGGACAGCAGCCGGGAATTGATCTTGGGGATCTCGTTTTCTTTGATGGAATAATGTCTGTGGCTCATACCGCTGCCTCCTTGTGTTTGCTTGAATTTTTGCTTTGTTGTAGATATTATACAAAGAAAAACAGGATGAAAGCAAGAGATTGTAGATGAAATAACAAAAAATATTTAGATATCGTGGTGATATTGTTAAAAAACAGCAATAATTATAAAAGAAAAGCCAATATCTGTATGGAAGAGGTATTTAAAATAGTCTATGATGTAAACAACAGGAAAAAAGGAGGTAAAATCTATGAAGAGAAAAATGGTGAAAAAGCTGATCTCGGCATCTCTTGTTTCTGTAATGGCAGCTTCTATGCTGACTGCATGCGGAGGCGGTTCGGATGACGGCGCCGGTTCTGGTGACAGCGGAAGTGGCAGCGAAAGCGGAGGCGGGGACGTTCTGAAGGTTGCAGCTTTTGAAGGCGGAAACGGAGCTGATATCTGGGATAAGATCACAGCGGCTTTTGAGGAGGAAACCGGGTGCGAAGTAGAATTAGAGTTGTCCTCCGAACTGGATCAGGTACTGACAAAGGACATCCAGAATGGCGATGTTCCGGATATTGTCTACTATAACCTGGGACAGGCCAGCGGATTTACCGAGACGATGCTGAAAGAACAGGCAGTTGCAGACATCTCCGATGTGTTTGATGATGAACTCAAGGGTAAGATGCTGGACGGAATCCTTGACGGAACAGCTGCACAGCCTTATGGCGACGGGAAGATCTATCTTGCGCCGATCTTCTATACCCAGACCGGCTTCTGGTACAATGCAACACTGGTAGGAGAAGGAAAAGAATATGCCCTTCCAACTACCTGGGATGAATTCTTTGAACTGGGACAGCAGGCAAAGGCAGACGGAAGAGCGCTCTTTACATATCCTCAGTCAGGATACTTTGACGCTACTATCTATGCGATGCTGGCACAGGCGGGAGGAATTGATTTCTACAATAACGCCCTGACCTATGACGCAGATACCTGGACTTCCGATGAAGGAAGAAAAGTCCTGGATACAGTAGCAGAACTGGTATCTTCCGACAACATCTGGGCAGATACTGTTGCCAATGCCAATACAGACGGCGGATTTAAGATCAATCAGCAGGCAGTTATTGACGGCGAAGCCCTCTTCATGCCAAACGGAAGCTGGGTAGTAGGCGAGATGGCAAACACAACTCCTTCAGACTACGAGTGGGGAGTAATGGGTGTTCCAAAATGGAGCGCAGACGAGAGCCAGTCTGTATATACCTTTACCGAGCAGATGTGGATCCCGGCAGATGCCGCCAACATCGATCTTGCAAAAGAATTTATCAAATTTATGTACTCCGATACAGTTGTTGATCTTTGCCTGGCAAATAAGACAACCAATGCTGAGACCGGCGAAGAGTCCGATTCTCCTATCGTTGTTCCTGTAAAGGGCGCAGCCGATAAACTGCCTGAAGGTGTGATCAAGAGCAGCTTCCAGACAGGGGATGATGTAGTAGCTGTTACCGGTACATGGGCAACAACAGCGCCTATCGAAGGACTTGATATGAAAGGTTCCATCTACGGACCGATCGATTCCATCAGCAACGGCGATATGACTGTAGACGAATGGCAGAGCCAGCTTGTAGATGTATGGGAAAGATGCGCAGCCGCTATGGAGTAAATATTTGAATAAGAATAGCATATGTGCTGAGAAAACGGTGAGTTGTTACAGCTCACCGTTTTTAAAAAGAAAGGAGACATAGTATGAATCGAAAACGGGCCCAGGGACGCTTTATCTTTTTCTGTATCGCACCGGCGGCTGTACTGGTCACTCTTTTCATATTTATTCCGACCATCAACGTGTTCAGGATGTCTCTGTACCGCATGGGCGGAATCACGAACAGAAAAGAATTTGTCGGTCTGTATAATTTTAAATCTCTTCTTGCAGACAAGAATTTTCTCCAGGCAATGCAGAATTCCATTGCCATCATTGTTTTAGTAACACTGTGCACAGTATTTTTTGCGATCCTGTTTGCAGCCATACTTTCCCGCGGAAAATTCAAAGGGAAAAACTTTTTCAGGATCATTTTCTACATACCGAATATCCTCAGTATCGTAGTTATTGCCGGTATTTTCGGTGCGATCTACAATCCCAGTACCGGACTTCTTAATACGTTTCTCAATGCCATTGGCCTTGGCAGGCTGACCCAGCAATGGATGGGAAATCAGAACATAGTCCTTTATTCGGTGATCTTTGCCCTGGTATGGCAGGCCATCGGTTACTATATGGTAATGTACATGGCAAGTATGGCGGCGATACCCCAGGATCTTTATGAGGCTGCCTCCCTTGACGGAGCGACGGAGATCCAGATGTTTTTCCAGGTAACACTGCCTCTTGTATGGAGCAATATACGTACAACGCTGACTTTCTATATTATCAGTACGATTAACTTAAGCTTTCTGTTTGTACAGATCATGTCGGATGGAGGGCCAAACGGACATTCGGAAGTATTCCTGAATTATATGTACAAGCAGGCATACGGCGCAGGAGTATACGGATATGGAATGGCCATCGGCGTAGTCGTATTTATTTTCTCATTTGCACTTGCGGCTGTTGTGAATAAGATCACAGAGCGTGAAGTGCTGGAATTCTAGAAAGGAGGCGCATACAGGATGAAAAAACAGAATCCGGTTACAAAGATCCTTTTCAAGATCATTGTATATGTAAGCCTGATCGTTATGACCATCTCGATCCTGGTTCCGGTTGCATGGGTATTTATGGCGAGTTTTAAGCGCAATGCGGAATTTATCGGGAAAGGGACCAATCCCTGGGCGCTTCCCCAGCAGCTCCAGTATCAGAATTACATCACCGCTTTTATAGATGCGGAGATGGGAAAATTCTTCCTGAATTCTGTGCTGGTCACAGCATTAGCTCTTATCCTGCTCCTGGTGATCGCGCTTCCGGCTTCCTATGCCCTTTCCAGGTTTGAATTCCGGGGAAAGAAGATCTTAAATACAGCTTTTATGGCAGGGCTTTTTGTAAACATCAACTATATTGTGGTACCCATCTTCCTTATGCTCAGCGACGCTAATAAAGCTCTGGGCGTAAGCTTTTTCCTGGACAACAGATTCCTGCTGTCCCTGATATATGCCTCCAGTTCACTGTCCTTTTCCATATATCTGCTCAGCGGATATTTCAAGACTCTTCCAAAAGGATATGAAGAGGCGGCTTATATTGACGGATGCGGATATTTTAAGACCATGCTGCAGATCATGATCCCTATGGCAAAGCCCAGTATCCTGACGGTGATCCTGTTCCAGTTCTTGTCCTTCTGGAACGAATATATCATTGCTTTTACCATCATGGATGAAAACAGTACTCTTGCGGTAGGACTGAAAAATCTGATGGCTGTGGAAAGAACGGCAACTAACTATGGTATCATGTATGCAGGTCTGGTGATCGTTATGATCCCGGTACTGATCCTTTATATGTGTGTACAGAAGCAGCTGACAGAAGGCATGACCCTCGGAGGTCTGAAAGGATAGGGAGGAAATGATATGGGCAAAGTGATAAAAAACGTGATCCTGCTGGTCGTCTTTGTCGTGTGCCTTGGGCTGGTCATCATCGGACAGAGAAATATCAGCCTGACAGGGCTTTCCATGGAACTGATCGGGCTTGTAGGACTGCTTGTCCTTCTGTTCCTCTATAACAGAAAATATAAGTGACGGATATGCAGGAAAAATACATGAAAAAAGAGCGGACACCTATTTTGCAGGTGTCTGCTCTTTTTTCATTCAGGGAAGGACTGCATTTGGCAGAGAGGGCGGGTAGGGACGTCCCGGTATGAGACGTTCGCCATCGGTAAATCCTTCCGGTCTGTCTTTTAAAGAACGGATCAGACAGGCGCGCAGTTCCCGGATCCGTTCCTGCCTGGAAGGATCCTGTATCCGGTCTGTCAGTTCATGCGGATCTGAGGACAGATCAAAATACTGTTCTTGTCCGGTCTGGGAATACCAGATATATTTGTCTGTTTCAGTGACGATCCAGTGGTTGGAAAAGATATCGTAGGAATGTTCCCCATGGAGCCAGGCGCGCTTCCTATCTTCCGGGGACCTGGTAAGGGGCAGAAGGCTTTCTCCGTCTACAGAGGAAGGAATTTCGGCTCCTGCAATATCCAGGAGAGTAGGCATGATATCCCGCAGTTCTGCGATACTGTGGCAGACAGAACCGGCTTTCAGATCCGGCAGTACATTTTTACCTGCAGTGATGAACAGTGGAATATGGCAGCTTCCCTCATATGGCCGGGATTTTCGGAACATGTGGTGATCGCAGAGCTCCTCTCCGTGGTCGGAGGTAAAGAGAAATACCGTATCATCATAGAGTTCCTGCTCGATAAGAGCCATGATCAGACGGCCGATCTGGTGATCCAGATGGGTGATGCAGGCATAGTATCCGATCTGAGCCTGGCGTATCAGTTCCGGATCTGCAGGACCTGTCCGGGAATTAAAGATCCTGCCTTCCTTTTTCAGATATTCTTCCGTCTCCCAGGTACCTACAAAGGGAGGGCGCAGATCCTTATCTTTATAAAGATCGAAATAGCACTGAGGAGCGTCAAAGGGCGGATGAGGGCGGAGATAGGAAGCCATCAGGAAAAAGGGCTTCCGGGGATCCCGCCGCCGCAGAAAGTCCAGAGACCTGTCTGTGACCCAGTTGGTAGGATGATATTTTTCTTCGTAGATCCATGGCCGTGAGAGATAGCTGTTGCAGTCCATGCCGGTATCTGTCACATCTGCGTCAGCCCCCAGCTCTTGTTTCAGCCAGTGAAAATAGTCGTCTGCCACAAACTGAGATTCCCGGTAGGGAACGCTGCCGTACCGGGCACAGTGGAGATAGCCGTCATGAAGATCCACATTGTGGAAACCCAGGAAATTGCGGAGAGGATGGACATGCATCTTTCCCACACACTGGGTATAATATCCGGCGGCTGACAATTCTCCGGCCATTGTGTGTTCATAATTCCAGGGAAGCCCGTCCTCATAGCCTACCCGGCCGTGATGGCTCTGTTCCCTTCCGGTATGCAGTCCGGCCCGGGCGGCAATGCAGCTGGGACAGGCACTGTATGTATGGTCAAAGACCACGCCCTGGGCAGCCAGGCTGTCAAGATAGGGAGTTTTGACATCAGGATGGCCCCCATAGCCCAGGCAGTCGGCCCGAAGCTGGTCGGTCATGATAAAAACGATGTTAGGTTTTGTCATATGCGATACTCCTTGTGGAAGATTTGGGCGCTCCGGTCTTCCTGTGTCAGATCCGGAGTACTCTTTGTTTAACCATAATATAGATACAATGGAAATGCAAGAGCCGGAGCAGGGAAATTTTTGTACAGAAGATCAAGAGGACAGTTGTCCTCCTGAAGTACGGCGGTCAGGTCCACGTTCGGCAATGGCCCGGATAGAGGAGGCGTATTCAGAAGGGGTCATTCCCGTTATGTTTTTGAACTGTCTGGAGAAATAGTGGATAGAGGAGTATCCCAGTGATTCGGATATCTGGGTGAAATTCATCTGTTCATCCCGGATCATCTGTTTTGCGGCTTCGATCTTCAGAAGAGAATAATATTCGATGATCCCTCTGCCGCATTTTTCATGAAAGAGTTTCTGGAGCCGGGACCGGCCGATCAGATTATCGGCGCAGATCCGGGAAATGGACAGATGAGCGGAAAGATTAGCGGCAAGGTACCGGCTGATCTTTGTAAAAGTTTCTTCATCGGCATTTTCTTTTATGGACTTATCCGGAGACGGAGCCAGACCGGCAGGGTTTTCGGGTACATCTTCTTTTTTATAACGACGGTAAAGACCGATAAGGAACTGCTCCAAACAGGTGCGGATGATCTGGGCCGCTCCTGCAGGGGCATCCGGGCGAACAGACAAAGAAGTCTGATAGGGATCATCCAGCCTGCCATTGAGATATCTCCGGGCTTCCTGAACAATACGTCCAAGGAGACGGCGGTCTTCGTCCCGGATATGCAGGATCTTTTTCCGGAAAAAATCCATCATAGGGCTGTCGCAGGAGAAAGAGATAACGATCAGGCAGGGGGCCGCGCCTTCTCCTGCTTTGACCCAGTGAAATTCTCCGGGTTCGTGGAAGGCGATCTGCCCCCGGCTAAGGACAAAAGAGCGGTCTCCGGCTCCGATAGTAACATCCCCTTTATCTACGCAGACAAATTCCCAGAAGGGATGGGATTCTCCCGGGAAGTAAAAACTGTTCATATATTCAAAATAATGAAGAGAGAAGAGCTGATCGATCATAAGCTCCTCCGGCAGGCGGATCCCCTGGTAAGACATATATTTTTTCCTCCTTTTCCGACTGTGGATCTTCTGTTGAGGTATTTATCTTTATCATATCTTATTCATGCAGAAAATGCAAAATAAAAGAAGCAGATCGTGCAAATTAAATAGTATATAGGATAAAGATTTTCGGAAAAGTTTTCTATACAATAAGGATCAGAAAGCCAGTTACACAGATAGTCTGAATAAAGAAAGGAAGAGTAAAAATGGGACGTGTATCAGAACTGCAGGTCAGAGAGGCAATTGCCAACTTTAATTATACAGGTAGGCTGAAAGACCGCCGGCCTTTCGGAAGCGGGCATATCAATGATACCTATCTGCTCACATTTGAGATCGGAGACATGGGGGATATGAGCGCTATCCTTCAGAGAATGAACCGGGAGATTTTTACAAAGCCGGTGGAACTTATGGAGAATATCGTAGGGGTGACTTCCTACCTTCGGGAAAAAATCCTGGAAAACGGGGGAGATCCGGAAAGAGAGACCCTGAATATCATTCCTGCAAAAGACGGAAAAGCCTATTATGTAGATTCTAAAGGAGAATACTGGAGATCCTATAAATTCATTACAGATGCCAGATGCTATGACCGGGTGGAAAAGCCGGAGGACTTTTATGAAAGCGCAGTAGCCTTTGGCAACTTTCAGAGACTTCTTGCAGAATATCCGGCAGAAACTCTCCACGAGACTATTAAAGGATTCCATGATACCCAGGCAAGATTTGAAGTGTTTAAACAGGCCGTTACTCAGGATGTCTGCGGAAGAGCAGCGTCTGTAGGCAGAGAGATCGAATTTGTACTTGCCCATGAGGAGACAGCCAGGGTGTTTGGAGAGCTGCAGAAAAAAGGACAGGTGCCTCTTCGGGTAACCCATAATGATACCAAGCTGAACAATATCATGATCGACAATACTACCAGGAAAGGGATCTGCGTCATTGATCTGGATACGGTAATGCCGGGACTGGCTATGAATGACTTTGGCGATTCCATACGTTTTGGGGCAAGTACGGCTGCGGAAGATGAAAAAGATCTGAGCAAAGTATCCTGCAGCATGGAACTTTTTGAGATCTATGTGAAAGGATTCCTTCAGGGCTGTGCCGGAAGCCTTACACCAAAGGAGGTGGAACTGCTTCCCATGGGCGCGAAAGTAATGACTTATGAATGCGGAATGCGTTTCCTGACAGACTATCTTCAGGGTGATCATTACTTTAAGATCCACAGAGAAGGCCATAATCTGGACCGGGCAAGGACCCAGTTCAAGCTGGTGGAAGATATGGAAGCAAAATGGGATATCATGAGAAAAATTGTAAGCAGATACGGAAATCTGTAGGTTTTCAGAAAAATAGGGACTGTCGCATTAATCAAAATCGAGAATATGACTAATGCGACAGCCCCGTATTTTTTGTGCAAGCACGCCGGTCGGGCGACCAACCTGCCCGCGGTATCGGATCGGATAGGGAAGGGACGCCATGCTTCCATGAGCAGGCGTTTGCCTGGAAAGAAATTGTGCGCTTATGACGATGAAATACAGGTTTAGACTAGATAATTCAGCAAAAATGTGTTATCTTAGATACGTATCCTTAGTAATCTACTTGATTTGCGGATTATCATTATTTTTCTTCAAAATACAGAGGGGGAAAATAACAGGAAAGACAAGGATAAAAGTTCCGAATATTACTATAAGGAAGGTGAGTAGAGCAATTGGAAAATTATACTAAGTACAGGTTAAAAAACAATGATGAACTGGCATCTGTATTGGCCGGTAAAGACAATCTGTTCATCATTGCCTGTAACAAGTGTTTCAAGGAATTTGAAACAATCGATGAACCGGAATGCGCCGAGTTTGAAAAATTCGCCGCAGAGCAGGGGAAGACAGTTACAGGTACTGCAAGAGTTGATTTTTTATGCAACAAAATCCAGACAGAGAAAAAACTCCAGGATATGATCCCGGAAGGTACAGAAAATGTTTTCGTGATCTCCTGCGGACTGGGAATCCAGACTGTGGCAGAGCTGGCGGGGAAACCCGTATATGCGGCCAGCAATTCCCTGAATTACAGAGGCTATCACGGCATGGCGCTCACCCAGAAAAAGTGTGACGCATGCGCCCAGTGCTATTTGAACATAACCGGCGGTGTCTGTCCCATCGTTGACTGTTCCAAGAGTCTTGTCAACGGTCAGTGCGGCGGCGCGAAGAACGGAAAATGCGAAGTAGACAGCAGTAAAGACTGCGCATGGGAAAAAATCTATCAGAGACTGGAAAAACAGGGACGTCTTGACGAGTTCCTCCATCAGCCGGTCCAGCTGAGAGATTACTCCAAGATCAATTTCAAGTTTGTAAATGATTATGTGAAATCCATCAGGGCAGAACGTCTGGAAGGCTATTACGGCGGCGTTCATCCTTTAGAGCGCAAAGAGTATACAGAACATATGGCTCTGAAGAGATTCCCTGAACCGGAAGAAGTTGTTATCCCTCTGTCCATGCATGCAGGGGCTCCGGCCAATCCTGTAGTGCAGGTGGGTGATACAGTTAAAGTGGGACAGAAGATCGGTGAGGCTGCGGCCTTTATCAGCAGCCCGGTACACTCCAGTGTCAGCGGTATGGTAACAGCCATTGAAAACCGTGGACATGCCACCAGAGGAGAATGTCTTTCTGTGGTGATCAAATCTGACGGAAAGAATACTCTCCATGAATCTGTTAAGCCTCACAAAGGCCTGGAAGAGCTGACTCCTGATGAGATCGTGGAAATCGTAAAAGAGGCCGGTATCGTAGGTATGGGCGGCGCCGGTTTCCCCACATCTGTAAAATTAAAACCTGCCAAGCCGGTAGATACCATCCTTCTTAACGGCTGCGAGTGCGAGCCCCTTCTGACTGCAGACCACCGGGTGCTCCTGGAGTTTGCAGATGATGTGATCTATGGACTTAAGGCGATCCTTAAGGCAGTAGGCGCAGAAAAAGGCGTTATTGTCATCGAGGACAATAAGCCTGACGCTATCCAGCTTATGACGGAGAAAACTGCAGATCTTGAAAATATAGAAGTTGTAACAGCTAAGACGAAATACCCCCAGGGTGCTGAGAAGATGCTGATCAAACGTGTGACCGGAAGAAAAGTTCCAAGCGGCGGCCTTCCTGCAGATGTAGGCTGCATCGTCAGCAACATCAGCACAACCAAGGCTATTGCCGACGCCATTTTGACCGGTATGCCGTTGATCGAGCGTGTTGTGACCGTAACCGGTGAGAGAGTGAAAAATCCGGGGAACTTTATCGTAAAGATCGGTACCAATACAAAAGATCTTATCGATTACTGCGGCGGAGTGACAGGAGATGACGTTACTATTAAGGCCGGCGGACCTATGATGGGCTTCCTTCTTACAGATACAAATGTACCTATCATGAAAGGCTCCAACGGAATTATTGCCGTGGATACAGATCATACTGTAGAACAGCCTTGTATCAAATGCGGCCGGTGTATGGATGTGTGTCCTATGGAACTGTCTCCACTGTATTTCGCAAAATTTGCGGATGAGGAGAACTGGCAGGGCATGAAAGAGAAAAATGTTATGGACTGTATCGAGTGCAGATGCTGTGAGTATATCTGTTCCTCCAAGATTCCGTTAGTGACGAAGATCAAAGCCGGAAAAAATGCAGTAAGGGGGATGAAGTGATATGTTGATTACCGAATTAAAACCCAGAGAAACCATCGAAGCCCTGGCAGAAGGGAAAAAAGTCTTTATCATCAACTGCCATGGCTGTAAAGAAGTTTATTTTCCGGTAAAAGAAGCGGAAGAACTTCAGAAAGCCTGGGAAGCCCAAGGAAAAGTGACCGGGATCCTCACAACAGATTACATATGCAATCAGGAAAATATGGAGCTCCGTCTCCAGAAACATATGGATGAGATCCAGGCTGCCGACATGGTCCTTGTATTTTCCTGCGGCGTAGGCGTTCAGACCATTGCCGCTTATCTGGAAGAGAAAAAGGTATGCGCTGCCTGCGATACATGTCCTCTGCCGGGATTCCAGGGTGTAACTCCTCTGGAGTATAAATGCGATCAGTGCGGAGAGTGTTATCTGAACCTCACCGGCGGTATCTGCCCCATCACTGCCTGCTCCAAGAGTCTGGTCAACGGTCAGTGCGGCGGCGCCAAAAACGGCAGATGCGAAGTAGACAGCGACATGGAATGCGGCTGGGAGCGTATTTACAGACGCCTTGAGCAGATCGGACGTCTGGATGTACTGAAATGTCCTACCCAGGTGCGGAACTTTGCGACAGATGATGAAGTTTAAAATGGAAAATGCAAAAATTTTAAGAATTAGGAGTAATGTATCATGAAGATTACTGAGTTATTTGAACGTGGCGAATTTGTAGTATCTGCGGAGGTTGGTCCCCCAAAAGGATTTCATGTAGAGCATTTGCTGGAAGAAGCAAAAACCTATTTAAGCGGTATTACCGCAGTAAATGTAACCGATAATCAGTCTTCTGTTATGCGTCTGGGCTCTCTGGCTATGTGTAAGGCTCTGAAGGATGAAGGACTGACTCCTATCTATCAGCTGACCTGCCGTGACAGAAACCGTATCGCTCTCCAGTCCGATCTTTTAAGCGCAGCTATGTTCGGGATCGAGAACCTGCTGCTCCTTACAGGAGATCATACAAAACTGGGCGATCATCCACAGGCGAAACCGGTATTCGACCTGGATTCTGTTTCTCTGATCCACACAGTGAAAAAACTGGAAGAAGGCGTGGACCTGGGCGGAAACGAGCTGATCGGAGAACCTCCGAAATTCGCTAAAGGAGCGGTAGTATCTCCCTGCAGCGATTCCGTTGACGCACAGCTGGCAAAGATGGAGAGAAAAGTAATGGCAGGAGCCGATTACTTCCAGACCCAGGCTGTTTTTGAGCCGGAAAAATTCATCAAATTTATGGAAAAGGCAAAACAGTTCGGAAAACCTGTACAGGTTGGTATCATCATTCCAAAATCAGCAGGAATGTGCAAGTTCATGAATAACAATGTAGCCGGTGTTCATGTTCCTGACGAGATGATCGAAGAGCTGAAGAAGGATAAAGAAAAGACCAAAGCCGGAATCACCGGTGTAGAGATCGCAGCCCGCATCATCAAAGAATGTAAACCTTACTGCCAGGGCGTACATATCATGGCTCTTGGCTGGGAGTCCAAAGTACCGGATCTTCTGAAGGCTGCCGGGATCTGAAAAGCGAATTTTCCCCAGTCATCATGGCTGCTTTGACTGAACGCATATGTCATGCGGAAAAGGATGTATGCTGTCATGAAAAATAGAACAAGACTTTTATTTCTGCGGACAACGAGCCAAGGGGACATGCTTGCATGTCCATTTGGAGACTGCCGCGAGGGTCAAATACCCCGATACTTGCATCGGAGTATTTGACTGCTGCGGGAACTGCCGGAATAGAGGTCTTGTTCTTTTGTCGTAAAAAACGGGAATAAAAAGAAAAGAGGAAGATATATATGACGGAATATCGGCATAATTGGATCTGCCAGGTGGTGACAGGATGAATACTTTCTGGATTTTGCTGGAACAGATCGGACTTTTTGTTATTTATATTATAATAGGCGTTCTTCTTATTAAAACAAAAGTTTTTACAGAGATCACGATTGAATCCATTTCCAGATTCGTATTGAAACTGGCGCTTCCGGTTATGATCTTTGTTAATATCGCAGGAGGAGTGGACAGGAGAACTCTTTTCCAGTCTGCGGGAATACTGATATATACCTGCATTTTTTATATTTTTACTTTCCTGATCGGAAAAGGATTAAGCCGCCTGTTTCATGTAAAAGGTGATCAGGGACAGGTCTATCATGCCCTTGCCATGTTCGGGAACGTTGGATTTATGGGAATCCCTATTATTACCAGCATACTCCCTCAAAACGGTATGCTTTATATTTCCATATTTACGATCATCGATCAGCTGGTCCTGTGGACTGTAGGGGTAAAGCTTACCACTCCTTCCGGAGAAGGAAAGTTTGATCCGAGAAAATTGATAAATCCCTCTACCGTGGCGATCCTTCTTTCGATGGTTTTTGTGATCGGCAGGATTCCACTGCCGGCACTTCTGGATACTGGATTGCAAAAGATCGGCAATACAGCTACCCCTCTGGCTATGATTTACCTGGGCGGGGTTTTTGCCTGTATTGATATACGGAGATATATCAGAAATGTGGAATTTTACGGGATTATTTTTATGAAGATGATCCTGTTTCCCGTGATTTTTTATCTGCTGCTGGGATTTTTCCAGACACCGGAAGAAATACGTCTTACGATGTCTCTTCTGGGAGCAATGCCGGCGATGTCTTCTGTTGTAATGATGGCAAAGGCTTCAGGATCTGAGGGAGATTATGCCATGGGCGGAGTATTTGTCACCACTCTCTGTTCCATCGTCACAATTCCGGCTGTATGCTGGATCCTCCAGAATCTCCTGTCTTAAGTATCCGATGCAGACATGTCTGTATGGCTCGCTGGGCACAGAGATAAAAGATTTCCTTGACATTTACAGGACAGTATGTTAGATTTTATTCAAGCAATGGAAAGGGAGTAGCTGAACATCCCAAAAGGATGGTTTTGTAATCGTCAACCGGTGCCGAGAGGCACCCGTAGCAAATGAGATAGCAAGACTTTTATTGTGGCAGATGTCATGATAGAAGTCTTTTTCTTTTATCATAAAAACCAAATACTCCGGACATCTGTCACAGAATCTTGCAGATGAGAAGGAGCGAGAAAAATGACAGAAAGACTGGTAAAACAAGAATTAAGACAGGCAGAGAGGGCAGGTGAGAGAGCTTTGGAAAGCCTCTATACCCTCAGAGACACTTTAAACAGCGCAAAGAACTGGGGACTTCTGGATCTTTTCGGGGGAGGAGCTTTTTCAGGATTTATGAAGCACTCCAAGATGGAAACAGCCGCAGGGCTGATCGACCGGGCAAAGAAAGATCTGGAAAGTTTTCAAAAGGAACTGAAAGACGTTCCCGTGTCCCTGGATCTGAGAATGGAGATCGGAAGTTTCCTTTCCTTTGCGGATTTTTTCTTTGATGATCCGGTTTCCGATTATCTGGTATACTCCAGGATCCAGAATACCCGGGAGGACGTGGAAGATGGGATCCAGCTGGTAGAAGAACTTTTGGAAAAACTCAGAAAACAGTGGTAGAGGAGGAATAAGAATGGGTTGTCTTGGAAATTTATTATGGTTTATTTTCGGCGGCGCTTTAAGCGGCCTGAGCTGGTGCCTGGCAGGATGTCTCTGGTGCATTACCATTATCGGAATTCCTGTGGGAATGCAGTGCTTTAAGTTTGCGGGGCTCAGTTTCTTTCCCTTTGGCAAAGAAGTACAGTACGGCGGCGGGGCAGGATCCTTTCTGCTGAACATCCTCTGGCTGATCCTTTCAGGCCTGCCTCTGGCAATAGAACATTGTGTGCTGGGAATCCTGATGTGTATAACGATCATCGGAATCCCCTTCGGCCTCCAGCATTTTAAACTGGCAAAACTGGCCCTGATGCCTTTTGGAGCGGAAGTTTATTAAAATTATAAAATCCCGTTTTTTCTCTTGCAGAGTGTCTGCAGAGAAGAAACGGGATTTTTTACGAGACTGTAAGCGGCGGACTATAGTTTAAAAAAATCTTTGATCTGGCCGGCAATGATCTTCATCAATCTCTGCCTTGCCTCTACTGCAGCCCAGGCAACGTGAGGGGTGATCAGCAGACGGCTTTTATCTTTAACCGAGAGGAAGGGACTGTCTGCTGCCATAGGCTCGCCGGACAGTACGTCCAGACCGGCGGCCTGGATTTCTCCTTCATTCAGTGCTTTGACAAGGTCAGCTTCCCGGACAATAGGCCCTCTTCCCAGATTAAGGAAGATAGCGGAAGACTTCATTTTATGAAAGGCCTTTTGATCCATAAGTCCTTCTGTATACTGGTTCAGCGGCGCATGGACGGACAGGATATCCGACTCTTTTAATAGAGTGTCAAAGTCTACCTGGCAGTATCCTTCCTGGGCAGAAGCCCCGGAAGCAGAATAGTAGATTACTTTGGCGCCGAACATTCCGGCAATGTCTGCCACTCTCCGGCCAATGGCTCCAAGTCCCAGGATTCCCCAGGTCATACCCTGGAGTTCATGGAAGGTATGGCTGAAATGGGTAAACTCCCGGTCATTGACATAACGGCCTTCTTTTACATAATCATCATAATAGCGAAGGCCTTCCAGCAGATAGAAAAGCATAGCGAAGGTATGCTGGGCCACGGATTCTGTTGAATATCCGGCTACGTTTCTCCATTGGATACCACGGCGGGCCAGATAATCTTTATCAAGGTTATTGGTGCCTGTACCGGTGACACAGACAAGCTTTAGTCTCTTTGCAGAAGAGATGGTTTTTTCGTTGATCTGGATCTTATTGATCACAAGGATATCCGCGTCCTTAGAACGCTGAAAAACTTCTTCAGAGGTGGAAAAGGGATATTTTATCACTTCTCCCAATTCTTCGAATGGTGTATAATCAATGTCCTCTCCCAGAGTATTGGAGTCTAAAAATACGATTTTCATGGATCTGTTTCTCCTTTTTCACAGGTTTATGCGGATTTTTTCTCCAATTCATTTTATCACGGAAAAAAGACGGCGTATAGTAAGAAATCATACTTGGATACAGGATTACCTGCAGAATAATTATAGATGCGCATAGGAATCTGATAGAACATGGATGAAAAACAGGCTATAATTTTTTGCAAGGTTTACTACACAGGGAGGAAAAAATCAGTGTTTGCAGATTACCATGTACATACAGAATTCAGTGATGATTCCGTTTATCCAATAGAGGACGTGATCCGGGATGCAGTGGGAATGGGGATGGAAGAAATCTGTATTACGGACCATGTAGACTATGGGATAAAGAAAGACTGGGATTCGGGAGAAGAAATTCTTTACAGAGATGGAGATCCTCTGGCGAATGTAGATTATCCCAGATATATGGAGCAGATCCAGAAGTTAAAGGAAAGATGGGGCGAAAAAATCCAGATCCGCACCGGCATGGAATTTGGAATACAGCGTCATACCATTCCTGAATTTGAAGCTCTCTTTCGAAAATATTCCTTTGACTTTATTATTTTATCTATTCATCAGGTAGAAGATAAAGAGTTCTGGACTCAGGATTTTCAGAAAGGAAAACCCCAGGATGAATATAATCTCCAGTATTATAAAGAAATGCTGGCAGTAGTAAAGAAATACAAAGATTACAGTGTGCTGGGACATATGGATCTGATCGCCAGATATGATAAAGCAGGAGCTTATCCTTTTGCAAAGATAAAACCTGCAGTTGAGGAAATCCTGAAACAGGTCATCGCAGATGGAAAAGGAATCGAAGTGAATACTTCTTCCCACAGATATGGCCTCCGGGATACTATGCCTTCTGCAGATATCCTGAAATTGTATCGTGATCTGGGAGGAGAGATCCTTACTATCGGCAGTGACAGCCACAAGCCGGAACACCTGGGAATGTATATAGAAGAAACCAAAAAATTTCTGAAAGATCTGGGCTTCCGCCGCTTCTGTACCTATGAAAAGATGCAGCCTGTTTTTTATGATTTATAAGACTTCAAAAGCTCTGTGGACAAGCAATCCCACAGGGCTTCTTTTTGACCTTTTTTCTCCCCCCATTTGAGATAATAGAGCAAATATTAAAATATAGAGATTTCGTAGAGAATTTTGCGTTATAATAATAAAGGTTTTCAGGGAGCTGCAGGAGTTTTGATGATCCGCACAGGAATCTGGATAAGAAATGAAAATGTAAAATATGTGTAAAATTTTATTCAAATCTCTTTTTTTCACAATTCTTTCATACTTTTCTGTGATAGTATTATAAGAAGAAATCTACCCTTTTTAGGCAGGAAAGGAAGCACAGGAGAGAAATATGGAAAGCAGTGGACAAGAGAAAAAACAAAAGAAAAAAAAGAAGATGAGCAGAAAGAAGCTGGCAGTGATCATTATTCTGGGTATTTGTGTTCTGGCTGCGGCAGCCTATGGGATCTACCGATGGATCGTAAATGACCAGATGTCGGAAGAAACCCAGAAGAGAGAATCCTGGGTGGTGGAAACCGGAGAACTTCTGGAAAAAGATAGTGATACCAGGGTAAATATTTACGAGTCGGCAACAGCAAGTGACATCGAAATTTATCAGATCCAGCCGGTAGAGGTGGAAAAAGACAATTTTACCTACTATAACCTGGATGTGCAGAACAGGCTGGAGGAAAGCCTGGAGACTTTAAAGGCAGAAGGAGGCTATACCCTGGAGAATCCTTTGGCTGTATGGAATCCTTACGGTACAGGAACAAACGGACTGTATCTCTATTTTGAGACAGAGGATCCTTCCCTGGAAGTCCATTACACGGTACATACAGAAAATCAGGAGGTCCAGGATTTTCAGGCCCAGGCAAATGCCGGGGACACAGCCCAGAAAGAATTTCTGATCATTGGTCTGGTGCCGGGAGAAAACTGCCAGGTGACGGTAAGTCTTACAGACAGCCAGGGGGACACAGTACAGGAAGCTACTTTTGAAACAGAGGTTCCACAGACAGCTTCCGGGTATGACACCATTTTGGAATATACCCAGGGAGACTCCGAGGAGGAACTGACAGGAGGTCTTTACTATACCTTAGGTACTCAGGGATATTACGGACATATGTTTTTCTATGATAATGAAGGAGTTATGCGTTATGAAATGCTCCTGGACGGATACAAGGCAGACCGGATCCTGACAGAAGGTTCTGATATTATTTTCTGTGTATCCGCTGATCAGATCGGCAGAATGAATCCTCTGGGTCAGGTAGTCCGGCTTTATGAGACAAAAGGCTATGATATGCACCATGACTTTAACTGGGGTGATGAGGGAAAGCTTCTGGTCCTGGCTACGAAAAAGAATGCCCTTGATGACGGGGTTATGGACCGTATCCTGGAAATTGACATGGAGACGGGAGATGTAACAGAGATCATAGATTTAAGAGATGTTTTTCCTGCTTATTACAAGATCACAGAAAAGGTGGGAAGTACGGACACCTTCTTCTGGCAGGCAGGAACCAGAGACTGGATCCATCTGAATACTATTGATTATATGGGCAATGACAGTATTGTATTAAGCTCAAGGGAAACATCTACTATCATGAAGCTTTCAGATATCCATGGAGAAGTACAGATCGACTATCTTCTGGGAGATAAGGAATACTGGGAAGGTACCGGATACGAGGATTATGTCTATGAAAAAGCCTCTGATTTTACTGGCCAGTACGGACAGCACACGGTTACCTATGTTCCTTCCGGGGATCTGGAGAAAGGTCAGTATTATCTGATGATGTTTGATAACAATTATTATGCCAACAGCACACGTACAGACGGATATGAGCCGGAGCTTAGCGACAGCGTTTCAACAGAACTGATGGGCAGCGATCTTCCCTCACATGTATACTTCTATCTGGTAGATGAGAATCAGAAGACCTATGATCTGGTATGGGGATATGATGTGCCCTATTCCAGTATCGTATCCAGCGTACAGATCCGAAATGATAATTATGTGGTAAACAGCGGCGTTGCAAAAGTTTTCGGAGAATATGACCAGGACGGTGAGATGATCCGGGAATTCAGCTATGAATCCGATTTCCAGGGGTACCGGGTCATGAAAGGGGACTTTACGGGCTATTGGTTTGCCGGATAAGAATCTATGAAAAATAAGAAAATCCTCACAGGGATCAGAGAATGAAAAATTTTGATTCCTGTGGGGATTTTATTTTCAACATGACATGCTGTTGTCACAGATGCTGTGGTATACTTTAGAAAATCCCATGGAAATAAACATCAGAAAAGAGGTGAACAGATGAAAATTGACCGCATGGTCGGGATTCTGACCGTATTGCTTCAACAAGAAAAGGTGACGGCTCCATATCTGGCTGAAAAGTTTGAAGTGTCCAGGCGTACCATAAACCGGGATATTGAGGATCTGTGTAAAGCAGGTATACCAATCAGAACTGTTCAGGGTCCAAAGGGAGGAATTTCCATAATGGAGGACTATAAATTGGACAATACTTTGCTGACTTCATCGGATATGAAGGAAATCCTAACAGGGCTGCGTGGCTTGGACAGTGTCAGTGGAACCAATCATTTTGCCCGGCTTATGGAAAAACTGTCTCCAGGATCTTCTGATCTTATGCCAGGAGACCAGAATATCCTTATTGATCTTTCCTCATGGCATAAGGATTCTCTGACGTCCCAAGTCGAAGAAATCCGGAAAGCCATAGATCAAAGCCGGATTTTGCATTTCCAGTATTTTGCGCCTACAGGAGAATCTGAAAGGTATATAGAACCCTATTATCTGATCTTTCAGTGGGCAAACTGGTACGTGTGGGGATACTGTAAAGAACGGGAAGATTTCCGCCTTTTTAAACTAAACCGAATGGAGGACCTGGAAGCAAGAGAAAAATTTTTGAAACGTTCCGTACCCTTGCCGGATTTCCGTAATGGGCGGATCTTTCCAGGGGGTATCCAGGTGAAGACTCTTTTTGAGCCTTCCTGTAAATGGAGGCTGATTGAGGAGTTTGGAGCCGGGTGTTTCCAGGAGCAGCTTGATGGAAAACTGTTGTTTCAGAGGGAGTTTACAGATAAAGAAAATCTGATCACATGGCTGCTTACCTTTCGGGATCAGGTATGTTTATTAGAGCCGGAAGAAATCCGCAGGGAAATGATAAGCGCTTTAAAGGAAATGATAAAAATATACGAAGCATTGTAGGGAAAGAAGGGGAGACAGTATGGCATTTGATTACAAGAGAGAATATAAAGAATTTTATCTTCCTCCGAAACAACCTCAGATCATAGAGATTCCATCTATGAATTTTCTGGCGGTTCGCGGGCAGGGAAATCCTAATGAAGAGGGCGGCGCCTATAAAGAATCCATTGGACTTCTCTACGGAGTGGCCTATACCATTAAGATGAGCAAAATGGGCAGTCATAAGATGGCAGGTTATTTCGATTATGTGGTTCCTCCGCTGGAAGGCTTCTGGTGGCAGGAAGGTAAAGAGAAAATTGATTATACAAGAAAGGAAGACTTTCACTGGATTTCTCTGATCCGCCTTCCGGAATTTGTCACAAAAGAGGAATTTCAATGGGCGGTGAAAGAGGCAGAAGAAAAGAAAAAACAGGATTTTTCAAAAGTAGAATTTTTAACTTACGATGAGGGGCTATGTGTCCAATGCATGCACATAGGTCCCTACGACAACGAACCAACGACCCTTGAAAAAATGAATGACCATGTACGGGAGCAGGGATATAAGCCGGACTTTTCCAAGGGAAGATTCCACCATGAAATTTACATCAGCGATGTGCGTAAATGTAAGCCTGAGAAATTGAAAACTGTCATTCGACAGCCGGTTTTAAAATCAGTATCGTGAAAAAAATTATTGCACCGGTGTCAGGGCTGCAAAAGCAGCGATAAATTCCAGAACTGCAAGATCGACCAGACTATGGAATGTTCCATAGACAAATAGCCGAAAATCAATCCTGCAGAAAAATATCTGAGCCGGGTCCCGTGCATAACGCCGAAGAGCAGAGATGAAAAAAGGAAAGATGTAGGCTTTCTGTTTCATGTTGACTCGTAGGTGGAAGAAAGAAAAATGGAATGACAGAAATCCTTTTAGATGTTATAATTTTTTTAGAAAGGGGGCAAAAGGATGGAGTTGAAAAGTGCACGGCATGATAAAGCTTTGCGTTTGGCAGAGCAGAAAATACTTTGTTCCAGGCTTGCCCGTTATGTGAAAGAATTGTATATCTACGGAAGTGCCGCCCGTGGAGCGGAAAAATGGAACAGTGACGTCGATCTTCTGTTGGTCCTTGATCCTGAGAAAAAAGGTAATCGTGAAATCAAAAGAGAAATCATATATTTAAAGGGTAGCATAACAGAAGAAGATATAGATGCGCCAGAGATAGATCTGAAGGTTGTGTTTGGGGATGATTGGAAAAAGAGTAGCCAGACTTATTATAGAAATATTTTGAGGGAAGGAAAACAAATATGGCAAAAGATCTGAAAACATATTATGATTTTGCGGATAATAATTTTAACTTTTTAATTGCAGCATATGAACAGGGATTAATAGGAAATGCCATGGGAGCAATGGCGCAGGAAACATGTGAAAAATATTTAAAACATATCATTGAAGAATACATTGTTCCAAATGATTCCAATGAAAATGTGAAAAAGATGGAACTATTGAGAACCCATAATTTAACAAAACTTTCAAAATATATTTTGAACTATCTGCCGGATATAAAATTGGATCGCCAGTCCTTGAACCTTGTTAATGGATTGTATTTTACTACGAGATATCCGGGAGACGAAAGTATCGTAGTAGAGAAAGAAGATATTGAAGAGTATGTAGAAGCTGTAAAAAAATGTAAAAAAGCAGTGGATGAATTTATTCGGAGCAGAGAATAGATAAAAATAGACAGAACGTTTCGCTGGATTGCTTTCCCGATAGCATAGTTGTAAAAAGTCAGATTGTAGCCTGCTACGCCTGCGTTTTACAGCTTTACTCTCAAAAAAGCATTTTCAGCGAAACGGTAAGAAAATCAGTGCAGTGAAAATGATTTACTGCACCGGTGTCAGTGCTGCAAAAGCAGCGATAAATTCCAGAACTGCAAAT